>Ga0078972_1004559_pt1 | contig 37529 bp, 36 predicted proteins | sample YelNatPaOPGAMG01_FD_67568 | JGI IMG/M metagenome (GOLD analysis project Ga0078972, IMG submission 67568) | Hot spring thermophilic microbial communities from Obsidian Pool, Yellowstone National Park, USA - OP-RAMG-01 (SPADES assembly) (version 2) | ecosystem: Environmental > Aquatic > Thermal...
GGGGGGGCCCGGCCCCCCCCCCCCCCCCCCCCCCCCCCCCCCCCCCCCCCCCCCCGCGCCGGGGGGGGGGGGGGGGGGGGGGGGGGGGGGCGAAGGGGGGTGGGGGTGAGGTGGGCCTCTTCCTCTGCCGTTGCGGGGAAGGAATCGCCGGGGCGCTTCCGCTGGAGGAACTCCAGGCCCGGGCGGCAACCCTGCCGGGGGTCGTCCGGGTGGAACAGGTGCCCTTTGCCTGCCTCCCGGAGGGACGGGCCTTCTTGAGACAGGCGGCCTCCGACCTGGGAGGGGCCGTGTTGGCGGCCTGCTCCTGTTGCAACCTGGCCCAGATCTGCGCCGCCTGCACCACCCAGCGGGTGCGTTGTCGGAACGGGTTGGGGGTGTGGGAAGAGGGGGATGCCTCGCCGGCCTGGGAATTCGTCAACCTGCGAGAACAGTGCATCGGGCTTTACCCCCCCGAGGAGAGGGCCGGGGTAGCCCTGGAAATGCTCGCCGCAGCGGTGGCCCGGCTGCGCTCCGGCCCGCCCGACCCCCTGCCGGCCCGGGTGGACGAACGGCGTTGCCGGGCCTGCGGCACCTGCCAGACGCTCTGCCGGGCCGAGGCCATCCGGGTGGAGGAAGACGGCCGGGGAGGGGTACGCGCCGTGGTGCAGGAGGAACGCTGCCAGGCCTGCGGCGCATGCGCCGCCCACTGCCCCACCGGGGCGGTGGCCGCCGGCCGGGTAAGCGACCGGCAACTGGAGGCCACCCTGGAGGCCTTTTTGCCGGCCGGGGCGGACGGGCGGGTGATCGTCTTCACCTGCAACTGGGGCGGGCACGGCGGGGCCGAGGCGGCCGGGATGGGGGGAAGGTTCCTTCCACCCCAGGTACGCCTGGTGCGCCTGCCCTGTCTGGGCCGGCTTTCTCCCGGCCTCCTCCTGCGCACCCTGGAACGGGGCGCCGCCGGCGTCCTCCTGCAGGGTTGCCCGGAGGGGGCGTGCCATTACGACTTTGGCCGGGAAATGGCCGCCCAGGCCCTCTCCCTGGCTCAGGCGCTGGCCGGCCTCCTGGGGCTGGGTGCCGAGCGGCTGGCCCTGGCGGGGTGCGCGCCCGGAGAGGGGGAGGCCTTTTCCCGCACGGTGCGCGATTTCGTCGAGCGGGTGCGCGCCATGCCCCCGAGGGGATGAACGGTGGATGCGCTGAGGACGTTGATCGCCCAAACCCACGCCGCCGCCTGCCTGGAATGCGGCAAGTGCACCGCGGTCTGCCCGCTGGCCCGCTACGACGGGAATTTTTCGCCGCGCCGCCTGGTCGAGGAGATGGTCCTGGGCCGGCCGGCCGAGGCCTTCCACAGCCCCGACCTCTGGTCCTGCCTGACCTGCCGGGCCTGCCAGGAACGCTGCCCCCAGGGCGTGGAGTACTGCACGCTGATTCGCGGGGCGCGCGCCCTGGCCCGCCGGGAAGGGGAAAGGGCCCCCTGCTCCCACGGGGGATTGCTCCAGACGGTGATGCGGCTACAGGCGGACCCGAGGCATGCTCCGAAACGGCTGGAGTGGCTTCAGGAAGGCCTCGAGGTCTCCTCCGACGGCGAGACGCTCTACTTCGTCGGTTGCCTGCCCTGTTTCCAGGCCATCTTCTCCGACCTGGGGATTCCTGCCCTGGAGATTGCCCGCAGCGTGGTGCGCCTGCTGAACGCTGCCGGGGAAAGGCCGCAGGTGCGGGCCGAGGAACGTTGCTGCGGCCATGACCTCCTCTGGGAGGGAGATGTGGAAAATTTCCGCCGCCTGGCGGAGCAGAACCGGGCCATGGTGCAGGCCAGCGGGGCTCGCCGCATCGTCACCGCCTGCCCGGAGTGCGCCTACACCCTGGCGGTGGACTACCCGGCCCTGGGCTATGGGCTGGGGGTGGAGGTGCTACACCTTTCGCAGTGGTTGGACCGGGCGCTTCAGGAAGGCCGGCTGCGCCTGCGGCGGGGGGAACGCCGGCTGACCTATCAGGACCCCTGCCGGCTGGGGCGCTTTCTGGGGGAAGTCGAGGCTCCGCGTCGGGTGCTATCGGCCCTGGGAGAAGTGGTAGAACTGGAGAGGAACGGCCGGCTGGCCCTCTGCTGCGGCGGATCCTGGACGGACTGCGGGGCGGCGAATCGGGCCTTGCAGGTGGAACGGCTGGCCCAGGCCGGCCGGAGCGGGGCCGACCTGTTGGTGACGGCCTGCGTCAAGTGCCAGATCCACCTCCGCTGTGCCCAGGAGACGGCCGGCCTGGGGGAAGAGGGCCGGATGGAAATGCAGGACCTGGCCCTCCTGGCGGCCCAGGGAATCGAGCGCGGCCGGGGTGGGCCGTCCACGCCGCCGCAACCCTGAGTGGACAGGGGCGGGCGGAAGGACGGGGAGCGGCCGATGCCCTATGCCGTCGAGGCAGAGCAACTGACCCGGACGTTCGGCGATTTTGTCGCCGTGGACCACATCTCCTTCCGGGTAGCCGAGGGAGAGATCTTTGGCTTCCTGGGGCCCAACGGCTCCGGGAAGACAACCACCATCCGGATGCTCTGCGGCCTCCTTTTGCCCACCTCCGGCCGGGCCACCGTGTTGGGCTACGATGTGGCCCGTCAGCCCGAGGAGGTCAAGGCCCGCATCGGCTACATGTCCCAGCGTTTTTCCCTTTACAGCGACCTCACCGTGCGCGAAAACCTGGAGTTTTATGCCGGCATCTACCGTCTCCCGCGCCGGGAGGTCCGGAGGCGCATCGGCGACTTTTTGCACCTGGTCGGCCTGGAGGGAAGGGAAAACACCCGGGTGGAACACCTCTCTGGCGGCCTCAAGCAACGTCTGGCCCTGGGCTGCGCCATCCTGCACGAGCCCCGGATGCTCTTCCTGGACGAACCGACCGGGGGGGTGGATCCGGCCTCCCGGCGGGAGTTCTGGGACCTCATCTACGACCTGGCCGGCCGGGGCACCACCGTTTTCGTAACCACCCACTACATGGACGAGGCCGAGCACTGCCACACCGTCGGCCTGATGTACCAGGGAAAACTCATCGCCTGCGATAGCCCGGCCGGCCTCAAGGCCCAGGCCATGCGCGGCCAGGTCTGGGAGGTGGCCTGCGAGCCGCTGGTGGCGGCCCTGGATCGGCTGCCCACCGTGCCGGGCGTGCAGGAGGTGGCCATCTACGGCACCCTCCTGCATGTGATCGCCGAAAGCACCTCCGGCCCGGCCATCCGCGCCGCCCTGGAGGAGCAGGACATCCGGGTGACGATGCTGGAACCCATCCCTCCCTCCCTGGAGGATGTCTTTATCTCCCTGGTGCAGCAGCCGGTGGTTCTGCACGCTCCACCAGGCGAGTGACCTCCACCTGCTCGATGCGCGGCCCCCGCATCTTGAGCACCTTGAGGTTCATATCCCGATAACGGAAAACCTCCCCTTCCGCCGGCAGACGCTGCAGATAACTCAGGATAAAGCCGGCCACCGTCTCATAGTCTTCGCCCTCCGGCAGGTCCAACCCCAGTTCCTCGTTGGCCTCCTCCACCCGCATCTGACCGGAGATGACCACCGTATGTTCGTCCACCGGCTGAAAGGCGCGGGGACGGCGGTCCAGTTCGTCCTCCAGTTCCCCGACGATCTCCTCGACGATGTCCTCCACCGTCAACGCCCCGGCCATGCCGCCGTACTCGTCCACCAGGATGGCCATCCGGGTGCGGTCCCGGCGCAACTCCCGCAACAGGTCGACCACCGGTTTGCTCTCGGGGAAGAAGAGGGCCGGCCGCATCCACTCCCGCACCGGACGCTCCAGGTCGGCCTCCGTAAGCGGCATCTTCTGCCAGAGGTCTTTGACCGAGACCACGCCCACCACATCGTCCACTCCACCCGCCCCCAGCACCGGAAAACGGCTGTGGCCGCTTTCCCGGAAACGTTCCAGGATTTCGCGCGCCGGAGCATCTTCCGAGACCGTCACCACGTCCGGGCGGGGAATCATCACCTGCCGGGCGGTCAGTTCCCCCAGGTCAAAGACGCCGACGAGCATGCGCCGCTCCTCCTCTTCCAGGACGCCCTCCTTCTGGCTGGCCTCCAGAAGCATCTTGAGTTCCTGCACCGAATGCACCCGTTCATGGCCGCTGGCCGGGCGTACCCGAAGCAGCCGCAACACCAGGTTGCCGGCCCCGTTCAGGAGCCAGATCAGGGGCAGGAACAGGTAAAAAGACCAGAGGATCGGCCGGGCCACCAGAAGGGCGGTTCGCTCGGCGTTCTGCAGGGCCACCGACTTGGGCACCAGTTCTCCCAGCACGACGGTGAGCAGGGTGATGGTGACGAAGGAGATGGTTACGGCGATGCCGGCATGGGTCGGGCCGATCCAGGCCTCGGGAATCGCCCGGAAAAGCGGTTCAAAAAGCGGAACCAGGGCCTCCTCCCCGATCCACCCCAGGAGGAGGCTGGCCATGGTGATCCCCAGTTGCGTGGCCGCGATGAAGCGGTCGGGGTCGCGGATGGCCCGCTGCACCAGGACCGCGCTGCGGTTGCCCTGGGAGGCCAGTTCTTCCACCCGCGTCCGCCGCACACTGACCAGGGCGAACTCGGCCGCCACAAAAAAGCCGTTGGTCGCCACCAGAGCGGCCACGGCCAGAAGCCGCCAGAACGTTTCCATCCTTCACCTGCCCGTCGCCGGAAAGGTACCCCGAACTCCGGCCGTCCTTTTGCCTTTTATTATATCCAGGATTTCCTTTCTGGTCAATCCGGGGTTGACGCCGCCTTGGGGACGTGGTAGAATGGGCGGCGATGGCCGTGCCTGGTGGAGGAAGAACGATGGCCGAGGAAATCGTCCGGGATGTGTTGGGCCGGGTGGACATCTTCCGGGGGCTGGAAGAGGAGGAATTGCTGGAGGTGGCCCAGATCTGTAGCGCCCGTTCCTATCGGAAGGGCGAGGTGGTCGTCGAGGAGGACAGCGAAGGAGACGACCTCTATATCATCCATCGCGGTTCGGTGGAGGTGCTCATCCGAACCCGCACCCCGGAGGGGGATGTTCGCCAGACGCCCATCCACAACCTCTGGGCCGGCCGCTCCTTCGGCGAGATGGCCCTGCTGGGCGGAGGGAGGCGGTCGGCCACGGTGCGCTGTGCCGAGGATTGCCTCCTCCTGGTCATCAACCGCTTCGACTTCGACCGTCTCTGCGAGCGCAACCCCCGGATTGGCTACCGGGTCATCCGCAACATCGCCGAGGACCTGGTCTATAAACTGCGCAGTTCCAGCCTGCTTCTGCGGGGGCAGATCAAATGGCAGGAGGGCGAATTGGGGGTATGGCGTTAGATTATCTCAAAACTTCCTCGGTAGCCGCCGATTGGGGAAATTTTTGCGGCCCAAATACGGTTTTGAGATAGTCTCCGGGAGAGGAGGACCGATGGAAAAGCCGCTTGCCGAACGAATCAGCCTGGTGCATGAGCCGCTGGAGGCGCTGGCCCGCCTGCTGGGGCGGAAGAGGCGCCGGCGGAAGGTCGGGCTGGCCCTGAGCGGGGGCGGGGGGCGAGGGATCGCCCATATCGGCGTCTTTTCCGTGCTGTTGGAGGCCGGCGTGATTCCGGACTGTGTGGCCGGGACGAGCGCCGGGGCGGCCGCCGGCGTCCTCTTCTGCCGGGGCTGGAGTCCGGAGCAGATGTTGCGTCTGGTGCGCGGGCTGAACCTTCTGCACCTGGGCCGGCCGCGCCTGCGCCGGCTTGGCCTGCTCGATGGGACGCGCTTCGAGGAACTGATCCGGGAGTTGGTCGGCGACCTGACCTTCGCCGACCTTTCCATCCCGCTGGCGGTGGTGGCCTGCGACCTCCTCACCGGCGAACGGGTGGTCATTCGCCAGGGCGCCCTGGCCCCGGCGGTGCGGGCCAGTTGCTCCATCCCGGGAATCTTTACCCCGGTGGAGCAGGAGGGGCGCCTTCTGGTGGATGGCGGCCTGGTGGACCACCTGCCCGTCTCCGTGGCCCGGGAAATGGGCGCGGATTATGTGATCGCCGTGGATGTGCATCCGCCGCTGCCGCCCGGCCGCCGGCCGCGCAACCTCTTTGAGGTGGTCATCGCCAGTTATCAGATCATGACCCGCAACAACACGGCTCCCGGCAACGAACCGGAGTGCCTGATTCGCCCGGATACGGCCCGTTTCGACTGGCTGCGCTTCGGCTCCCAGGCCGAGGCCCTCTTCCAGGCCGGCCGGCAGGCAGCCCAGGAGGCGCTCCCCCGCCTGCTCGCCGATCTGGAAAAAAGGTAAAAGCCTCACTCCCCCCAGCCCACCAGAAAGGCCGGCTCGCTCAATGGGACCACCTGGGAGGATTCCAGGGTGGCGGCGTGCACCACCCAGAGTCCCTGGGGTTTGAGGATGTCCTCTTCCCTGGCCAGCAGAATCAGGGCCAGGTAGCGCCCATCCGCCGACCAGGATAGCGGCTCCTGGACGGCCGTTCCCGGGGGAAGGACCAGGGTGCGAGGGGATGTCCCGCCGGCCAGGTCGTAGAAGCGGAGAAAGTAGCGGCCGCTCTCCTCATCGTAACCGGTGGCGGCAGCCTGCCGGAGGTCGGGGGAAAGGGCGGCCGTGCCGTAGCCCTCGACGGGCAGGAACTCCCGGACCTCGCCGGTGGGGCTATAGACCTCCAGACGGGTGAAAAGGGCGCTGCCGCTGTAAGGGAGGATGACGGCCTCCCGTCGTTCCTCATCATAGAGGATCGGCAGGGCCAGGCTGCGGTCGGAGAGGGAGGTCAGCCGGCGCACATCGGCGATTTCCAGGGTGTAGGGCCTCAGGTAAAGGGCACCCACATCCACCCGCCGGCCGAAGGGGGTCCCCTCCTGCTCATAGGTGGCCGTATAGAGGAGGACGTTGCCCTGAAGCGACCAGACCACCGCCAGGCGCACCAGGCCCTCCTGCTGGAAGGAATAGAGGCGCCGGGGGCTGCCCCCCTCCAGCCGCAGGAGGTAGAGGTCCGGCCCCAGGATCAAGGCCACCGTCCCCTGGTGGAGGCTGAACCCCGAGGCGGAGGCCATGCGGGTGGGCAGGTCCTTGTAATGCTCCGGTTCGGTGTAGGCCCGGGCGCGGAAAAAGGCCCCCTGAGAATAGTAGATCAACGGGTACTCCACCTGGAGGGGTGTGGGGGAGGGCGTCGGTGTGGGCGCCGGCAGGGGGAGGCGGTAGACTTCTTTCCCCGTCGGGGCGTAGCCGTACAGGCGGCCGGCCGAGACCCAGTAGAGCGCCTGCCCATCGGCATCCCATTGCATCTCTTCCGGCAGGTCCGACAGCGTGCCCCCCTTTTCCACCTGCCCGGTGAGCAGGTCGGACACCCAGAGTTCATAGACGGAACTTCCGGGGGGCTGGCGCAGGCCGGCCAGCCGTCTTCCGTCCGGGGAAAGGCGCAGAGGGCCGACCACGTGGTCCAAAGAGGCCAGCACCCGCTTCCGGTCGCTCCCATCGAGCGGCGCGGCCCAGAGCGTCCCGCCATCCCTGGCGTTCACATAGAGCAGGGAGTCTCTGGCCGCCACCGCCGTATCCCGGGGCAGGACGAGGAAGGGAAGCGTGGCGGAGTAGCCGCCGGTGTAGGAGAGTTGCACCCCGGCCCCGTCGGCCACCCGGATGGCGAAGAGTTCCGGGGGACCCAGGCGGGTCAGCGGGCAGACCAGGGTCTGGCCGTCGGACGACCAGGCGGGGACGATGGGGGCCTGACCGAGGGCGCCCACGTCGGTACAGAGCACCCGCTGGAGGGCACCGTCCGGGTCGGCAACCACCAGAAACGAGTCGTAGGTATAGGCCAGGGCCTGGCCGTCGGGCGACCAGGCCGGGGGGTTGTAGGCGGCCGGCGGGCCGCTCACCAGGGTGATCCGGCCGTCGGCCAGGTCGAGCACATAGACCAGGGTGGGCTGGGCCGTGTTGGTCACTGGCAGGAGGTAGGCGATGCGCTGTCCGTCGGGGGAGAGGGCCGGCTTCTCCCCGTAGGTAACGGCATAGGGTGGGGCGCCCTCGGCCAGCCAGATTTTGCCCAGGTGGGAGAAGAGGAAACGTCCCCTGGGCCAGGGCAGGGGGGTGGCCGTCGGGATGGTGGGGAGAGGGGTAGAAGTGGGCGGCACAGGCGTCCTGCGGGGCGGAGGGGCGGCAAATTCGCAGCCGCCCAGGACGATTGCCAGGATCAGCATTCCCAGAACGATTCGGCCGGCCATCGGTTTCCCCTTTCCGCGCCTTGCAGATTTAGCGGCGCTTTTGGACCTGGATGAAGCGGGCGATCGAACGGTCGTAGGTTCGTTCCACCTCGGGCGGGAAATAGCAGGCCGGCAGTTCCCCCATGCGGCGGTGGTAGGCCAGACACTGGCAGCAATACCCCTTGCGCTCACACGGTTCATAGGTGCAATTGCAGGCCCGCCGGTTCTCCTCATAGTGCAGACATTCCATCGTTTCCTCCGCACATCGGTCTTCAGGCATTATAGCCAATTCACCGCAGGCACGCAACACGCAACACGCAACACGCAACACGTAACCCGCAACACGCAACCCGTAACACCCTCATCCCCCCCTTCGGAAATATACCCCGTACTCTATATTCCCCCGTTCGCTGTCCGGAGGCAGGGGGATGGTGCCGGCCGGGTGCAACCCCAATTCCTGGGCGAAGGAGAGGACCTCCCGGACGGCCCGTTTTCCCTCCTCCGGCCGGCGCAGCATCCCCCGTCGGTTGACAGCCTCCGGCCCGAGTTCAAACTGGGGCTTGACCAGGGCGACCACCTCGGCCCCGGGCCGGAGCAGGCGCAACACGGCCGGAAGGACCCGGCGGAGCGAGATGAAGGAGACATCCACCACCGCCAGGTCGGGCGCTTCCCCACCGGGCAGGGTCTCCAGGTCACGGATGTCCGTCTCCTCCAGGGAAATGACCCGGGGGTCGGCCCGGAGGCGGGGGTGCAGTTGGCCCCGGCCCACGTCCACGGCATAGACCCGGGCCGCGCCCCGCTGGAGGAGGCAATCGCTGAAGCCGCCGGTGGAGGCGCCCACGTCCAGGGCGACCCGGCCCTCGACCGGGATCTGGAAGGCCTCCAGGACCTGGGCCAGTTTCAGTCCGCCCCGGCTGACATAGGGCAACGCCTCGATGACCTCCAGAGGGACCTCCTCGGGGAAGCGCCGGCCGGCCTGGAGGCAGGGCCGGCCGGCAACCCGCACCTTCCCCTGCCGCACCAGCCACCGGGCCCGTGCCCGGCTTTCGGCCAGCCCGCGTTCGACCAGGAGGAGGTCCAGCCGTTTCATGAGGGAGGACAACTCTGGACAAACTTTTGCAATACTTTCCCCAGCCGGGCGATGCCCTCCTCGATCTGCTCGTCGCTGGCGTTGGAAAAGTTCAGCCGGAGGGCGTTCCGGCCACCGCCGGTGGCGTAAAAGCCCGGACCGGGGACAAAGGTTACCCCGACCTGCAGGGCCTCTTCCAGCATCTTTTGCGTGTCGCAGCCCTCCGGGAGGGTTACCCAGAGGAAGAGGCCGCCGTCGGGGACGTTCCAGGAGGCCTCGGGGGGAAAGTGCTCCCGCATCTTTTGCACCATCAGGTCACGGCGGTGACGGTAGAGGGCGCGAATCCGCTCGATGTGGGCGGGGAAGAAGCCCTCCCGACACAGTTCGTAGGCGATCATCTGCACCAGGAGGCTGGTATGGAGGTCTGTGCCCTGCTTGGCCCGGGCCATCTGGGAGATGATGGGGGCCGGCCCGACCACCCATCCCAACCGCATCCCCGGCGAGAGAATCTTGGAAAAGGAGCCGGCGTAGAGGACGTTGCCCTCCTGGTAGGCTTCGTCGCCCGGCCCGACCCCCAACTGCTGTTGGTCCAGGACGATCAGCGGCGGCAGGGGTTCGCCGCTGTAGCGCAACTGGGCATAGGGGTCATCCTCCAGGATGGGGACACCGTAGCGGTCGGCCAGGGCGACGAGTCGGCGCCGGCGCTCCAGGGAAAGGGTGCAGCCGGCCGGGTTGTGGAAGTTGGGGATGGTGTAGATGAACTTGACCTTCCGTTCGCGGGAGAGCGCCTCTTCCACCAGGTCCACCCGCATCCCCTGGGCATCCAGCGGAATGGTGATGTAGCGCGGACGGTAGGGGGAGAAGGAGGCCAGCGAACCGAGGAAGGTCGGCTCCTCCACGACGATGGCATCCCCCGGGTCCACCAGGACCTTGGGCAGGAGGTCGGAGACCTGCAACCCGCCGGTGGTGATGAGGACGTTATCCCGGCGGGCGTGCAGGCCCATCCCGGCCATGAACACCTCGGCGATATAGTCGCGCAGGGGGTTATAGCCCTCGGTCTGGCCGTACTGCAGGGCCGTTGCCCCGTGTTCCTGCAAGACCTTCTGGCAGACCCGGGCCACGTCCTCACAGGGGAAGGTTTCCGGGGCCGGCATGCCTCCGCCCAGGGAGATCATGCCCGGCCGGAACACCTTGAAGAGTTCGCGGACGGCGGAACCCCGGATGCTTCGTCCACCCTCGGAGAAGAGCGCTTCCCATCGCGTCGTCATGGCAACCTCCTTGTTGCTCAGCGGGCTTCCGGTCTCACCGAATTATACTCCACGGTTTCCAACCGCGCAATTTGTCCCCCTTCGCCTCCCGTGCTATAATGGCCCTGCTATCATCCGTGTTTCCTCAGGAGGGCGGAATTGGAACTGGCCGAGGTTCGGCAGGAAGCCGAAAAGATCATCGCTAATGTGGAAAAGGTCATCGTGGGCAAACGTTCGGTCATCGAACTGACCCTGATTGCCCTCCTTTCCCAGGGCCACGTCCTCATCGAGGATGTCCCCGGCGTGGGCAAAACGATGCTGGCCCGGGCCATCGCCCGTTCCATCGGCTGCACCTTCAAGCGGGTGCAGTTCACCCCGGACCTCCTGCCCAGCGACGTGATCGGCGTCTCCATCTTCAACCAGAAGACCCGCGAATTCGAGTTCCGGCCGGGGCCGATCATGGCCAACATCGTCCTCTCCGACGAGATCAACCGGGCCACCCCCAAGACGCAGTCGGCCCTGCTCGAATCGATGGAGGAGCGGCAGGTCACCGTGGACGGGGTGACCTATCCCCTTCCCCGGCCTTTCATCGTCCTGGCCACCCAGAACCCCATCGAATATGAGGGGACCTTTCCCCTGCCCGAGGCCCAACTGGACCGCTTCCTCATGCGCATCTCCCTGGGCTATCCCAACCTGCCGGACGAACTGGAGATTCTGGAGCGGCAGCGGCTGCGCCATCCCATCGAATCCCTGGAGCAGGTGACCTCTCTGGAGAGGTTGATTGCCATGCAGGAGGCCATCAAAGAGGTTTTCCTTTCCCCGGAGGTCCGGCACTATATCGTCTCCCTGGTCAAGGCCAGCCGGGAGCAGGAAGCGGTTTATCTGGGAGCCAGCCCGCGCGGCTCCCTGGCCCTCTACCGCACCTGCCAGGCCCGGGCGGCCATCCAGGGGCGGGACTATGTGATTCCCGACGATGTCAAGGCCCTGGCCAAACCGACCCTGGCCCATCGCCTGATCATCAGCCCTTCGGCGCGGATTCGGGGGGTAACCGGAAGCATGGTGGTGGAGGAACTTTTGCGCACGGTGCCGGTCCCAGGGGCCCGGCCGGCCTGAGCAACATACGACACAGACGGGACGGCACTCCGCTGCGCTGCGTATCTGACGACAAACGGGTATAGGAGACAATATGTTTGGAATCGATCTGGTCGAATTGATCGGCACGGTGGGCCTGACCCTCGGCTACCTCATCCTCTTTGCCATCATCTTTGCCGAATCCGGCCTTTTCTTCGGTTTTTTCTTTCCGGGCGACAGCCTTCTTCTCACCGCCGGCCTGCTGGCCTCCCGGAACATCCTGAACGTCCTGATCCTCATCCCCGGCCTTTTTATCGCCGCCGTGGCCGGGGATACGGTGGGTTACTGGTTCGGGGCCAAGACCGGGCCGCTCCTCTTCAAGCGCGAGGAGTCGCTCTTTTTCAAGCCTCGCTACCTCCTGAAGGCCCAGGCCTTTTATGAAAAGCACGGAGGCAAGACGATCACCCTGGCCCGTTTCCTGCCGGTGATCCGCACCTTTGCCCCCATCGTCGCCGGGGCGGCGCAGATGAGGTATCGCCGCTTCCTGGCCTTTAACCTCCTGGGCGGCTTCCTCTGGGCCGTGGGGGTGACCTTCCTGGGATACGGCCTGGGCCGGGCCTTTGGCACCATCGAGGGGGTGGACCGCTACTTTACCCTGCTCGTGCTGGCCTTTTTCTTTATCCCCGGACTGCCCACCCTGATTCACCTGTGGAAGGAGAACCGGGAAAAGGTCCTGGGCTGGCTGAAGAAGCGTCTGAGGCGAGGGCCGGTGTCGGAGGTGGAGGGCCGGGAGTAGAGAGCCGGGAGCGGGCCAGGTGGTGGGCATGGGCGTTTCTCAGGAGGATGTGGCCGCCCTGCGACGGAGGTTGGACCTTCTCCGCCGGGCAGACCTGATTCTGAGCCAGGTCGAAGACGGACGTCTGCTCCAACGGCAGTTCCTGGCCCTGATGATGGAAGCGGCCCGGGTCGAATCGGGGACGCTCTACCTCCTGGATGCCGAGCGGGATGAACTGGTCTTTGCCGTGGTTGAAGGGCCGGCCGGCGTGGCCCAGGCCCTGGAAGGCCGCCGGATGCCCGCCGACTGGGGAATCGCCGGCCGCTGTGCCCGGCAGGGCCGGGTCATCTGGGTGCCTTCCGTCGAGGAGAGTCGGGACTGGGCCCGCGACCTGGCCGAACGCAGCGGCTACCACCCCCAAAACGTCCTCTGCCTGCCGCTCAAGGCCCAGGAGCGCGTCATCGGCGTCGTGCAACTCTTCGACCGCCCGCCGGCCAGCCCCTACAGCCAGGCCGACATCGATTTCCTGAGCCTGCTGGTCAACGACCTGGCCTTGAAACTGGAGAACGCCCGCCTCCTCAGCACCTCCCGGGAGATGGTGGAGCGACTGCGCGCCCTGCTGGACGTGGGGGTGGAGTTGGGGGCCACCCTGGACCGGGGCCACCTCCTCGGCCTGATCCTGGAACAGGTCTGCCGGTTGCTTCAGACGGAGGCTGCCTCCATCTTTGAACTGGATGAGGCCTCCGGCGAATTGGTCCTCTGCGCGACCACCCGGCCGGTGCCGGAGGAACTGGGAACCATCCGGATTCCGGTCGGCGAGGGCATCGCCGGCTGGGTGGCCCGGGAGGGGCGGACCGAGGTGGTGCCGGATGTCCGGCAGGATTCCCGTTTCTACCCTCAGGTGGGGGAGCAGACCGGCTTCATCACCCGTTCCATCCTCTGCACGCCGCTGGTCATCCAGGAACAGGTGGCCGGGCAGGAGGGAATTTTCCGCCGGCGGGTGATCGGGGTGGCCCAGGCGCTCAACAAGCGCGATGGGGAGCCCTTTACCCGCGCCGACATCGAGATCTTCGAGGGGTTGGCCCGCCAGGCGGCCATCGCCATGGAACGGGTGCGGCTCTACCGGCAGGTCAACGACCTCTTCGCCAGCGCCCTCATGGCCCTGGCCGAGGCCATGGAGGCCAAGGACTCTTACACCCGAGGGCACACCCGCCGGGTCACCGACTTCAGCGTGGCCATTGCCGAGGAACTCGGGCTGCCCCCGGAAGAGGTGCACAAGGTGCGCACCGCCGCCATATTACACGACATCGGCAAGATCGGCATGCCCGACGCCATCCTCCAGAAGCCCGGCCGGGTGGATGAGGCCGAGAGGGAGGTGATTCGGCGCCACCCGCAGGAAGGGGAGCGCATCCTGCGGCCGCTCCAGCACCTGCACGAGGTCCTCCCCGGGGTGGCCGAGCACCACGAGCGCTACGACGGCACCGGCTATCCCCGGGGGCTGCGGGGCGAGGAAATCTCCCTGTACGGCCGCATCGTCGCCGTGGCCGACGTCTTCGATGCCCTGACCTCGGAGCGGTGTTACCGGCAGGCCATGCCGGTGGAGGCTGCGCTGGAAGAGATGCGGGCCCAGGCCGGCCGGGCCTTTGACCCGCACGTCCTGGAGGCCTTTTTCCAGGCCTGGGAAAAGGGGCGCATCGCCTTGTCGGAGCCAGATTCGGCCACGCCGACCTAGAGGGAAAGATGGACCTTCCGGTCATCGTCCTGCTCGGTCCCACCGGGGTGGGGAAAACCCCTCTGGCGGTGGAACTGGCCCAGGCCCTGGGAGGGGAAATCGTCTCGGCCGATTCCCGCCAGGTCTATCGGGGGATGGACATCGGCACGGCCAAGCCCACCCCGGCCCAGCGGGCAGCCGTTCCGCACCACCTCCTGGATATGGTCGACCCAGATGCGGTCTTCACCCTGGCTGACTTTTGCGAACGGGCCCAGGCCGCCATCGAGGAGGTTCGGAATCGGGGCCGGCTGCCCTTCCTGGTGGGAGGGACGGGGCAGTACCTGGCGGCCATGCTGGAAGGCTGGAGGGTGCCCCGCGTGTCCCCACAACCGGAGTTGCGGGACCGGCTGCGTCGAGAGGCCCAGGAAAAGGGGGTGGAGGCCCTCTACCGGCGTCTGCAGGAGGTGGACCCGGAGGCAGCGGCGCGCATCCTGCCCGGCAACCTGCGGCGCATCATCCGCGCCCTGGAGGTCTATGAGGCGACCGGGGTGCCTTTCTCCCGGCAGCGGGGGAAGGAGAGGCCGCCCTACAACTACCTGGTGTTGGGGCTGACCATGGAACGGCCGGCCCTGTACGAACGGGTGGACCGACGGGCCGAAGCGATGGTCCGCCAGGGCCTGGTGGAGGAGGTGCGCTCCCTCCTGGCCCGGGGCTACGGCTGGGACCTCCCCTCCATGTCGAGCCTGGGCTATATCCAGTTCCGCCCCTACCTGGAGGGACGGTGTTCCCTGGAGGAGGCGCTGGCCCGGCTGAAGTACGACACCCACGCCTTCATCCGCCATCAGTATACCTGGTTCCGCCGGCTGCCGGTGCAGCGCTGGTTCGATGCCAGCCGGCCCGGGGAAGTGGCCGCCGTGTTGCCGTATATTCGCGGAGCGTTGAACGCCGAACGTTGACCGGAGAAACGAATGCGTTTCGCCCTTTCTTCGGGTTCGCTCTATACCTACGGCCTGGACCGCTTCTTCCAACTGGCCGCCGAGGCCGGATTCGACGGCGTGGAGGTGCTCATCGACGCCCGCTTCGATACCCGCCATCCGACCTACCTGCTCCGCCTGATGGAGCGCTATGGCCTGCCCATCCTCAGCCTGCATGCCCCCTTTCGCCCGGAGCGGCTGGAGGGCTGGCCGAAATCCCCTTCCCGCAGCCTGGCCGCCACGGCCGAGGTGGCCGTGAAGGTGGGAGCCGGCATCGTCGTCGTCCATCCGCCGTTCCGGGCCGACCGGGGCTTTGCGCGCTGGCTGCTCCATGACCTGGCCGCCTGGCAAAAGGGACACCCCAACCCACGGATCGCCCTGGAGAACATGCCGCTGAAATGGCTTCGCTGGTGGCCCTTTCCGCTGGACCTCTGGCGGCTGAGCCGGCCGGAGGAATGGGCCTCCTTCCCCCAACTGTGCCTGGACACCACCCACCTGGCGGCGCGAGGGTTGGAGGCGTTTTCCGTCTATGAGCGCTGGCGGGAGCGAATCATCCATGTGCACCTTTCCAACGCCCGACGCAAGGGGCGGCGGATGCAGGAGCATCACCGCCTGGAGGACGGCGACCTGGACCTGGGGGCCTTCCTGGGCCGGCTGGCCGGGGACGGCTATTCCGGCGTCGTGGTGGTGGAACTGAAGCCGCAGGTGCTGGAAGCCGAGGACGAGGAGCGGGTGCGCGCCCACCTGCGTCGACAACTGGCCTTTTGCCGGAAATACGGCCAGAGGACGGACCCGCCGGGGACAACGGAGGTGAAGCGATGCGCGAACGGATTCGAATCGTTCAAGGGGACATCACCCGGCAGGAGGTAGAGGCCATCGTCAACGCGGCCAATCCGACCCTGCTGGGAGGCGGTGGGGTGGACGGGGCCATCCATCGAGCGGCCGGCCCGGGCCTTCTGGAGGAATGCCGGCGCCTGGGCGGCTGCCCCACCGGGGAGGCCAGAATCACCGGGGGATACAACCTGCCGGCCCGCTACGTCATCCACACCGTCGGCCCGGTCTGGAAAGGAGGGACGGCCGGCGAGGACGAACTCCTGGCCCGCTGCTACCGCAACTCCCTGGCCCTGGCGGCGGAGCGCGGCATCCGCACCATCGCCTTCCCGGCCATCAGCACGGGGGCCTACGGCTTTCCCCTGGAGCGGGCCACCCGCATCGCCCTTCAGGAGACGAAGCGTTTTCTGGAAAGCCACGCCCTGCCGGAAGAGGTCACCTTTGTCTGCTTCGGCGAAGCGGCCTACCGCTGTTATCTGGAGGTGGCCCGGGAGGTGCTGGAGACGCCCGGAGATTGAGAGGGGCTGGAGGTGGCCGGCCGCAGGTACTTCCGGTGGTTGATCTGGGGGAGCGAGGCCCTCCTGCTGGCCCTGGTCCTTTCCTCCTGGGTCGCGCTGGCCGGCCAGGGGCTGGCCACTTTCCAGCGCTGGGCCTGGGATTTTCTCAGCCTCTACACCGGGGCGCGCATGGTGTGGGACGGCCAGGGGGCTGACCTCTACAACCTGGAGGCCCAAATGCGCTACCAGGAGGCCCTCCTGGCCCCACGCCGTGTGGCCTCCGGCGGCCTGCCTTTTTACTACCCTCCGACGATTCTGCCCTTCCTCCTGCCTTTCGCCTGGACGTCCCTGCCTCTGGCCTATTTCCTCTGGCTCCTCTTCAGCCTTCTGCTCGTCGCCCTCTTTATCCTCCTGGCCTGGCGGATGATCGGCCGGGAGCACCGGTTGACCTTTCTCCTGGCCCTCTTTTCCTTCTACCCCCTTTCCAACCACCTGCTCCAGGGGCAGACGACGCTTCTTCTGCTGGTGGGGTTCACCCTGGCCTTCCTGTTTCTGGAAAGGGGACGGGAGGGCGCGGCCGGCCTGGCCCTGGCCCTGGGTTCCATCAAACCGCCGCTGGTCCTGCCCCTTCTTCTGGTCCTCCTGGGCAAAAGGCGCTGGCAGGTGCTCGGAGGCCTGGCGATCGGGTCGTTCCTGCTGCTGGGGCCGCCCCTGCTTTTCCTGGGGCCATCGGCCCTGACGGACTATCTTTCGCTGACCCTCCGTATGCTGGGCGCCCGGGAGGCCTATGGCCTGTTCCCCGAGGCGATGCACAACTGGCGGGCCTTTTCCTGGCGCCTCCTGGGAAGCGGGCTGGCCGGAAACCTTCTTCTGCTCGGCCTCACCCTGCTCTCGCTGGGCCTCCTGGGCTGGATATGGCGCCATCCCTGGGAAGAGCGTTCTCCCCGTTTCCCGTTGCAGTTCGCCTCCACGGTCCTGCTGACCCTCCTGGTCAGCCCGCACCTGAACCTCCATGACCTGGTGCTCTGGCTCCTGGCCGGCACGCTGATCGCCCATGCATCCCGGGGAAAGGGAGCGGAATGGAGGTGGGGTTGGGTTTTCCTCCTGCTGGGCGGGCTGGTGCCCCTGGTCAACCCGCTCTGGCCGCGCCCTTTTGGCCCCCCAACCGTGCTCCTGGCTGTGGGAGCCGTGCTCTGGCTCCTGGGCAGGATAGAGGCGTCCCGTCCCTCGAAAGGGGAGCGCGTGGCCGGCGATACTGGACAGGACGGCGGAAAGTTGCTACAATAAAAGCAAAAAGGAGGTCAGCCATGCCGATGCTTCAGGAAAAAGAACGTCGGACGCTGGAGGAATGGTTCCAGCGGCTGCGGAACCCGGTGCGCCTGGTCGTCTTCACCCAGGAACACGAATGCGAATACTGCCAGGAGACGCGCCAACTTGCCGAGGAGGTGGCCGCCGTATCCCCAAAAATCGCCGTCGAGGTACACGACTTTGTGGCCGAGGCGGAACTGGCCCGGCAATACGGCATCGACAAGATTCCGGCCATCGCCATCATCGGGGAGAAGGACTATGGCGTGCGTTACTACGGCTTCCCCGGCGGCTACGAGTTTACCTCCTTCGTGGAGGACATCATCGACGTCTCCACCGGCGAGCACGGGCTGAGCGAGAACACCCTGCGGGAACTGGCCCGGCTGGACCGGCCGGTGCACCTCCAGGTCTTTGTCACGCCCACCTGACCGTACTGCCCGCACGGGGTCAGGCTGGCCCACAAACTGGCCATCGCCAGCGAGCACATCCGCGCCGACATGATCGAGGCCATCGAGTTCCCGCACCTGGCCAACAAGTACCAGGTCTACGGCGTCCCCCTGACGGTGGTGAACGAGACCATCCGGGTGGAGGGGGCCGTCCCGGAAGGCCGGCTGGTCCAGGAAATCCTCAAGGTGCTGAGGGTGCCGGAGCCCCGGGAGAGCGCCTGGCACGGGTAGGATCGATCGACGTTGTTCAATGTTGACCGTTTGAGCAGCCGTCGGATATGGGGAGGCAGCGATGGCCATGATGGAGATCAGCGTGGTTCCCCTGGGGACGGGCTCGACCAGCCTGAGCCATTATGTGGCCGAGGCCGTACGCGTGTTGGAGCAGGCCGGCCTGGAGTACGAGGTCGGCCCGATGAGCACGGTGGTGGTGGGCGACGTGGAGCGCCTCCTGGCCCTGGCCCGCCAGATGCACGAGCGGCCCTTCGCCCTGGGCGCCCGGCGGGTCGCCACCACCATCCGCATCGACGACCGTCGGGACAAGCCGCTCTCCATCCGGGGCAAGGTGCAGGCGGTGCAGGAGAAACTCCAAAATCGGCCCCGGTGATTCCCACGGGTTGGAACCGCCCCGTCCCATCCCGGCACGGGGAAGATATCGTGTGTGCGGAGGATGGAAAGATGTCCGAGGAAATGTCGCCGATCACCGTGGAAGAGGCCCTGGAGCGCGTCCTGGCCTGCTTTCACCCTCTGGAGGCCGAGGAGGTGCGCCTGGAGGAGGCCCTGGGGCGGGTGCTGGCCGAGGATGTCGTGGCGGAGGAGGACATCCCGCCCTTCCCGAACGCGGCCATGGACGGCTACGCCGTGCGCGGGGAGGAGGTGGCCCAGGCCCGGAGGGATGCGCCGGTATCGCTTCGGGTGATCGGAGAGGTGGCCGCCGGGGAGATGCCCTCGGTAGCCGTGGAGGCCGGGACGGCGGTGCGGATCATGACCGGGGCGCCTCTGCCGGCCGGCGCCGACACCGTGGTCCCTTTCGAGCAAACCGACGAGGGCACGCCGGGGATGGCGATGGAGCCGGGATGGGTGCGCGTTCTGGAGGCGGTACGCCCCGGGAAGAACATCCGCCCGGCCGGGGAGGATGTCCACCGGGGCGAACGGGTGCTGGAGCGGGGCATCCGCCTGCGTCCGCAGGAGGTGGGGCTGCTGGCCTCCCTGGGGCGTACCCACGTCCGGGTGACCCGCCGGCCGCGGGTGGTCATCCTGGCCACCGGCAGCGAACTGGTCGAGCCGGGCCGGCCGCTTCCTCCGGGGAAGATTCGCAACAGCAACGCCTACTCCAACTACGCCCAGGTGCTGGCCTGCGGGGGGTTGCCGCTCCGCCTGCCCATCGCCCGCGACCGGGTCTCGGAGATCTCCGCCCGCCTGGACCGGGGCCTGGCCTGGGGGGCCGACCTCTTCATCACCTCCGGCGGCGTCTCGGCCGGGGAATACGACTTGGTGAAGAAGGTGCTGGCCAGCCGGGGGCAGATTTCCTTCTGGCGGGTGCGGATGCAGCCCGGCCGGCCGATGGCCTTTGGGCACATCCAGGGGGTGCCCCTCCTGGGCCTGCCGGGGAACCCGGTCTCCTCCATGGTGGCCTTTATCCTCTTTGCCCGGCCGGCCATCCTGAAGATGCTGGGCCAGAAGGCCCGGCGCAAGCCGGAGGTGGAGGCCGTCCTCCTGGAGGATGCCCCGGCCTACCCCGACCGCCGACGCTACCTGCGGGCCATCGTCGAGCAGGAGGAGGACGGGGGCTACACCGCCCGCCTGACCGGGCCGCAGGGCTCCGGCATCCTGAGTTCCATGGTCCGCGCCAACGGGCTGGCCATCATCCCCGAGAGCGCCTACCCGGCGGCCCGGGCCGGCACCACGGTGCGGGTGATGATGCTGGACTGGCCGGAGGTGGAATGAATTCCGCCTCGGCCGGCCTGGAGGCCAACTTTCAGGTGACCCTGTCCAGTCAAAGGATATGTCACCGGGACTTGCTTCGGCCGGCAATTCAGGGTCAGACGGGCGTCCTCCTGACCAGGAATGGCTCCCGGTAGCAAGGCTCGATGCCATCGTAAATTGCCTGCCGCAGCAGATGAGGGTTGGTAGGTCGTACAGCGTCTCCAGGTATTGGCGGCTTTTCATCCGGGAACTCCCCTTTGGTCCTTCGATCGGCGGCCCGATAGCGAGGCCGCACGATGCGCAGATACTTCCGTCGCTCGCGAAACTCCTCGGTGCTCATGGGCTCCTCCGGTGAATTCAAGTGGGCTGACGGCGTTTGACAAAACCCGTCTCTCGTGTTATAGTTGATCTATCTCCGCCGGCCTGCCGGCGGGGGGGAGGTTGGGTCTCGATGGACGAGGATTATCAACGTAGCCGGGGACTGAGCGGATCCGGGCGCGGGGAAGCAAGCCCGGGGGAGGTGGCTATGGGTATGGCCGCCTGAGTTTCCCCCTTCCCCATCCCCCCGGTTTTCCCCAGTCCCCCCAATCGAACGAGTGTAAAATTTTCCGTAGGTGACGGTCCCGCCGGTTTTGTGCGCTGGCGAAACTCCCGGCCTGTTTCTACAGGCCGGGAATCACAGGAGGTGGGTCATGCCGTACCTCAGCACGCTCCTGGGAAAGCCGGTCACAGACATGGACGGCAGCCGCGTCGGCCGGCTGGAGGACCTCATTGCTCCTGCTTACGGTCATCCTGGTCCTGAGCACTTTCCTGCCGGCCCCGGGTTCTTGACCGGAGGGCCCAAATGAGCCGTCCGCTCCGCCGCTTTGCCCCCTTCTTGCCCCCCGGCCCCCTCCTCGACGTGGGGGACCTGGCGGTGCTCATCGCCCTGGCCGGCCTGCTCTACCTGGGAGTGCGGGCGGCGATGGGCGCGCCGGCGACCATGCCGGGGCCGGCGATTCACCGGGAGGTCTGGGCCCTGCCCGTCTATGCCCTCTTCTCCCTGGGCCGGATGCTGGCCGCTTACCTCCTCTCCCTCACCTTCAGCCTCCTCTACGCCCGCACGGCCGCCCGGCGGCGTCTGGCCGGCCAGATCATGATTCCCATCCTGGACGTGCTGCAATCGGTGCCCATCCTCTCCTTCCTTCCGGTGGTATTGCTCGGCCTGGCCGCCCTCCTCCCCACCGGCCTGGCCGCCGAACTGGCCGCCATCGTCCTTATCTTCACCAGCCAGGCCTGGAACCTGACCTTTTCTTTCTACCAGGCCCTCCAGACCATCCCCGGGGACCTGGACGAGGCCGCCCGCACCTTCCGCCTTTCCGACTGGCTCCGCTTCCGCCGGCTGGAACTGCCCTTTGCCGCTCCGGGGCTGATCTGGAACACCATCATGTCCTGGGCCGGCGGCTGGTTCTTCCTGATGGCCGCCGAGGTCTATACCGTGGGCGAGCGGGACTTTCGCCTGCCCGGACTGGGGGCCTACCTGCAGGAGGCCGCCCAGGCCGGGGATGTGCCGGCCCTCCTCCTGGGGGTGGGCGTCCTGGTCGGGCTGATCGTCCTCCTGGACCAACTGGTCTGGCGGCCGCTCCTGGCCTGGGGGGAGCGTTTCCAACTGGAGATGGTGGAATCCCAGGAACCGGTCACCTCCTGGTTCTATAACCTCCTTCAGCGCTCGCGCCTCCTCGCCGGATTGCAGCGGCGGCTGTTCCGGCCGCTTCTGGAATGGCTGGACATGCGCTTTTCTCGCCCGCCCCAGGAAGATGGGGCGGAAAAGGGCCGCCCTCTTCCACGCCGGCTGGTCGGATATACCCTGGGGGGTATCCTGGGTGCCGGCCTCCTCTACGGGGCCTTCTGGGCCGGCGGCTGGCTGATTTCGCTTCCGGCTTCCACCTGGGGCGAGATCGGCCTGGGCACATTGGCCACCTTCCTGCGGGTCGCCGTGGCCATCGCCATCTCCCTGCTCTGGACGGTGCCGCTGGGGGTGCTCATCGGCACCCGCCCCCGCCTGGCCTCTCTGTTGCAACCGGTGGTGCAGGTCCTGGCTTCCATCCCGGCTACGGCCCTTTTCCCCATCTTTCTCCTCGTCCTCCTGCATCTGCCGGCCGGGCTGCAACTGGCCTCCGTTTTCCTCATGATGACCGGAACCCAGTGGTACATCCTCTTCAACGTCATCGCCGGCGCCTCGGCCATCCCTCAGGACCTGAAGTTCAGCACCGAACTCCTGGGGGTGCGCGGCTGGCGGCGCTGGCGCATCCTCCTCCTGCCCGGCATCTTCCCCTACCTGGTGACCGGGCTGATCACCGCCAGCGGCGGGGCCTGGAACGCCAGCATCGTGGCCGAATACGCGGTCTTTGGCGGCCAGAAGCAGAGCGTCATCGGCCTGGGCGCCCTGATCTCCCGGGCCACGGGGGAAGGAAATTACCCCCTCCTCCTGGCCGCCACGCTGACCATGATCGTCGCCGTGGTCCTGCTGAACCGGCTCTTCTGGCGCCGGCTCTACCGTCGGGCCGAGGAGCAGTACCGGATGGACTGATGGGAGGTATCCTATGGCCCAGAACGGAGTTCTCCTGGAACTGCGCAACATCCGCCAGATTTACGGACACGGCCCCCGGGCCATCGTCGCCGTGGAAGGAATCAACCTGGCGGTGCGCCGGGGCGAGTTCGTGGCCCTCCTGGGGCCCTCCGGCTGCGGCAAGAGCACCCTCCTGCGCATCATCGCCGGGTTGAACGTGCCCACCGAGGGGGAGGTGCTCTACCGCGGCCGGCCGTTGCGGGGGGTCAATCCCTACGCCACCATCGTCTTCCAGACCTTTGCCCTCTTTCCCTGGTTGACGGTCCTGGAGAACGTCGAGGTGGCCCTCCAGGCCCGGGGCGTGCCCCTGCCCGAACGTCGGGAACGCGCCCTGGCCCTGCTGGATAAGGTCGGCCTGGACGGCTTTGAAAATGCCTACCCCCGGGAACTCTCGGGCGGGATGCGCCAGAAGGTGGGCTTTGCCCGGGCCATGGCCGTGGAGCCGGAACTCCTGTGCCTGGACGAGCCTTTTTCCGCCCTGGACGTGCTCAGCGCCGATGCCCTGCGGGGCGAACTGGTCGAACTGTGGACCGGCGGCCAGATTCCCACCCAGGCCATCATCCTGGTCACCCATAACATCGAGGAGGCCGTCTTCCTGGCCGACCGCATCGTGGTGATGGAGACGCGGCCGGGGCGGATTGCCGCCGAGGTGGAGGTGCGCCTGCCCCACCCCCGACAGCGCAAGGGGGAGGACTTTCTGGCCACCGTGGACCGCGTCTACGCGGCGGTGGCCGGCCAGACCCAGCCCCCGGCCGTGGAACTGGGCTCGGCCCCCGGAGAGCCGGGCCAGACCCGGGCCCTCCCCCTGGCCTCGATCAGCGCCCTTTCCGGGTTGATCGAGCACCTGGACGAAGAGGCGGGCAACCGGGAAGACCTCTATCGGCTGGCCGACGACCTGCGGATGGAGATCGACGAACTCCTGCCGGTGGTGGAGGCCGGGGAACTGCTCAACTTCCTGCGCGTGGCCCAGGGCGACGTTGCCCTGACGCCGCTGGGGGAAACTTTTGCCGAGGCCAGCATCCTGGCCCGCAAGGAAATCTTTGCCTCCCGGGCCCGGCGCATTCCGCTCATCCGCTGGCTGCTCAAGGGCTTACGGGCCTCTCCGGAAGGCCGGGTGCCGCGTCGGGTCTTCCAGGATGTTCTGGAGTGGGAGTTTACCCCGGAGGAGGCAGAGGCCCAGATGGACCAGGCCATCGCCTGGGGCCGCTACGGCGAACTCTTCGGCTACGACGATAACCGGGATGTGCTCTATCTGGAGGCGAACGGTTCAGGGAAGTGAACCCCCGGCCAGTCGGGAAATTTCCCGGCGCAAACGCAACGTTTCCCAGGGGGAAAGGGGTGGGGAAAGGAGGCGCACGACCTCCCGGAGCGGCACCCGACGCCGGCGCTGGATGGCCCGGCGTTCCGGCCATAGCCGGGGAAGCATCCGCAGGGCGGCCAGCCGGCCGCGCCAGATTTCGTGCCTCCCGCTGAAGAGACCGTAGGCACAGGCGGCCAGGTCATAGGCCAGAATCAGCGGCGCGTAGCGCAGCCAGAGGCCGGCCGGCAGGTTCAGGAAAAGCACCAGCCAGCGGTTGCGGGCCAGGTAAAACGATTTCCAGGGCGAATCCTGCCCTCCGGTGGCGGAGTAGACGTGGTGGACGACGGCCTGCGGGGCCAGGAAGGCCCGCCAGCCGCTCAGCCGGGCCCGCCAGGCCAGGTCCACGTCCTCCAGGTAGGCGAAGAACTCGGGGCGGAACGGCCCGACCTCTTCCAGCAGGCTTCGGCGGATGAGGGCCGCCCCGCCGCTGGGGCCGAAGATTTCCTGCGGCCCGTCCGGAAGTTCCTCCCGCCGCCGGCCGGCCCACAGGTCCAGGGCCACCCCATCCCACTGCATCCGGATGCCGGCCGAGGCCACGTACTCCGGCCGCCGGGCAAAGACCAGCACCCCCCCGACCAGGCCGATGCGGCGATCTTGCCCGGCCACCTCCAGGAGCGCCTCCACAAAGGCGGGTTCGGCCTGGGTATCGTTGTTCAGGAGGAGGAGGAATTCCCCTCGGGCCTCGGCCATCCCGCTGTTGCAACCTTCGGCAAAGCCCAGGTTGCGCGGGTGGACGATCAGCCGGACTTCGGGAAAGTGCTCGGCCACCCAGCGGGGCGAGCCGTCGGTGGAGGCGTTATCCACCAGGATGACCTCGAAATCGCCCCAGGTCTGCCGGCGCAACGCCTCCAGGCAGGGGCCCAGAAAGGGCCGGCCGTTCCAGTTGACGATGATGACCGAGCAACGGGGGGAACTCACCCCGGCAGCCCCTCCGCCAGACGGCCCAGGAGGGCGGCCACGTGGACGATGCCCCGCTCCAGGTCGCTCAGGCGCACATTCTCATTGGCCCCGTGGACCTGGGAGCCGGGGTGGGCGATGCCCAGACCGACCACCGGCAGCCCCAGCCCCTGCCCGAAGAGGAAGATCGGCCCGGAGCCGCCGGCGATGGGGAACACGGCCGGCGGCTTCCGAAAGGCCCGACGGGTGGCCTCCACCACGGCACGGACGAAAGGGGCCTCGTAAGGGGTGCGAAAGGGCTGGAGCGGGGAACCCAGGGGGCGAATGTGGACGTCCTCGAACCCCTCCCGGTCCAGATAGCGGCGCAACTGCTCCAGCACTTCCTCCGGACGCTGTCGGGGCACCAGCCGGAAATCCAGCCGGGCGCGGGCCACCGCCGGGATGATGGTGCGTTCGCCCGGCCCCACATGGCCTCCGGACAGGCCCGAGATGTTGCAGGTCGGGGAATAAAACTGGCAGAGGAGGAGGGTGCTTCCGGACATTCCCTGGAGGAAGGCCGGCACCTTCCAGGCCTGGAGGTAATCCGTCTCGGGGAAGGGCAGCCGGCGGACCCGCAGGATTTCCTCGTGGTCGGGCCCTTCTACCGCTTCGTAAAAGCCGTCGATGAGGATCTCCTCATCCGGGCTTTTCAGCCGGGAAAGGGCCCAGACCAGCCGCCAGGCCGGATTGGGGGCGATGGTGGCCCAGCCGGAGTGCAGTTCGGTGGTGGCTCCCCGCACCTCCAGTTCCACGCTCAGGAGGCCCTTCATGCCCAGGTAGAGGTGGGGCCGGCCGTCGGCGCTCACCGTGCCGTTTTCCCAGATGCAGCCGTCGGCCCGCAGGCGTTCGGCATATCTCAGGACGAACTCGGCCAGGTGGGGGCTGCCGACCTCCTCCTCTCCCTCCACCAGGAAGCGCACCCCCACCGGCAGGCCGCCCTCCACGTCCTGCCAGGCCCGCAGGGCCCACAGGCGGGCCAGAAGCGTCCCCTTGTTGTCCACCGCCCCCCGGGCGTACAGGCGACGCCGGTACAGGCGGGGAGAGAAGGGGGGGAAGAGCCACTCCCGCTCTTCCCCGGCCGGCTGGACGTCGTAATGGTCGTAGAAGAGGACGGTCGGCCGGCCGGCCACCTCCCGTTCGGCCAGGATGACCGGCGGCCCCCCGGCGGAGAGGACCTCCACCCGCAGGCCGCTCTCTTCCAGGGCCTGGGCCACCCAGGAGGCGGCCGCCTGCAACTCCTCCGGCCGGCCGGCCATGCCGGGCAGGGCGCAGAAGTTCCGCAGGTCCTCCACCACCTCGGACAGGTGCTTGTGGGCGAACTCTCGAAAGCGTTCCATGGTTTGTGCTCCTGAACCCGGTCGGCGAACTATCGGACGGCCGGCGGAACTCCCTGCCCCTCCTTTCGTTCGCGCAGGCTGCGCAGAAGTTGCGCCCGGATGATCTCGCGCTCGCGTCGGGCCCGCCGTTCCTCCGGGGTGCGGTCCAGGACCATCTGCACCGTCTTTACCAGGGCCACCGGGCTGAACGGCTTGGTGATGTACTCGTCGGCCCCCAGTTGCCAGCCCCGGATGATGTCGGCATCCTGCACCAGAGCGGTCAGCACCACCACCGGCGTGTCCTGGAAGGCCGGGTCCTCCCGCAGTCGGCGCAACACCTCCCATCCGTCCATCCCTGGGCCTAACATAATATCCAGAATCACCAGGTCCGGCCGGCTTTCCTGTGCCCTTTGGAGAGCCTGGGGGCCGTCGGCGGCGGCGATGACCTCGTGGTTCTCCAGCCGCAGATTGACCTCGATCAACTTGAGAATGGGATGTTCATCCTCAACGACCAGAATTCTGCTCATTCGCTTCTCCGGTTGTGGAAGGGGGTAACGGACAACGGGCGATCAGGTCCTCCACGCAGGCGGCAAACTGCTTCAGCGAGAACGGCTTCAGGAGAAAGGCATCGATGTGCAGGCGAAAGGCGCGTTCCTCGTCCTCGGCATCGGTCGAGAGGAGGAGGATCGGCCGGTGTTGCAGCCCGGGGGTGGAGCGCAGTTCCCGGCAGAGGTCCCAGACGGAGCCATCCTCCTGCCGGGCATCCAGGATGATGAGCGAGGGGAGAAAGGTGCGGACGGCGGCCAGCAATTCGCCCCCGGAGAGATACAGGTGGACCTGCTGGCCTTTCCGTTCCAGGTGCGTCCCCAGGAGTTGCAGGAGGTCCCGCTCCGCCCCGGCGATCGCCACCTGGCAGGGGCGCGGACGCCCTCGCCGTTCCGCCTCCCGGGAAAGCGGCTGGGGAACGGGCGCACGCCGGTCCACGGCGTAGGTGCTGCCGGGCATCCGCTTGGCCAGACGCTTCATCTCCGCGGCCAGCCGGCCTACTTCATCCAGGCTGGCAAAGGTGCGATTGAGGTTGGTTACCACACCGATGGAGATGGTCATCAGGGGGAAGCGATGGGGCACCCCATGGCGGTCATAACCCCGCAGGTAGCCCTGCTCCCGGTCCGCCGGGTCGTAGAGGGAGGGGATGGCCGCATCGAAGCGCTCGATCAGCGTCCGGCAGATGGCCTCGGCCTGCTCCGGCCGGGCGATGACGGCGAAATCGTCGCCGCCGATATGGCCGACAAAGGTGTCCGGCGAACCCTTCTCGGCCACCACTTCCTGAATCAGGCGGGCCAGGAGGCGGATGGCCTCGTCCCCGCGTACAAAGCCGTAGGCGTCGTTAAAGGCCTTGAAGTTGTCCATATCCACATAGAGCAGGGCCAGGGGGGCCTCCCCCTGAAGGCGATGGCGCAATTCCTCCTCCAGCAGGCGGTTGCCCGGCAGTCCGGTCAGCGGGCTGCGCACCGGGACCTCCCGCGCCCGCCGCAGGAGGGAACGGATGCGGGCCAGGAGTTCGTCCAGGTCGAAAGGCTTGGTCACATAGTCGTCGGCGCCGCTCTCGAAGCCGGAGAGTTTATCCCCCAGGGCCGAACGCGAGGTGAGCATGAGGATGGGCACGTGGCTGGTGCGGGTATCGTTGCGCAACTGACGGCAGACCTCGAAGCCGTCCATCTGCGGCATCATCACGTCCACCAGAATCACGTCCGGCACGTTTTCCTGGGCCAGGGCGATGGCTTCGGCCCCGTTCTGGGCCAGGACCACCTGGTATCCGGACCTTTCCAGGAGGATGTGCAGGAGTTCCCGGACTTTGGGGTCGTCGTCGGCGACGAGCACGGTGGCTTTTCCGGCTTCCATCGCTCAACTCACCAGGCGCTGGTAGAGCAGTTCCAGGCAGAGGTCGCTGCGCACCGTCTCCATCGATTGGGCGGTCAGGGCCGCGGCCGAGATGCCCAGCCAGACCGCCTCATCCAGGGGAAAGTGGTTGACCAGGCCGTAGATGATGGCCGCGGTCTGGGCGTCGGCCGCGCCGGTCGGGTCCACCACCTCGGCGCGCATGGCCGGCACATAGCCGTTCTGCTCCCGGCTGGCATAGGCCACGCCCTGCTGTCCCAGGGAGATGACCACCACTTCCACGCCGGCGGCGACGAGTTGGCGGGCGGCGTCGGCCGCTTCCTGGGGGGAGGAGACCGGCCGGCCGGTCAGTGCCTCGGCTTCCACGGCTCCGGCGGTCAGGAGGTAGATATGCTCCAGGTGATTCCGGAATCGGCCGGCCAACTCCATAGAGACCGGGTCCAGGCTCAGGGGCACCCCGTACTTGCGGGCCAGCCGCAGGGCCGTTTCGACCGCCGGCCGGGGGGTGTTGGCATCCACCACCACCATCCGGGCCTGGCGGAAAAGGCGACGGCGGTCGTAGATGTAGCGGGGGGTCAGTCTGGACAGGATGGCCGTATCGTCCACTGCGGCGGAGAGGTTGCCCTCGCCGTCCACCAGGGCCATGTAGGAGGCGGTGCGCTGGTCGCGCAGGAAGAGCACCTGGCTCACGTCCACGCCGGCCCGGCCGGTGTGCTTGACCACCTGGTGGCCGAAGGGGTCGCGGGCCACCACGGTCAGGAGGGCGGTGCGCAGTCCCAGGCGGGCCAGGTTCTCGGCGATGTTGCGGGCCACCCCGCCCACGGTGATGCGCACCCGGCCCGGGTTCGAGGTAGCCGGGTGAATCCGGCCGGCCACATGCCCTTTGATATCCAGGCAGGCCGCTCCGATGACCACGATTTCGGGATCCCACGAGCCCACGTCGGCATCCTCCTCCCGCATTATACCACAGGGAGAGCCAGGCGCAACGTGGCGGCGTGATGGGCAAACAGGAGGTCGTCCCGTTCGTGTTGCGCGGCCGGCCGGGGTGGTGTACAATAGGCGCTGAATTTCCGACCTTGGGAGAAAGAGGATGCGCGTCCTGATTACCGGTTCCAGCGGCCAGATCGGCACCAACCTGGCCCTCTACCTCCTGGAGCGGGGGCACTTTGTCTTCGGCGTGGACAAGCGGCTCAACCCCTGGACCGACCGCTTCCGCTACATCCTCCAGGACCTGGCCGGCAACTTCTCCAACTTCCGCGGCGGCATCGGCGGGGTGGAATATCCACCGGTGGATGTGGTCGTCCACCTGGCCGCCAACGCCAAGGTGCACCAACTGGTCTCCGAGCCTCACCGGGCCATGGAGAACATCCAGATCACCTACAACGTTCTGGAATACTGCCGCCAGAACAACCTGCCCATCGTCTTCAGCAGTTCCCGCGAGGTCTATGGCGACATCCACCGCTATATCACCGAGGAGACCCAGGCCGACTTCTCCTTCACCGAAAGCACCTACTCCGCCAGCAAAATCTCCGGCGAGGCCCTCATCTATTCCTACGCCCGTTGCTACGGCCTCCCTTACCTGATCTTTCGCTTCAGCAACGTCTACGGCCGCTACGATAACGACCTGGAGCGTATGGAACGGGTCATCCCCCTCTTCATCCGCAGAATCGCCCTGGGCGAGCCGATCACCATCTACGGCCGGGATAAGGTGCTCGATTTCACCTACATCGACGACTGCATCGAGGGCGTCTATGCCGGGTTGGAGCGGCTGCTTTCCGGCCGGGTGCGCAACGAGACCATCAACCTGGCCTACGGCCAGGGCAACACCCTCTTCCGCGTGGTCGAACTCATCAGCGCCGCCCTGGGCCGGATTCCCGAAGTGCACGTCGAGCCGCCCCGGGTGGGCGAGGTGACCCACTATGTGGCCGACATCCGCAAGGCCCGCGCCCTGCTCGATTACCAGCCCAAGGTGCCCCTGGAGGAGGGCATCCCCCGCACGGTGGCCTGGTGTATGGACTGGTGGAGAAGCCACGGCCAGTTGCCGCCGGGGGTGTGAGCATGCCCGAACTCCCCGAGGTGGAGACCACGGCCCGTTTCCTGCGTCCCCACCTGTCCGGCCGCGCCATCGTCGGCGTCCGCGCCCTGGACTATCCACCCCTTGTCGCCCCGTATAGCCGGGAGGGCTTTGCCGCGGCCCTGCTCGGCGGTCGGGTGCGAGACCTCGGCCGGCGGGGGAAACACCTGCTCCTCTTCCTGGAAGATGGCCGCGTCCTGGCCATCCACCTGGGCATGAGCGGCCGGCTCCTCCTCTTCCCTCGGGAAACACCCCCGGACCGCCATACCCACGCCGTCCTGGACCTGGACGACGGGAACGCGCTCCACTTTGGCGATCCCCGCAAGTTCGGGCGGATGCGCCTGCTCTCGGCGGAGGAGTACGCCGCGCTGGACCGCCGCCTGGGACCGGAGCCGCTCTCCCCGACCTTCACGGTCCAGGTGCTGGCCCAAAGGCTACAGGCGCGTTCGCAGGCCCGCCTGAAGGCCCTCCTTCTGGATCAGCGCATCCTGGCCGGCCTGGGCAACATCTACGCCGACGAGGCCCTCTTCCGGGCCGGCCTGCACCCCTTCCGGCCGGCCGGAAGCCTCACGCCGGAGGACGTCGGCCGCCTGCACCAGGCCATCCGGGAGGTGCTGGAGGAGGCCATCGCCGCCGAGGGCACCACCCTGCCCGACCGGGCCTTCCGCTTCGGCACCGGCACGGATGGCCGCTTTGCCGTGCGCCTCCAGGTCTACGGCCGGGCCGGCCGGCCCTGCCCGCGCTGCGGCACAACCCTCCGGCGCGAGCGCCTGGCCGGCCGCAGCACCTGCTTTTGTCCCCGTTGCCAGAAGGGCGCGTTCGAAGAGGACGAACCGAAACGGAAGTCGAAATCGTGTGGACAACGGACGCCGGTTGTGGTAAAATAGGAGCGACGGTAGGAAATCCCCATAGCCCGGAAGATGAGCAAAGGAGGTGCAGATGGAAACCAAGACGGTCTTCCGAACGTTGCGTCGAATGCGCCGGGCCAACGTCCTTCTTTCCCTGAGCATCATCCTCCTCCTGGCTGTCACCCTGGTGTTGCCGCCCCCCGACAGCCAGGCAGCACCCGCTTCCCAGCAGGTCCAGGCCATCACCATCAAGGAGTACGAGGAATCCGACTTTTCCCCCAACCTCAAGGCCTCCTACGGCGAAACGATCACCTACACCATCCGTTACACCATCACCACCGGCACCAACGTCACCGGAGTATCCCTGCAGGACTCTTTCGGCAACCAGACCAACTACCTGAAGGTGGCCTATGTAGACGGCTCCTCCGTCGGCCCCGTCCCGATGACCCCCCAGACCCCCGACGTCCCCGATGTCGTGCCCACGGTGGACCCGCGCAACGGCCGGCCGCTCCTCACCTGGGCCCTGCCCGATATCAACAACAACACCGGCAACACCTGGGTCTATGAGGTGCGCTATCGGGTCAACGTCTATTGGGACAACAACACAAACACCAACCGCCAGGCCATCAGCACCTCCACCCTGGCCTGGAGCGGAGGGTCGGTCTCGGCGCCGCCCGTCACCGTCTCCCTGGTGCAGCCGGCCAACTTCACCTTCAACAAGGCCCAGGACCCGCCCACCAACGTGGAACTGAACCCCGGCGATGCGGTCACCTGGACGCTGAGCCTGCAGAACCCCACCGGAGACACCCAGGGCACCGCCTACGACCTCTACATCACCGACACGATGCCGGTCCGGACCATCTTCCAGGGCTGCACCGGCGGTTGTAGCGTGACCGGCACCCTGGCCTTCTGGTACATCCCCAGCCTGCCCGTGGGGGGAAGCACCTCGGTAAACCTGTATGCCACCATCCCGCTCACCCAGAACGTGGCCCACGCGCCCATCCAGAACGTGGCCCGGCTCCTGCGTTCCTCGGCCCCGGGCGATGTCCCCACCGAACGGGTCTACCGGCCGCCCCTGGAACGCACCACCACGGCCTATCTCCGCAACATCTCCATCGGCAAGTACCAGATTTCCCCCGTCTATACCGGCAACAACCCGTACCGGGCCACGGCCGGCGAGTTCGTCACCATCACCGTGGCCTTTACCGTCCCCCAGGGGATTATCCTCTACAACCCTACCCTGCGCATCCTCCTGGAGGACGGCCTGAAGTACATCCAGATGATCTCCCCGATCGACCCGCCCAACATCATCACCTCCACCGGAGCCATGGACCCCTGGCGCCCCAGCGGCTATTGGACCCAACTGGAGTGGGCCAACCTGGACTCGATCACCAATACCGATAGCGGCCCGGTGGTCGTGACCTACCGGCTCCTGGCCCAGGCCCGGCAGAACTACTTCGCCCCCGGCCATAGCGGCGAAGTGCCCCACGGCACCAGCCTGCGCATCGTGCCCATCGTCCGCTGGTCCGATGACCCCTCGGAAGAGCCTTCCGACAGCGATACCATCCTTCGCCAGCGAAACGATGCCTGCAACGCCGGAACCTCCAACTGCGTGCAGTTCATCCGCCCCGACCTGCGCTACCAGAGTTCGACCAGCGGCTCCTACTTCACCCACGCCTTCCCCGGCGGAAGTTTCCAGGGCGGGGCCACCGTGCGCCTCACCCTGCACCTGCGCAACCGCAGCGAAACCGTCACCCACCCCACCGCCTATGAGACGGTCCTGACCGATACCCTCTCCGCCGGCCTGACCTATGTCTCGGCTTCTCCCGCCCCCGATTCGGTTTCCCCCGGCCCCGGCGGCACCATCCTCCGCTGGAACACCATCCCGCCCATCGACCCGCCGCCGGATGAGGAGGTCTTTGTCATCACCGCCACCCTGCCGCTGACCATGCCGGCCGGCACTTCCTTCACCACCACCGCCCAGGCCCGCTACACCACCTTCCCCGGCTCCGTTCCCGACGAGGGCGACTACCTGGATACCCCCTACACCGTGCAGTACGTCTTCACCGGCGGCTACGCGGTGACCAAGAGCGCCTCGACCCCCCATGCCAACAACGACATCTACATCGCCGATGTGGCCTCCTATACCGTCGTCCTGGCGCTCAACCCCGGATTGGTGATGTACGGGCCCGAGTTCAGCGACACCCTGCCCCTGGGAGGCCGCTACATCTCCGGTTCCCTGGCCGTAGACGGGGCCAGCCTGATCGGCTCCCCCTGGGTTACCAACCTGGCCAACGGCCGCTTCGTGCTGCACTGGCGGCTGAGCGATGTGGACAACACCGGCGGAACCACTCCCAAGCAGGTCACCATGACCTACCGAGCCCGCCAGAGCGGCCGCAACGCCTTCGACCAGAACGTCTACGCCGGCGGCCGGAACGACTTTACCGGCCGGCTGGAGGCCAAGAATACCATCGGCGAGTGCTGGCGGGCCGGCTCCTCCCCCTCCGCCCCGCGCTACTGCCTGGCCTCCCCCTACCCCGAAGCCAAGACCTATGTGATTCAGCCCTGGATGGGCGACGCGGCCAACTTTGCCCATACCCGCACCGACCTGCCCAAGTACAACTACGAGGTCGGGGAGACGGTCCACTACCGGGTGGACATCAAGAACACCGGCCGGGCGACGGCCTACGACGTCGTGGTGACCGAGACTCTCCCCCAGGGACTGGCCATCCAGGAATCATGGGTGACAGCCGACCCGACCGTCCCGACCGTCACCCTGGTCTATGAGCCGCCGCAGGGCTCCACCGGGGTGGTTTCCTGGACCCTGGACCAGATCGCCCCCAACCAGACCGCCCGCCTCTACTACGACGTCATCGTCCAGGCCACCGCCGACGCCTGCTCCCAGGTCGTCGCCACCGTCAACCTGGGGGACTATACCAGCCAGCCCGGCGACCCGCCCTACGACCGGCATTACCGCTGGTTCGACGGGGCCTACGGCGCCAACCCCGACCCCATCCCGGCCCCTCAGCCGGCGCCCTACATCACCGTTCTTGGCGTGTGTCTGACCAAGAGCGATAGCCCGGACCCGGTGAACCCGGGCGACCCCCTGGCCTATCGCATCGACTTTGGCAATACCAGCGCCCTCTACGGGGCCACCCACGTCCGCATCACCGACACCTACGACGCCAACACCACCTTCGTCAACTATACCCCCAGCGACCCCGTTCGCATCTACCTGGTCGGCCACTATACCCCCACCCGCACCATCGTCTTCGGCATCGACAGCCTGCCGGCCGGCGGCACGGGCCACGACTACTACATCGACCTTAACTTCACGGTTGGCCGGCCCTTTGACCAGAACTACCGGACCCTGGTCAACCACGCCGCCATCGACGGCCAGGGCGACCTCATCGGCCGGGTCGAGCGCACCGAGGAGACGGAGGTCCTCCTCCCCTATCTCCTGATCACCCAGACGGCCTTCCCATCCGCCGTCGCGCCGGGAGACCCCATCACCTATACCCTCCTCGTCCGGAACCTGGGCACCCGGGTGGCCAACAACGTCCGGGTGGACACCACCTACGACCCCCACGTCAACTTTGAATCGGCCACGCCGCCGCCCACCTCCGGCAACAACCACTGGGACATCGCCAGCCTGGGCATCGGGGGAGAGGCCACTATCGTCATCCGCGTCCGGCTGGACCGGCCCGTTCCCTACGACCTCACCGAGGTGGTCAACCAGGCCCGTGTCGCCAGCGACGAGGTACGGACCGTGGAGGCCCTGCCCGTCAGCACCGGCATCATCAAACCGGAGTTGCTCCTCTCCACGGCGGATTCTCAGGACCCGGTGGCCCCGGGTGGCGCCTTTGCCTACGCCGTTCGCTACACCAACACCGCCACGGCGGCCACCAGCGTCGTCCTGACCGACACGATGGATCCATACGTCAACTATAACTATGCCTCCCCCACCCCCACCAGTTGTCAGGGGAACACCTGCCGATGGAACCTCGGCACGCTGAACCCGGGGCAGGCCGGCCAGGTAGCCATCTTTGTGACCGTCAAGGGTGACATCCCCTCCCAGGTGTGCTCCCTGGTCAACCGCGCCTACATCGCTTCCGCCGAGGTCACGGCCCGGCAGGATGTGGAATACACCGCCGTACAGGGGTGCACGCCAGGCGGCTATACCATCTACCTGCCCCTGGTCTTCCGGGGATATTGAGGTAGACAGGGGGTAGGGGTACGGCCGGCCGTGCCCCTACCCCCCTTTTTCGGATGGAATGGAAAGGCATGGTCGGCAAGGTGGAGACCCTGGCCCTGCGCCTGCTCTCCGCCCTGACCGGGTTGGCTTCCGGCCTGCTCCTGTTGCGCCTGCTCTTCCGGCTGCTCATTGCCAACCCGGCCAACCCGGTGGTCGGCCTGGTCTATGCCCTGAGCCGGCCGCTCCTCTTCCCCTGGGCCTGGTTCTGGCCCCCTTCCGAACTCCCCGTCCTGACCGTGGAGCGGGCCGCCCTTCTTTCCCTGGCCCAGTATCTGTTCCTCAGCCTGGCCCTGGGCCTTCTGGCCCGGGCCCTGGAAAGGCCCAAGGAGGTCTCCCGATGAAGAAGCAGGAACCGCCGGCCCCGCCGATGCACCTGAACATCGAGGTGCCGGCCGAACTGGAGGCTATCTACGCCAACCTGGCCGTCATCCGCCACTCCCCCTCCGAGGTGGTCATCGACTTTATCCGCCAGATGCCGGACCAGCCCCGCGCCCGGGTCTATGCCCGCGTGGTCATGACCCCGATGAATGCCAAACTCCTCCACCGCGCCCTGGGGGAGAACCTGGCCTCCTACGAGGAGAAATTCGGCGAAATCCACCTGCCCGAAGCGGGTGCCCCGGAGGAAAAGCCCATCGGCTTCGCCCGGGGATAGCCCGCGACACGCGACACGCGACACGCAACACGAAACACGCAACACGCAACACGCAACACGAAACACGCAACACGCAACACGAACTCCAATGCCCCGTCTCGTCTTTATGGGCAGTTCTTCCTTCTCTCTGCCGGCGCTGCGGGTCCTGGCGGAGGAGTACGAGGTGGCGGCGGTGGTGACCCGGCCGGACCGGCCGGCCGGCCGTTTCCGGCATCTCCGCCCCAGTCCGGTCAAGGCCCTGGCGCTGGAAAGGGGACTTCCCCTCTGGCAGCCGGAAACGCTGCGCACCCCCGAGGCCCGGGAACGCCTGCAGGCCCTTTCCCCCCAGGTCATCGTTGTGGCCGCCTACGGCGAAATCCTGCGCCCGGAGGTGCTGGACCTTCCCCCCTACGGCTGCCTGAACCTTCACCCCTCGCTCCTCCCCCGCTGGCGCGGCCCCTCCCCGGTGGCTGCGGCCATCCTGGCCGGGGACCGGGAGACCGGGGTGACCGTGATCCGCATGGACGCCGGGATGGACAGCGGCCCCATCCTGGCCCAGGAGGCCCTGCCGTTGAGCGGCCAGGAGCGCCAGGGGGAACTCTCCGTCCGCCTGGCCGAGATGGCCGCCGACCTGCTCCGCCGCACCCTGCCGGCCTGGCTGGCCGGGGAAATCGTCCCCCGTCCCCAGGAGGAGGAACGGGCCACCTATTGCCGGCCGCTCCGCAAAGAGGATGGCCAGGTGGATTGGACCCGGCCGGCCGTCTACATCGAACGGATGGTACGGGCCTATGACCCCTGGCCGGGCACCTATACCTTCCTCCGCGGCCGGCGGCTATACATCTGGCGGGCGACCGCCCTTCCCGAAACGCTTCCCGGCCCTCCAGGGACGATTCACCTGGACGGCCGGCGGCTGCTCGTTGCCACCGGGGAGGGGTGCCTCTCCCTGGAAGAGGTGCAGGGGGAGGGGAAACGCCGCCTGCCGATTGAGGAATTTCTCCTGGGACAGCGAGGGTTGGAAGGAGCGCGCCTGGGATGGTAGGGGCGACCCGCCGGGTCGTCCACCAGAAAGGTCGAACGGACGTTCGCCCTACAGAAGCGCCTCCAGGCGTTCCCGGAGCACCTTCTTGGGCACCGCTCCGACGATGCGATCGACCTCGACCCCGTTTTTGAAAAAGATCAGGGTGGGGATGCCCCGGATTCCCAGCCGGCCGGCCCATTCCTGATGCTCATCGGTGTTGACCTTGGCGACGAGCACCCGGCCGGCATACTCCCGGGCCAGTTCCTCAACAAAGGGGGCGACCATCCGACACGGCCCACACCAGGGGGCCCAGAAATCCACCATCACCGGCAGGGAAGCCTTCAGAACCGTCTTCTCAAAATCCCGGTCGCCTACATGCAGGATACTTTCCTGAGCCACGTCCTACCTCCTCATATCGCCATACAGAGCATACCCCCGGGGGGTATTCCGCCCTGCCGGGTCGAACCCTGGCGAGGACAGGCCGGAAGCATATACCGTTCTCCGGGATATGGACAAATATTACCCAGCCCGGTTCCTGCTTCCACGACGGGCACCGGCCATGCGCCCCGGAGGGCACACAGCCTGCAACCTCCCATCTCCGCAGGCGTAAATTCC
>Ga0078972_1001243_pt2 | contig 37528 bp, 33 predicted proteins | sample YelNatPaOPGAMG01_FD_67568 | JGI IMG/M metagenome (GOLD analysis project Ga0078972, IMG submission 67568) | Hot spring thermophilic microbial communities from Obsidian Pool, Yellowstone National Park, USA - OP-RAMG-01 (SPADES assembly) (version 2) | ecosystem: Environmental > Aquatic > Thermal...
TGGTTCCCCTTTCCTCCTTTATCCTTTCCTCGTAAACTCCCGGTTGGATGACCTTGGGTGCACAACCAAAAAAAAGAAAAGAAACAAAAAGAATGAAAACTATGAGTTTCATCTTTCCTCCTTTTTCTGACTTCCTACTTAGTGAATCTCGGCTGCATCTCATTTTGGCCTGTTATGCTCAGGCTTCTCCTATTTTCTCCATTAACGAACATGAGATTTATCCCTGTTTTCCCCCCTTTCTGTGAGGAAAATACTATGTAACGGCCACAGGGGGAAAAACTTGGAGAGTCATTTATTTCCCCCGAGTTTGTGAGCATCCTAACCTTACTCCCGTTAGGATCCATCACGCATATCTCCAGCGCCCCTTCTATCTTAGAAACGAACGCTATCAGGTCTCCTTTTGGAGAGTAGGAGGGGGAGACATTGTACTTCCCATTATAGGTTAGCCTTTTTATTTCCCCGGAAGTCATATCCATAGAAAATATTTGTGGAGTTCCGTGCATATCAGAGGCAAAAACGATCGTTTTTCCATCCGGAGAAGGGGAGGGACTAGTTATGATCCCCTCCTTCCTGAGAATTACTTTTCTCGTCTTGCTTTCTACATCGAGCTTAACTATGGAAGAATACTTTCCTGATGTATGGGAGTAAAGCAGGGTTTTTCTATCGAGCCATTCCCTCCCCACCTTCATCCCCTCATCTCTGTCCACATAAACGTAAGATTTTTTTTCTACGTCTAAAACGTAAAGGTTTGGCTTTCCCTCTCTGTAAGAAGTATAGGAGAGGTATTTCCCATCAGGAGAAAGAGAGGGAAGAACCGTAATACTCTTAAAATCTGTGATCTTCCTTAACTCAAGACCGTCAATAGAAGAGATATAGATATCTGTTGCACCTTTTGGCCCTGCCACAAAAACCAGCTTTGAACTCAATATCCCTTTTGCTCCAGTAACCGCCTCTATTATGTCGTCAGCGATCCTATGGACAAGAGACCTTAAGGCGTCCTTTTTTGTTCGGTATCTCTTTGCAAGTTCAAGGGAGGCGGAAGAAGTGTCATAAAGATATATCTCCGTTACGATCTCCTCCCCGTTTTCTTTAACCTTCCCTTTGAGAAGCGTTTCAATACCTATGGATTTCCACTTATTGAAACTTATTTCGTTTCTCTCTATCCCCTCGTCTTGTAATTCCCTGTCTATGAGAGACCAGGGGGCACATATGAAAAAACCGGAAAATTCGAGATCCTTCTGAAGTAGCTCAGGTATGTCGACGCGGAGTCTTGAAATCCCTTCGCCTTTGAAGTAGGGGACCCCGATTACCATCTTTTTCATCCCTGTTGCGTAAACGTCGAGGTAGACCTTTGAATAAACGATCTTCGGCACGGCCAATATAGACAGAACAATGACTATTCTTAAGACCCTCATTCGTCCTTCATAATTCTAAATGATCTTCTTCAATCCTTCAACAATTTCAGGGAGGATTTCTCCCGTTTTCCCAATTATTGATATGTCAGCTAAATCGCTTATTGGCGTTTTCTCGATATTTATCTCTACAATTTTTCCCCCATTTGCCTTTAGTATCGTGGGAAAGGATGCGACCGGGTAAACGACACCTGAAGTTCCCGCAACGATCAAAGTCTCATAGGTGTTTAAAAGTGTGTAAGCTTTATCCATGAGATCTTGAGGGATAGATTCCCCGAACCATACAACATCAGGTCTGAGTATTGCTCCACATGTGCATCTCGGAGGTATCTCCTTGAGGGGAGTATCGAGAAGCAGGAAGGTTCTCCCTTCTTTCGTACATCTCACTCTCCAAAGATTTCCGTGAATCTCAATCATGTTTTTTATTCCTGTCCGGCCATGCAGGCCATCCACGTTCTGGGTTATAAGAAAAAATCGTTCGTACAGGTCCTCCAATTCCTTTATAGCGATATGACCTTTGTTAGGTTTAGCTTTTGAAATGATCCCCCTTCTCCAGTCGTACCACTTCCAGACAGTCTCAGGATCCCTTTGGAATGCCCATGGGGTGGCAAGATCCTCTGCCCTGTAATTCTGCCACAATCCGTCCTTTCCCCTGAAAGTTGGAATTCCGCTTTCAGCTGATATCCCTGCCCCTGTTATGACGAGCAAAGAAGAACTTTTCTTAAGAATCTCTATTGCCTTTTGTACCATTTCTTCCTCCGAGAACGTCCTTTAGAAGATCTCGAATCTGCTCCTCGGTTTTAATATCAAGCGCCCCCCTTTTTTTTGCAATCTCCAAAGCGAAAAGGGATAATGATTTGTAAGCTTCGAGAAATATTGGCATCTCCCTTAGCTTTTTTAGATGTGCAATGATAGTTTCCACATCTCCGCGAACGATTGGGCCAGTAAGGGAGAGAATAGGGCCCTTCTCCTCTATGTTCCGCAGGGTTGCCTTGATTATTGGAAAGAATGGCTCGAGACCAGTTCCGATCATTTCTGCCAAAAGAGATCCCGCATATATTAGGCCGCACATGAGATTGCACACGAAAACCGCGCAAAGATGATAGAGTACTTTCTTTTCACTTTCGATCCGTATTGCTTTACGACCTATCTTTTCGGCGAGGTCTATAAGTACGGAGATAGCACTCTCATCACCCTCTATGAATATATAAGTCTCGGGCAAGACCCTTATTGCGCTTTCCACGTCAGGGAATGACTGAAGGGGGTGTAAAACACCGAGGTAAGCACCTTTCTCCCGCAGAGGCAAAAGGGGCTCAATGGACTGGGAACCGCTTGTATGGAAGAATATTTTTCCCTTGAGGTCGTCCGAAGAACGATATATATGTTCCGCAACTGCCTTAATGTTTCTGTCTTGCGTTGTTATGGCAATGACGTCTGAAATTCGGACAATTGAGAGGTTGTCTTTTATATAAAGTAAAGGTTCGCCACAAAATGATTTCGCAAGGGCTAAAGCATCTTCCTTAGTAGAAGAAAAACCCGTAATCTGGACACCCTTTTTTTGCAAAATGTGGCCCAGAGAGATGCCAACCTTCCCCGCTCCTATTATTCCAATTTTCACGTTATTCACCCCCTTTTTCAAGTTCCAGTATCTCCATCGGCAAGGTGAGAACATTTTTTATTATGTCAATGACCTTATAAGGTATCGTTTTTACAACATCGAGTCTTACTTTTGGATCTGAGAGTTCACCTCCGACGGTGTAGTCGACGCTTAAAAGACTCCTCCCTTTGCTTTTAAGAATATTCCTGAGAATGGGGATCTTATCTATTGTTTTTTCAAAGGCGACGAGGGGGAGAACAGATATTGTCCCCTTTATTCCCTTTGTATATGAGTCTATCTCTCCCTTTGCGACGATTATCATTGAAGGACTGTCAATTGTGAAGTCCTTTGTTTGGAGCTTCCCATTCTCTAAAGAGAAAGTCCCGCCCATCTTAGAAAAAATTATACCTTCTTTCGTTAGGTCGAGTCTAAGTTTCATAACCTGATATATGTTCAGTAGCTCCAATACGCGGGCTATAAGGTTCCATTTTTTTATAGTTCCCTTCCTACTTATCACGTAAATTTCTCCTCGCAATTTCTTCTCCATTTCTTCAGAATCAAAACCCTCGGTCTTGAGCCTTGCTAATAGAGTTACTTTTCCCTCAAATACGTATTCTTTCTTGAGCAAGGAACTGAACTCTGCAAGATCTACTCCCTTTATTCGTATCTCACACCTGGAAGAAGGTTTTGGATAGGAAAGGTTAAGGATTCCGCTTGCTTCTCCATCTCCTTTAAGGAGTTTGGCAGTAAAGTGTCTTAAGGCGAATTCTGGCCCTTCTTTTTGTAACTCTATAGAGACTGAGTCTATGCGCACATCCTTATGTATGAGCTCATCTGCCCAGATTTTGAAATAGACCTTACTTCTCCAAGCCATGTCTTTTTCTTTAATTATGGGGAGAATAAACTTCCCCTTTTTTTCTCTTTCCAAATCAGAAGTGTTAACTCTCTGGAAGGTGCAAAATCCGGTCAGCGTTGGTTCTCCTATCCCTTCCACTGTGATATTTGCCGATTTTAAGACCGAGCTACCGATTTTTGCGCCATCAATTTTTATATTCAACTTTTCCCCTTCAAAGATAGCTCTAAGATCAACATTTTTAATGGGATGTCTCAAATGGGGAAGCTTAATAAAGCCATTTTTCACATTTACATATCCTTTTATGTATGGAAGTCTGTCTAAAGAGAATCTGAAGTCTCTAAGAGTAATTCCAGCTTCAACTCTTCCTCTCTCGCGAGTTTCGTCCATATAAAAACAAGGCGCAAGATCTCCAAGATCTTCCACATTTAATGTGAAATTGCACTCCATAGTCGAACTATTGCCCTTTCCCGACCCCTTTAAGTGGAGTCCCTTGAGATTAAGAACAAGCTCCCTGACCCTTACTTCATCTTTATCTTTTACGAGGTCAAGCTCAACCCTGCTTTTTACCCCCTTTTCTTTTTTAAAAAAAGGAGGGGAGAAGATTGCAAAATCTGTAAAATCGAATTCCCCGTCTAATGCTAATAGGTCTCCTTTTTTTGTTATTTTCCCTTTTAGAACGCAGAGACCCTCCATATCCAAGTTCACTTTCCTTAGTGATCTTATGCTTCCTGCTGATAACTTCCCCTCAACGTGAAGATCCATGTCGTATCCCTTATTGATTGAGCCATCAATTTTGAGATTCGTGTCGCCTTGCGTGACATAAAGTGACTTAAGGATATATACATCATTAGAAAGTTCTACATTACCCCAAAAATCGACGCCCTGACCAAAAAAATTACCCTTGCCCCCACTTATTTCGCCTTTCGCAGTGTATTTCAGCCCGGTTTTTTCGTCGAAGGTAACAACAAAAAAACCGTCCGCTGAACCTCCAAGAAGCTCTATGCCCTTAAAATTTATAAGGGGGTGAATGTCAGGTAGTTGAAACGAAAATTTTCCCTCCATTTTTGCGCTCATTTCGCCTAAGAAACTCACCTTTCCCTTTAAGTCTTTTATTCGACTTGATCTATAACTTCCGGCCACCTCTTGGAAGAAAAGGTCCTTATCCTTTAAGATCAGTTCTCCTTCCACATTTTCTATCTGGAAAGATTGAAGAGTAATAGATGTCTGGGTTAGTATGACTTTCGCCTCCATGGGAAAGCCTTCTTTGTATGAAAGGCCTACGATCCTAATTTTTCCGTCCTTTACATATCTACTGGGATCGTACCCTGTTAGAGCTTCCACATCCACGTGTTTTGTGATTTTTTTTAATTCCATTTCATTTGTGTTAAGCTTCAAAGTTTTCAAAGCTCCTTTCTTGATCTCCATTTGTACGCCGATTTTTACTCCGTCAGAATTTACAACTGAAGATTCCAGACTTAGAAACTCCGGAACGTAGGAGAAGTTGATGGTGCCAAACGCATTTGTAAGGAAATACGGCTCTCTGAAGATTTCTCCACTTATAGAGACATAGCTCGTTCTGAAATGGCCCTCTCCTATTAACTTTGAGGGCTTGTAAAGAAACTTTCCAGTTAGATCGATTTTTCCTTTAACTCCTGAGCTTATTATAGATGTGTTGAGATCCTTGACCTCATAAGAACCGTCGAGCCTTTCTAATGTCTCCCAGTACTTACCTTGAAGACTTAAGGTTGCTCTCACAAAAAAGGGGGTATAACCGACCTCACCGACAAGGTCGAATGTTCTTCCCCGAACGAGATTGACTATCTTCACTTCAGAAATACTGATCAGTCCGTCACCAATTGAAATGTCCCCATTCTTTGCTAAGAGATGTTCAACTGGTGGCATTGAAAGCCTGTGTCCGAACTGGGGAATCAAACGTACGGAAAGATTGAAGTCTGAGATTGTAAGCGATTTTAACCAGTACCCTTTTTTCAGGTCTACTGCTATTGATACGGAACCAACATTCCCTTTTACAATCCCCGAGACTTTAACCTTATTGAGGTGTAGCTCCAGAACCCACGGAATAAATCGTATGTTGATCGAGGTGGCTTCTATCCTTAACCCTGTAATTTTTTCCAAGACATAAGTGGAAAGAGGAAGGAAGTGTGATTTTATGTAGAAAAAAGCAGAAACTAATAGCAAAATGATTGCAAAAACCGAAATCAGTATTTTTTTCATTACAAAGCTCTTGCGAGCGCAAAAACGGAAACAGAACCTGGCTGAGCTCTACTTACTACTCTTGAGGCTTCCATAAGTGTATTACCAGTTGTGAAAAGATCGTCAACTATAAGGATCCTTTTCCCCTTTATAGCTCTTTCATCTCTTAGGGTAAAAGCTCCTCTAACATTTTTTCTCCTCTCAGAAAGACTGAGTGTATACTGATCTTTCGTTTCTTTCTTCTTTATTAGCACATCTGAGAGGACCTTTATCCCCGTAATCTTTGATATCTCCTCCGATATTATATATGCTTGGTTAAAGCCCCTCTCCTTTAATCTACGCTCTGTAACTGGTATGGGCAATATATAGTCGAATTTTCCAGCAAGTTCAGATATCCTATCCTTTTCCATTCTTATTAGCACTCTTCCCACCCTTTTTTTTCTTTCAAACTTGAATGCGTGGATTGCATCCCTTATAGGGCCTAAGTAGTAGTAAAGAAAGAAGCCAGCTTCGTAATTCCTATTCTCTTCCATACATTCTCCGCACAAGATCCTCTTTCCTACGAATCTCCCGCAGAGTGGACAGGATACTTCATAATCAACTCTCATTACATTTGCACCACATTCCCCGCAAAAGAGTTCCCCATCTCTTCCGCAAACTACGCATCTCTCAGTAAAAATGAAAGAAATGACCGATCTTAAAGATTCAAGCACCGAACTTATCAAGCTTTGAAGATAAAGCGAGTGCGAGGTTCATGAGGTGTCTGCTGTATATGGTGCCGATGCTTCCCTTAGCACAGTTTTTCTCGTGAAACTGAAGCCTATCTGTCTCGCCCGATCTTGTAACGATGAGAAGCGGAACAGGATGCCAGCTGTGTCCCTTGATAGAACAAGGTGTGGAATGGTCTCCAGTTATTACGAGAACATCTGGATTCAAATCCCATATTTCGGGAAGAAATTTATCGACCTCTTCTATAACTCTTTTCTTTGCCTCAAAGTTTCCGTCTTCACCAGCTAAGTCTGTTTCTTTTATGTGTATAAAGAAAAATTCGTATTTAACGTAGTTCTCTTTAAGCAGTAAAATCATCTGGTCATAAGTCTCGGGATTGCCGAGTACGTGCATTCCCAGGATCCGAGATATGCCCCTGTACATCGGATAGGTCGCAATTGCCAGAGCTTCCATCTTATACCTCTCTTTAAAGAGAGGTAATTTAGGTTTCATCGAAAAACCCCTGAGAAGGATTCCATTTGCGACTCTCTCTTTAGACAGAATCTCTTGCACCTTTAAGATAAAATCCTTCACAACCTGGGCGGTGAATCGAGCATCCTCCTCTCTCGGTTCGGGATAAACATAGGCCATTCCATCCTTATGGGGGTCCCCATCTGTAAGTCTATCAGATAGCCCCTTCCCTCTCAGAACCAGCACGAACCTATGGGATTTACCGGGCTTTACGAGTATCTCGACCCCATTCACTTCCTTTACATTTCTCGATATTTCTTCGCAAATCCTCTCAGTTTCCTCCGTTCTAAGTCTTCCTGCTCTTCTATCGATTACTACGCCGTCTTTTACAGTACAAAAATTTGCTCTGGCTGCGACGTCCCCTTCTTTAAGTTCCATTTCCAATCCTAAAGCTTCCATGACCCCTCTTCCGATTTCGTAATGAAGGGGGTCGTACCCGAAAAGACTCAAGTGTCCTGGTCCACTTCCAGGAGTTATACCTATTTCCACTGGAATCATCCTCCCAAGGATACCATATTTTTCTGAGAGATTATCCATATTCGGTTTTTTTGCTACCTCAAGAGGAGTCGTCCAAGAGAATCTTTGGTCTGGAATGTCACCGACTCCGTCCAGTATGAGAAATATTATCTTCTTTTCATTTCCCTGGATGATGCTTTCTATCAAATGTTTTCGCCCCCTTCCTCTTCGTAAAGTTTCTTAAACTCCTCTGACTCCTCAAATGTGAACTCTTCCTTCTTAACATTAACTGTGTTCCAGGAATAACAGCTATCGCAGAATGGCACCCAATCCTTTTTTGGCTGTTGGCAGTTGGTGCAGATAAAAGGTATAAGAAGCTCACTCGAAGGACATGCTTTTAAAAAATTTTCAATAGCCTTTTTGAGTTCCCCTCTATGGATATATGCCTCCGCCATGGCTCTGTACAAGCCTGGAATATTTAGACCTTCATACTGGAGTTGGTTGAGCGTGTCCATGGCTTCCCCTATCATTTCGAGTCTAAGACAGAGTAATGCGTAAAGAAATGAGATCAGTTTGTCCTTAGGCGAAACTTCGAGTATCCTCCTGTATATTTTGAGGATTACGCCAGGCTCCCCTCTTCCGATGTAAAGGTCCTCCATTTTTTTTAAAAAAATTACGTGTCCTGTTTTTGAATAGCCCCTACCGTAAACCCTTCCGGCCTCATTCAATTTCCCCATCTTCTCATAAATACTGGCAAGAAGTATATATGCCGGAACAAATCGCTTGTTCTCGCTCAGTATTTCTTTCAGCTCTTTAACAACCTTTTCCTGAACCTGTGAGCCTTCTTTCTCTAAGAGACTCCTTATTTTTTCAAACCTTATACCAAGAAGGTTTATTTCCTCTTCTTCTGTTTTTATATGCTTGATTATTTTTTTCTGCAAACTTAAAGCGTCCTCCCATCTTCCTTCCAACACGTATATCTTCCTGAGCATAAGAAGAGCGTTAAAGTTGAGCTCGTTAATTCTTAGGATCTCTTTTAAATCCCTTTCTGCTCTTTCGTAGTCCTTCTTTTTGATGTTAAGAGCTGCCCTTTCTTCAAGTATCCCTTCTTTCTTCCCCACATTCATCTCTGCTAAATTGAGTGCCTCTATAGCTTGCTCAAAATTCTTTGAGGAAGCATGAATATTAGCAAGGAGGATGTATGGTTCTTCAAAGGTCGGGACTTTGCGGATCGCGCGGTTTACAATTTCGATGGCTTTATCCCTTTCCCCTTTTGAGTCATGATGCTTCGCTTTTTCAAGCAGGCTTGACACTTCCTGCCTGATTTTGTTTTCTCTGTGCACTTTCCATTTTTGCAAAAGCCTCCTCGCGTCAAAGATGAATCCCGTTACAGTAGAAAGGAGCAAACCGATCAGGAAGCCCACCATAACATGCGTAGCAAGGGTGGCCTCAAATACTCTTCCCCCACCCAAGTAAAACTTGACCTTTTCTGGGTTCAGATAGGATAGGTACAGATAAAAAAGGAAAAAAATTATGAGTACGACAAAGAATATCCGGTAACGCATCAGGAACCTTTCTTTTCAATTGACCGCTGGCAATTAATGCAGTACCTCGCCGTTGGATTCACCTCAAGCCTCTTTTCACTTATAGGTTCCTCACACTCCTCACATATCCCATACTGTCCCTTTTCCATCTTATCGAGTGCTGCATCGATATCTCTCAAAAGATTCATATCATTGTCACTTAGACTCATAAGAATGTCAACATTGTACGTGTTGCTTGCTGCGTCCGCCATATCTTGGATCCCATCGGACCCAATTGCGAGTGAATCGTCTTTTAAGCGCCTTGCCTTGTTTACGATATTTTCCCTCATTTTCAAGAGCCTCTTTCTGAAAATGGCCAATTTTTCCTTATCCATTCCTAACTCCTTTTCTTGTTTTTTCAGCGCCAATCGTTATTCTTTTTGCCTCAAACCATAAGTTCTCGAGGTCATAAAGCTCTCTTAGGGATTCGAGGAAAACGTGTACAACCACACTGAAACAGTCTATTATTACCCATCTACCGTTGTCTAATCCCTCCGTAGAGTAAGGCCTCACACCAATCTTTTCCATATCCTCGAGGATGTGCTCAGCTATAGTTTTGACGTGTCTTTCATTTTTTCCGCTGACGATCAGGAAGTAATCCGCAATGTCAGTTATTCCTGTAAGTTGCAAGATCACTATATCCTTGCCTTTCTTTTCCTCAGCTAATCTCCCAGTTCTCTTTACCAGTTCAAAAGAATCCAATTAGTCCCTGTAAAGCCTCCTCTGATATATATATCTTTCCACCGAGGGAGGAACGAGGTACCTTATAGAAAATCCATTTTTAACGTATTCCCTTATTTTTGATGAGGAGATGTCGAGCTGGGTCACCATAAGGACATGAATTACCTTAGAAGATACATGTCTAAACGTATTTTCGTCGATTTTTGCTACATTCTCCCTCACTTTTTCTGGAAATGAATTAAGACCCATGAAAGTTCTTTTAGAGGGCCTTACCATGACAATGAAGTTTGTGTGATAGAAGAGTTGCTCGTAGTTGTGCCAGGTGTGGATTTCGTGAAAAGCGTCTATCCCGATCAGATAGTAAATGTCCTTATACATCTTTTCAAACTCCAATACTGTGTCTATCGTATATGAAACCCCTCGGCGGACTATCTCTATATCTGAGAGCTCAAAATTTTCGTTCCCCTCTATAGCCATCTTAAGCATATTTATTCTGTCTTCTGGAGGAGATATCTTTAGCTCTGTCTTGTGAGGCGGAATATTTACAGGAACTATTATGACCTTCTTTAGCCCAAAGAGTTGCCTTACTTCCTCAGTTGCTCTCAAGTGGCCAAAATGGATGGGGTCGAATGTTCCACCTAAAATCCCAATCTTCATCAGTACCTTAACTGTCCATCCCCGAAAGCGATGAACTTTGTTACCGTTAGTTCCTCAAGGCCCATTGGGCCAAAGGCATGTAGTTTTGTGGTACTTATACCCATTTCTGCGCCAAGGCCCAGCTGGAAACCGTCATTAAGCCTTGTTGAAGCATTAACAAGCACAAGGGAGGAATTTACTTCTCTCAGGAACCTCCAAGCTTTTTTGTAATCCTGTGTCATTATAGCATCCGTGTGGTTAGATCCGTACTTCCTTATATGAGCGATAGCTTCCTCAATGTCTGAGACGACTTTTATGGAAAGAACAAGGTCAAGATACTCTTCATACCAATCTGACTCCTGCGCAGGCTCAACCCCCTCCAATATTTCTCTGGTTTTTTCACATCCCTTTAATCTCACCCCGTTTTCTTGAAATTTTTTCGCCATCTCCGGGAGAAAGTTTCGTGCGATTCTTTCATGCACAAGCAGAGTCTCCATGGCGTTACATGTTGCTGGCTTCTGGATTTTTGCGTTTAAACAGACCTCATAGGCCATGTTCAGGTCCGCGGATTCGTCGACGAATATGTGGCAAACACCTTTAAAATGTTTAAGCACGGGTATTCTCGACTTTTCGACAACGGTCCTTATCAACTCTTCTCCCCCTCTGGGGATGACCAGATCTATGTAGTCGTCGAGAGTGAGAAGTTCGTAAACGTAGCTCCTCTCAGTCGATTCTACCATCTGAACTATATCGGGAGAGACACCCTCCTCGGACATAGCCCTTCTTATTAACGTGCATAGAGCACGATTCGAATTTGAGGCCTCGGATCCTCCCTTCAGTATGACAGTATTTCCGCTTTTCAAACAAAGAGAAAAGGCCTCAATGGTAACATTTGGCCTCGACTCGTAAATAACGAATATGACCCCGATAGGAATTCTCATCCTTCCAACCAATAGTCCATTCGGTCTCTTCCACATTTTAACTATCTCTCCCACCGGGTCAGGAAGTGAGATAACATCATTTAAGCTCGAGATCATATCGTTAATGACTTTATCATCAACCTTCATCCTCTCTATCATGCTTTTTGACAGCCCTGATCGGGAAGCGAGCTCCAGATCCTTCTTATTTTCTGCGAAAATGTACGATCGTTCCAAATTGAGCAATCCTTTTAGACGCTCAAGGACCGCATTTTTCTTATCAGTTGTCAATTTCGAGGATATGAAACTTGCCTCCTTTGCCCTAACTGCTAATTCCCGTGGACTCATAGTATCACCATGTTATCCCTATGGATTACTTCTTCCGTGTATTTATATCCGAGTTTTCTCTCAATCTCAACAGTTTTTAGGCCCTTTATCATTTGGATCTCGTAGGAGTAATAGTTGGCAATACCCTTCGATATGAGAACCCCTTTCTCATTCAATATCTCTACACAGTCACCCCTCGAAAAATCTCCCTCTACTTTCAGGATACCAGATGGAAGAAGACTTTTTCCCTTCTCCCTGATCGCCTTCTCCGCTCCCTCATCTATCCATATTTTACCCTTGGTCCGGTAAGCGAAGGCTGTCCACCATTTGTTTCTGCTCAGTCTTCTTTCAGGTAAGAAAAGCGTTCCTATTTCTTCTCCGTTTATTACTCTTACGATTACGTCTTTTGTATTTCCGTTCACGATCCTCGTAAAAATGCCATATAAACCTGCTTTTTTCGCAGCCTCCAACTTACTCAACATACCTCCAATGCTTCTTTCGCTTTCTGTTCCCTCAGCGATTGCCCATATTTTATCATCTATCTTTTTCACTGTCTTAAGAAGCCTTGCACCAGGATACCTTTTTGGGTTCTTCTCGTAAAATCCATCCACATCAGAGAGCAGAAGGAGCAAATCGGCATTTATTATCTGTGCTATTGTAGCAGAGAGGTTGTCGTTATCACCAAACTGTATCTCCGTAAAAGAAAGAGCGTCATTTTCGTTCACTACAGGTGTGATTCTTAAGGAGAGGAGCGTATTGAGTGTATTCATAAGATTGAGGCATCTCTTTTTGTCCTTTATGTCCTCATGGGTGATTAGGATCTGCCCAATGTTGAGGCCGTGTTTTTTGAAAGCCTCTGCGTAAAGAGTCATGAGCATAACTTGCCCAACAGCGGCTAAAGCCTGCTTTTTTCCTATTTCCTTAGGTTTTTTAGCTATTTTCAGTAACTGCATACCGGAAGCTATGGCTCCACTTGTCACTATGACCGCTTCTACTCCTTTGGCATTTACCCTCTTTATTTGATCTGCTATCTCTTCTATCTTTTCACGGTTTATTGTTCCTTCCTTATCTGTGAGTACGGAAGTCCCTACCTTTACAACTACCTTACTGAACTTTTTCATTGAGAGCTCTTATCTCCTCAAGTAATCTCTCTATGCCCACCCCGTATAATGCACTTATTCCGATAACTTTTTCGCCTATTTTAGCAAAAAGCTCTTCACAAAATTTTCTTTTATCCTCGCTTATCAGGTCTACTTTGTTGAGGACAACTAATCTTCTTTTTTCGAGTAGCTTTGGATCGTACGATGCGAGCTCTTCCTTTAGGATTTGGTAATCGGCCTCGGGTTTTTCGGAAGATCCATCTATGACCCATACAAGCGATGTGGTCCTCTCCACGTGCCTCAAAAATCTAAGACCCAATCCTTTCCCCTTTGCCGCACCCTTTATAATCCCAGGGATATCGGCGACGATGAAGCATTCGTTATCCACATTTGCCACTCCCAGTTGAGGTGTAAGGGTTGTAAAGGGGTATTCAGCGATTTTTGGTTTTGCATGGGTAAGTCTTGAGATGAGTGTCGATTTTCCAGCATTGGGAAGGCCTACAAGACCAACGTCTGCCATTAGTTTTAGAACTAACCTTAGCTTCTTTTCTTCACCTTTTTCACCTTGCTCGAATCGTTCCGGAGCTTGGTTTACTGGACTCGCAAAACGAGCGTTCCCCCTCCCACCCCTTCCTCCTTTAGCAACAACAAAAGACTCTTTGTCTTCAAGTATTTCTCTAAGAAAGAAAAGGTCTCCGTCCTCTTGGTAGATGATTGTGCCTAAGGGGACTCTGATTACGCAGTCTTTTCCATCTCTACCCTTCCTATTGTTCCCAGATCCGTTTTTACCCCTTTCTGCTCTATATATCTTCTTGTATTTAAAATCGAGCAGACTGTACAGATTCTTGTCTCCCTGGATTACTACATCTCCTCCTTTTCCGCCATCTCCCCCATCTGGCCCCCCTTTTGGTACATATTTTTCCCTTCTGAAACTAACACAACCTCTTCCTCCATCGCCAGCTTTCACATATATGCTGACCTCATCAACAAAGCTCATTTTTTTGGAATTACGCTTGCTATCCTCCTCCTCTTTGAGTACTCGAAAAAGAGAACACCATCGGTCAGGGCAAAGAGGGTATGATCCTTGCCGCAACCTACGTTCCTTCCCGGATGGATCTTTGTTCCCCTTTGCCTAACTATAATCTGACCTGCTTTTACAAACTCGTTTCCAAAAACTTTAACCCCGAGCCTCTGACCTTTACTGTCCCTTCCGTTTCTCGAACTTCCTCCTGCTTTTTTATGAGCCATTTTTTTCCTCCAGTTTTATTTTTTCAATCAATAGTTCTGTGTAGTGCTGTCGGTGCCCTATTTTTTTCTTGTAATCCTTCCTTCTCCTGTACTTGAAAACAATTACCTTTTTTCCCCTTCCATGGGAGAGAACCCTCGCCTCCACAGTTGCACCTTCTACAAATGGTCTTCCTAAGTAGACTCTTTCGTCCTTTTTTACGAGTAAAACTTCGTTTATATGGATGGTCTCGTCCTCCTTAAACGGAAGTTTTTCTACCTTTATTTTTTGCCCTTCTTCGACCCTGTATTGTTTACCTCCTGATTCGATTATCGCGTACATGATCACTCTCCTCTTTTTGATAGAAAAGCGTATTATATTATGATAACCCTCCTCTTAAAGTCAACATTTAGCCACGTTTCTTGACTTAGAGATTTTCCGCATGGTATCTAAAGGCGATGTTACACTTATATCCCCATCTTTTCTCTCCATTGAAGATCGGCAATTTAGTATCGAAAAATAGAATAAAGTATGCGGCAACAGAAACGAATTTCCCCTTTGGCGACGGTTATGTGAGCGAAAGAGAAATAGCGTACATGGAGGCCCAGGCAAAAGGCGGAGCAGGTATCGTAACCACACAAGGAGCTTACCCTGATGAAAAGGGAGAAGGTAAGGGTTTCAGGGGGATGCTCGCCATATATGATGATAAATTCATACCTGGCCTTTCGAAAATTGCAGAAGTGATAAAAAAGAATGGAGCCCTTGCCTGTATACAGATTATGCACTGCGGAAGGGAAGGGGGCGTTGATCTTGACTACTGCGTTATGCCTTCCTATGTGCCACAGAGGCTGTCATACTTTAAAGAACCAAGGGTGATGACAAAGGAAGAGATCAAAAGAGCAATAAATGATCATATAAAAGCTGCAAGGCGGGCGTATGAGGCGGGTTTCGATATGGTCGAAATATCGGGTATTGTTGGATACCTTATTTCTACTTTCATATCGAGATACACAAATAAAAGAGAGGATGAATACGGAGGCGATATAAAGCAGAGATGCAGACTGATGGTTGAAATCATACAAGGCATAAAGTCTGAAATCGGCGACAAAATGCCGGTGGGGATAAGACTTTGCGGACTCGAACTTCTCGATGATAGAGGAGGAAACACTTTTGAAGAGAGTCTGGAAACCTTTGTGATCGCTGAAGAGGCAGGAGCTGATTATGTGAGCGTGACTGTGGGATGGCACGAATCTTCTCTCCCTGTAATTACAAGGGATGTCCCAATGGGCCATTGGCTATATGTGGCAAAAGAAGTAAAAAAGAGAGTGAAAATTCCAGTGATGATGGCATTTAGGCAGTTCTTGCCCCAGATTCCAGAAAAAGCTATCTCCCAGGGCATAATAGATGTCTGGGAGGTATGTAGACCGATGATTGCTGACCCTTCATTGCCGAATAAGGTGAAAGAAGGAAAGGAAGAAGATATCATTCCATGCATAGCTTGCAACCTTTGTTTCCTGAGGCTTTATTACCACGAGCCTATAATGTGTACGGTAAGACCCTCCTTAGGCCACGAAAGTGAAAAAGACTGGGGTTATTATGGGTTCGAAAAGACTGGATTCAAAAAAAAGGTTCTCGTAGTTGGCGGTGGGCCCTCTGGCCTTCAGTTTGCCGAAGTTGCCTCGAAGAGAGGACACAGGGTAGTCCTATTTGAGAAGGGCGAAAAATTAGGTGGAAAATTGCTTCTCGCTTCAAAGATACTCCCAGGCGATGAAGAGTTTTTAAGGCTTGTCAAGTACCTTGAAAGTCAATGTTCAAAATCGGGCGTGGAAATAGTGAAAGGGAAAGAGCTCTCCTACGATGATATGTTTAGAGGCGAGTTTGACATCATCGTTTACGCTGGAGGAGCAAGGATAAAAGAGATCATTTGCGAAGAGGGTACAAATATTCTTACACCCGAGGATATAATCGGGGGTGACCTTAGACCTTCAGGGAAAGTAGTAATTCTCGGAGGGAAAGGTATTGGTATTTCTCTTGCCGTTTACCTGCTTAGAGAGTCGAATTACGACATAACGATTATTGAGGAAGGAGCTAAATTGGGAAAGGATGTGAACCCTTTCTATCTGTGGAGAATGCTAAAAATTCTACGAGAAAAAAAAGCGAAAATCTTTTTAGCCTCAAAGATAGAAAAAATAGGGAAGGACAAAGTTCACGTACTTAGCCAAAAGGGAGAAAGTGAAATTGAGTTTGAAACGCTGGTAAACACCTTGCGGGAGGATGCTCTTAAAACTTTGGAGCCCATAAAATCGGTAAAAAAAGAATTCTACGTGATAGGTGACGCAAAAAGGCCAAGAAGACTCCACAACGCGATCCATGACGCATACAAGTTGGGGATGAGGATATAGTGAGACCTGAGATAAGGAAGGAATTGTGTGTAGGTTGTGGAAGCTGTCTGGAGGTCTGTCCTGTAGATGCTATTCATTTATCTCTTGGGGTGGCTTCAATTGAAGAGGAGTTCTGTGAGGAATGCGGAATGTGTGCTCAAAATTGTCCCACAAAGGCGATTGAAATAAAATTTCCAACGTTTGAAGCAAAGTAAAGGAATTTAAAGAGAAGGCCAAGGAGAAAGGCTAAGAGCCCTCACCCTTAATTCTCAAGAATCTTCCGGTTTCAGGATATCTACGGGAAAAACGAAGAGTTAAAACGTGTCTGAGAGAATTCTCAGAAAAAACTCAAAAAATAGTGAGTATCAGAGCGGACTTCTTAAGTGGGAAAGTAAGTCTTCAAGGATTTCATCTATATTTGCTTCACCTACACAAACAACAGAGTCAGCCCCACCCCAGTAGATCTTTAGAATACCGTTTTCCTCGAGCACGGCACCACAGGTAAAAACCACATTGTGGACATACCCTACTCTCTCCCACGGATCTTTTGGCTCCAAAATCCAGTTATCACCGACCAAAACTTTCTCTGGATCATTAATGTCATGTAAGGCAACCCCAAGTCTGTATATAGCACCATCCATAGTCCTAAAAACTCCGTGGAAGATATTGAGCCACCCCTTTTTTGTCTTTATCGGGGTAGCACCTGGCCCTACTTTCAGTTCATCCCAGTGATATTTTTTTGGCGTTATGATCACCTTAGAATCACCCCAGTATATGAGATCAGGCGAGTAGGATATCCATATCGACCAGGGGATTATCTCCGTGTGGGGCCTATCAAGTCTTACGTACCTTCCTCCTATTTTTTCCGGAAAAAGCACCACGTTCCTGCAATCGGCCTGAGTAATTATAGAAATCCTTTCTAAGGATTTAAAATCCTCCGTTTTTGCCAGAACAACCCTTACTCCGAATTTAGAATAGGCGCTAAAGGTTATGTAGTATATTCCTCCTATCTCTGCTATTCTTGGATCTTCAACCCCGTATTCTTCATAGGTTTTAAAAGGCTCATGCTGGGAAGGGATGATAAAAGGTTTATTCCTTATTCTAAATGTGTAACCGTCCTCACTTTCCCCTATGCCTATGATGGATCTACCGTTCCTTAGGTGGGACCTGAAAAGCATTATGTATTTTCCCTCAAATTTGGTAACTGCCGGGTTGTGGACCGTTTCGACAGGGTATGGAATATCTTCTCTTTTCAGAATGGGATTCTTGCTATAACGTTTTACAATATCCTTATACCCTCCCATAGTCGTCCTCGACCCTCTCGATATCATCCTCTCCGAAATAATCTCCCGTTTGGATCTCTATGAAGGTGAGATTCTCTGCCCCCTCATTTTTTATCCTGTGCCAAGCCCCCCTTGGTATGTCTATGTATTCGCCTTTTCTTAGTACATGATCTATTCCGTCTTTTGTTACAACCGCTTTTCCTTCAACTATAAACCAGTGCTCATTTCTCCTTCTATGTCTCTGATAGCTCAGTCTCTGCCCAGGATAGACTGAAATCTTCTTTACCTTGTAATTTGGGCTATCTACAAGAATCTCGTAATATCCCCAGGGCCTTCTGTCCTCTCTTCTGTGGTTTTCGAAGATTTTCTTATAAACTTCTATATACTCATCGACCATTCTCTCAACCGTAAATCTTTCCTCGACCCACGATCGACAAGCATGCCTATCCAGACTTTTTACTTCTCCGATTTTTTTTACGAAGTCTTCCTTATTTTCAAGTAGAAAACCTGTCACCCCGTCTTTTATGAGTTCCGGCATACTTCCTCTTTTCATGGCAATTACTGGAGTTCCGCACGCCATTGCCTCTACAACAGAAAGGCCGAAGGGTTCATCGAAATTTATGGGGTGTATAAGTGCAAGTGCTTTTCCAAGAACTTCAGCTTTCCTTTCCGGTCCCACACTTCCAATGTACACTATGTTGTCACCATCGATATGGGGGGCGCAGAATTCTTCGAAATACTTCTGATCCTGAATTATGCCAGCTATTACGAGCTTCATTTTGGCCTTTTTTGCGATCTCTATAGCTTCCTTTGTCCCCTTATCATTATGGATCCTTCCAAAAAAAAGAAGGTATTCCCCATGTTCACGATAAAATTGAAACTCTTCTACTTTTATGCCGTGGTAAATGGTTGCTATGTAATCTAAATCCGGGCTTTTGTCCGCTTCGCTTATAGCAACATAATAGACCTTCTTATTGTACTTTTTATAAACGGGGAGTATCTTAGGAGAAGAGAACCCGTGTATGGTTGTGAGAAGGGGGGTTCTGGTCATTTTTGAGTAGGTGAGAGGCAAAAAATCGAAATGGTTATGAATGAGGTCAAATTCGTCGCCTCTTTCGAATACCTCTGAGATATGAAGAGATTCATAGACTTTCGGGATTATGTTCTTGTCCTCTTCATAACCCCTCTCCACCACACTTACAAGTCTTGCGGAAGTTACGGAGTCTCCAGTGGCAAAAAGGGTTACGTCAAACCCCCTTCTAACTAATCCCTCAGTTAGATTTGACACTACATATTCCCATGGGCCGTAATGCCTTGGGGGTGTTCTCCATGCGATAGGCGAAAGCATAGCTATTCTCATCTTGATTTCTCCTTTGAATGTTTTTCAATCCATTCGAGAACATCATTTACATTTGCAGTCGCAAGACCAATGCACTTATCCGCACTCCCATAGTAAAGCCTTATCTCATCCCCAACCCTTACCCATCCGCAGGGAAACACAACCTTATCAACATCGCCTATGAGCTCGTATGATTTTTCTGGACCAAAGACCCATTCGTCGGACCTGAATATTACATTTCTTGGCTCTTTCAGATCGAGCAAAGCAAGCCCTAATCTGTAGATTGCACCGCTTACCGTCAGTTTTACTCCGTGATAAAGCAAAAGCCACCCTTTATCAGTTTTTAGGGGAGGGGTTGAAAGCCCAATCCTCCCTGAATCCCACCAGGCGCCATCTCTCGATTCAAAAAGAATTCTATGTTCACCCCAGTGGCACAGATCATAGCCAAAGGAGATCCAAATGTGAGCTCCTGCCCTTAAATCTTTCGGGCTCGGTCTATGGATCAAAGCCCATTTATCTGAAAACCGTTCCGGAAAAATCGCAGCATCTTTATTTTCTGGAGGTAGGATTACCCCTTTTTTATCAAATGACTTAAAGTCCTCTGTAAGGGCAAGAGAAACAAGGGGACCATATTTAGAGTAAGCGGTGTAAACTATAGCCCACTTTCTAATTTCATCAAGGTAAGTTATTCTTGGATCCTCTATTCCAAATTCTTCCTCAGGATGGAAATCAGGTTCGGGGAGAAGGGTAGGCTCTTTATCTATGACCCAGTTCCTCACACCATCCTTGCTTCTGCCAAGCAAAAGATGGGATATCCCCCTTTTGTCTTCGACCCTCATCAGAAGCAGAGTTTCTCCGTTAAACAGGGTCGCGCCAGCATTGAATACTGCATTTGCGGGATAAGGTAGATCTGAAATGTCTATTATAGGGTTCTTAGAATATCTCCTGAATAGCTCCTTACTCATGATTTAAAACTCTGGTGCAATTACAACTGGTTTTTTTGTCTGACAGGCCTTACGTGCAAGTCTATAAGCCTCGTTATACTGCCCTGCCACGATTTCCCAGGAGACCACATTTTCCAGGTACCTCTTGAGATTCTCCCCAAGTTCTATCCTCAGATTTTCGTCACAGGCCAATCTTATAACCTTCCTTCTTAGCATTTCCTTCGTCGTAAAGAGAAGACCACCTTCACTTTCCAGCGTCTGTGCAGTAAGACCCTCCATCGGAGCAGTTGTTATGTATGGTTTATTAAGTGCGATAACACGCGCAAGCGTACCTGACTGCGTCTCATCAATAGTGGGTATAACGATAAAATCACAAACAGCCATAACCTTGTAATAAAGGTCTCCGCGGGGGATGAACTCATAGAAGTGGGCGATACCTTTATGGGACAAAATCTCCAACTCAGACTTCCAGGCCTCGTAATCCCTTTTGTGATGGGGATCTCTCATCGTACCTGCAGCAAGAAGATCCCATTCCTCATTTGTTCTATTCCTTATTTCATCATGGATTTCCTCCCACATCGAGAGAAGGATATCCCATCTCTTATTAGATTGAATCCATCCGACCATACCAACCACATGTTCGGAAAGTCCCACCTTGTCAAGACCGAGCTCGTTTCTTATGGAAGGTATCTCATGTATTCCCCACCTTCTGTCCGGACGCGCACCGTGAGGGATAACCATTATGTTTGTGGGTATTGACCAGTTTCTGTCCCTGAACGTCCAATCAAGTCTCCACTTCTGATAGTGGCATTTGAAGATAACAACGTGGCTTCTCTGACAAAGTCTGTAAATGAAGTTTGCTTCGAAATCAGTAAGCCTTCCATGGACCGTATGAGGTTCAACAACTATTGGGAAATCACCTATAGCCTCAAGAAGATCAAGGAAACCCTCATTTCCGTCACCAATACCTCTCTCATCAAGATATTCGTAAAGTCCGTATTCATGTTGTATATGGACTACGTAAGGGTCGAGTTTTTCTATCAGGTTTGCAACCCCCCTCCACCAATCTGGCCTATCAATCTCGATTATTGGGTAAACACCCTCGCCCTCACCATCTTTGTGGCATACGACGAGCACTTCTCTCTCTGGATTCGCTTTCTTTATGAATTCCCTTGCCTCCTCAGTGAATGTGGCGATCCCGCAAAGTCTCGGAGGATATGAGCTCACGATCACGATAGGCTTATATGACATATCTTTATCCCCCTTCTCCCTTATTGCCTTTCCATCTCTTTCAATTTTGTTTCATTAGCGATGGAGACCTGGAACTTTCTTAGCTGGTAGATCCTAAAAAGGGACAAGAGCCAAGCAAGGGTTGATTCCGCCCCCTGATTCTTGTTAGGTCCTGTTGGCTGAAGCCCATCGCAGCAACCTCCACTTCTGTAATCGTAAAGAGGTACATTTAAATCGTTTCTTCCGAGAAACCATTCGAGACATCTCTCAGCATATTCGATCCATCTTTCGTCCTGTGTCACACAGTACGCGCTCTTTAAAGCCTCAATTATTTCTTGAGCTTCAATTGGCTGCTGGTCAAACCGGGCCTTTTCTTTTCCTTTTGCGTACCATCCGTTGCTTCCCACAGGGACAAAGTGTCCCTTCCTATCCATTTGGATATCCAAAAGCCACCTCAAAGACTCAATTCCAGCTGAGATCAGGTCATTCCTTTTCATGTCATAGCCGGAAAGGATCAGAGCATTAGGGATCCTCCCATTAGCGTACGTGACTATCCCCTCAATCCATGGCCAGTCCGGGGTTGAATTTGCTCTCAAGAGATCAAAGAGTTTCAAGGCCAAGAAATCACGTATCCTCCTGACTTCTGTGTCGCCCAAGAATACATTAAGATAATAGTGGATCCCTGTCAACGCGTATGCCCATGCGCGGGGAGATGAAAATGCCTGAACCGGGGGTAAAGCGAGCCTGAATAGTTCCATTATTGCTTCTCTCAGCTCAGGGTTTTTGCAGAGATATATGGCTTCACCGAGACCCCAAACGGCCCTTGCATGGCTATCCTCCGATCCCACATCTTCAGTCCATTTTCTGTCGTATCCCATAAAGTTTCTGAATCTGCAATTTTCCCTATTAAGGGCATAGTGAAGGAAACTTATATACGTACAGGCGAGGTTTGTAAGGGTTTGGGTATCCTCGTTTGCCTCTAAGTCAAGCGCGAGCAATGATGTGATAAGAGCCCTTGCGTTGTCGTCTGTGCAGTAACCATGGTACCTGTCCGGGACGATGTACTTCGCGTGCTGTATGATGCCTACATCATCCGTGAGTCTTATAAGGTGGGTAAGCTTAGGAACGGGAAGTTCGTCAGGGGCTTCCTTCATCATCTTTGCGACAAATACCGCCCTTGGCCTATTTTCTCTTTCTGCTTTCACATCTGCGAATAGTCTCAAATACTTTCTCGCCACTTCCTTCCAAACCATATCCCTCGTGAACATATACGCTTTCTTTCTGATCATGTGCCTCTCAGGTTCATTTGACAAAAGTGAAATTATTTCTTTTGCTAATGTCTCAGGGTCTCTAAAGGGAACGAGCCTTCCCCTTCCATCCTTAAGCATTTCTTCTGCGTACCAGTATGGGGTGGATACTACCGCCTTTCCAGAACCGAGAGCGTAGGCGAGTGTTCCAGAGACGATCTGTTCCCGGTTTAGATAAGGCGTGACAAACACATCTGCTGCTCCGAGGAATTCGCAAAGCTCCGTTAATGTGACATACCTGTTATGAAATATGATCCTGTCGTCTACACCCAACTCCCTTGCTTTTCTCTGGAGACTTAGCCTATAGGACTCTCCATATTCTCTCTTCACTTGGGGATGGGACGCACCAAGGATGATGTAAACTACGTCTGGGTGTTCTTTTACGATCATCGGTAATGCCTCGATCATATTTTCTATGCCCTTTCCAGGGGAAAGGAGCCCGAAGGTAAGTATGACCTTTTTTCCTTCCACACCGAACTGGTCTTTGTAGTAATTAGGATCGACAAATGGAACATCAGGGATTCCGTGAGGGATGTGAACGATCTTTTCTTTTGGCACCCCGTATATGGTTGCCAGAATATCGATCGCCTTGTTGCTCATCACGACGACTCTATCAGACACCTGCGCTATTCTCTTTAGAGTTGAATACTGAGTGGAAGAGGGATTCATAAGGACAGTGTGAAGAGTGGTAACGACGGGCATCCTAAGCTGGGTGAGTAGTTCGAGGATGTATGAGCCATCCACACCCCCGAAGATTCCATATTCGTGTTGGAGACAAACAAGTTCTATTCTGTTCACATTCAGGAAATCCGCGGCAAGTCTGTAGTCAGACAAAACGTTCTGATTTATCTCAAAGTGGACTTCCTCAGGGTATATGTATCCAGAGACGAGGTCATTCATTGCCACAGCCTGACATTCTATCGAGGGGTCTTCGTTCCTTACAGCTGAAAGGAGATCGTTTGTGAAGGTTGCGATTCCACATTGGCGTGGCACGTAAGTCCCGATAAAGGCAACCTTTTTTGGACCAAAGTGGTATGGCCCTACACTCACTCTAATCCCTCCTTTCTTTTTTGAATACCTTAATATTAATTTAATGCCCTGCTGAGTTATTGTCCATGGAGGGTAGTAGATTGTCGCCTACTGTCACAAAGTGTTTCCAAAGGAAACAGGAAGTATTAAGTCCTCGCAGAATTTCAAGGCTGAGTGGGGGTTTAGCCATGGCACGGCATATGCATATACAAAATGCTAAGTTAGAAAGTTGGCTGGAGAGCTCGTAGGGCTTGGAGAAAGAAGAGCGGAAGGGCGTTACTGTGGAAGGATTGATAGGTCGTAAAGAAAAAGTTGACTCAAAAGAAGGCCTAAGGGATGATGAGGGTCATAACAAACTTTGGGCAATCTTTTGAAAACTTGGAGATAAAAGAAGGGGTTAAAGTGAAAGATCTGTTGCTTGATCTCGGAAAGCTTATACATTATGAGATAGTACATAATGACGAAATCGACTCAAATGTAGAGGTTCTCTTAAACGGAAAAAACATCGATTTCATGCCGAAAAGGCTCGACGAGGAACTAACTGACAAAGACACACTGGAGATCTACCTCACTCCTTTAGGAGGAGGTTAAACAGGGAGGTAAAGGTGATATTCTATAGGAGACTACCAAAGTTCGATTACGTGAAACCCGCTTCAGAAGCGGAACTTTTCAAGGTAATCTCAGATGGGAGAAAAGCTCACGTATATGCAGGAGGAACAGATCTTTTACCTAAACTGAAGAAAAGGCTCCTTCCGCCCCCGGACGTTCTTATCGATCTCAAAGGGATCTCAGATTTCAATTACGTTAGAATATTCGATGGCAAACTGAGGATAGGACCGACTGCAACAATCTACTCAGTTTATACATCTTCAGACGTTGTAAAACACTTTCCCATTCTATCCCAGGCTGCAAGATCGATAGCTGCTTTCCAGATCCAGAACAGGGGAACTATAGCTGGAAACATATGTAATGCAGTACCATCCGCTGACTCTGCTCCGGCCCTCCTTGTACTTCAGGCGAACTTAACACTTAAAAGCAGAGAAGGAGAAAGGGATGTAAGGATAGAAGATTTCTTTTTAGGGCCAACAAGGACTGTTCTTAGAGATGGCGAGATCCTAAGAGAGATCGAAATCCCCCTTTTAGATTCGGAGTCACTGGGACTTTACACAAAGCTTTCTGTCAGGGGAAGGATGGATCTTGCAATAGTTGGCGTTGCAACGCTCATCCTGAAAAGGGACGGGAAAGTAAAGGACGTGAGGATTGGTCTCGGTGCGGTAGCACCAATTCCGTTTAGGGCGAAGAAAGCAGAAGAGATACTGAAGGATGGAAAAATAACAGAAGCTTCCATAAATGAAGCTGCAAAAATGGCAGCCTCTGAGTCGAGTCCCATAGATGACCATAGGGCCTCAAAGGAATACAGGCTCTTGATGGTTGAAACATTGGTCAGAAGGTCACTCAAAAAACTCCTGGGGGTATAAAATGGAGAAGAAAGAGATAAGCTTCCGAATAAACGGAGAGGAAGTGGTACTTCATGTATCTCCAAACAGGACACTCCTTGAAATGATAAGGGAAGATCTCAAACTGACAGGGACAAAAGAGGGGTGTGGAATAGGGGACTGCGGAGCATGTACGGTGCTCTTAGATGGAGTACCTGTGAATAGCTGCCTCGTACTCGCGGTTGAGGCGGATAAAAAGGAGATACTGACGATTGAGGGCTTGAAAGAGAATGACAAACTCCATCCAGTACAGGAGTCCTTCATTGAGAATACCGCACTCCAGTGCGGGTTTTGCACACCGGGGATGATAATGTCCAGTTATGCCCTTCTCAAGAGAAACAAAGCTCCCAATGAGGAAGAGATAAGAGAAGCCATAGCAGGTAATCTATGCAGGTGCACAGGATACGTAAAGATAATAGAGGCAGTAAAAAAAGCGTCCTCTTCTATTGGAGGTAAGTGATGGAGGAGATATTTATAGGTGATTTTGAGTTCTTGGGTAAAGGGATTCCGAGAGTAGATGCGAAGGATAAGGTTACAGGACAGGCAAAGTATGCGGCAGATATTGAAATTCCGGGAATGTTGTGGTGCAAGATCTTAAGGAGTCCCCTCCCCCATGCAAAGATACTCAACATAGATATTACAAGGGCAAAAAGGGTAATTGGCGTAAAAGCCATAATTACAGGAAAGGATTTTCAGGGCTTCCGCTGGGGTTGGATGCCGGCAACGAGGGATGAACCACCTTTAGCGGACGACAAAGTCAGATACTATGGGGAGGGGGTGGCGGCAGTTGCTGCAGTAGACGAGGATACTGCAGAAGAGGCACTGGAACTTATAAAAGTGGATTACGAGGAACTACCAGGTGTCTTTGACCCTGAGGAGGCTTTAAAAGAGGGAGCTCCTGTCATACATGAATACAGGCCAAACAACATAAGCTGGGAATTCCACATGGATTTTGGTGATGTGGAGAAAGGATTTTCGGAGGCTGACTTAGTGAGGGAAGACAGATTCGCAACAGGAAGGGTCATCCAGGGTTTTCTTGAGCCCTGCTCCGCTATTGCTTACTGGGAGGGAGGGGGCGTCACAATATGGGCTGCAAAACAGAGCCCCTACTTCCTTTACAGGCACATAGCCCAGTGTTTTAAACTCCCCCTAAACAAAGTGAGGGTAATTCAGCCTTTTGTTGGAGGAGGATTTGGGGGGACTAAGAACGATTCTGTCGCAGGTGATTTCTGCGTTGTTATGCTATCAAAGATAACTGGAAGACCTGTGAAGTTCATATATACGATGGAAGAGGTTATGATCTCCGCAAGAAGGAGACATAACGCGATAATTTACAACAAGATGGGGATGAAGAAGGACGGAACAATAACTGCAATGCAGTCAAAACTTATAGCTGATGGTGGTGCATACACTGCAATAGGCCCCCTTACAATGTATCTCACAGGATGCATAAGTACGCTTCCTTACAAACTTCCAAACTTCAAGCACGATGCTTACAGGGTATTCACAAATAACCCGGTATCTGCGGCCATGAGGGGTCACGGCGTAACACACACGAGATTTGCCGCTGAGATCCAGATGGAGATGATGGCAGAGGAGCTCGGACTCGATCCAATAGAAGTTAGACTCAAAAATGCAATAGAGGCACCCCATGAGACGGTAAACAAGGTTACAGTTCTTTCTTGCGGCCTGAAAGAAGGACTTTTGAAACTTAAGGAATCAAACCTATGGAAGGAGAGGGAAAAAGAAAAGAGGAAGAATCATATACTTATTGGTGTTGGTGTATCAGGGACTGCCTATCTTGGAGGTGCAAGACAGAGGGGTCATCAGGCAGCAGCTGCGGTCTTGAGACTGTGTGAGGATGGCTCTATCGAGTACTTAACTGGTGCGACAGATGCTGGGCAGGGCTCAGACACTGTGCTTCTCCAGATAATAGCTGAGGAACTGGGTGTGCCCCCTGAACAGATAGACATCCAGAGGGTTGATTCCGCGTATACTCCTGTGGACCCTGGAACATACGGAAGTAGAGTCACAGCTTTAGCAGGTGAGGCAGCGATGAAGGCTGCAAGAGACTTAAAGAGACAGCTTGCTGAGATCGCTGCAAAGGAATGGAACGTGAAGCCTGAGGATATAGTCTTTAAAAATGGTAAGGTCTTTGTTAAGGACAATGAGGAAAAGGGGCTCCCCTTCAGAAAGATGGCTCAGATCGCCTGCTATTCAGGCTCGGGAAGGGTACTTGTGGGAAGGGGACATTCTGAATACGGGATAGAACCTCTCGATTTTGAAAAGGGTATAGGAAATGCGGGAACGTCTTACAGTTTTACGTCGCAGCTTACGAGGGTGGAGGTCGATGCTGAGACTGGTTTTGTAAAATGCACAGATATGATGATCGCCCATGACTGTGGAAAGCCTCTAAACCCGGCAATCGTGGAATCGCAGAATCAGGGTGCTGCAGTCCAGGGATTAGGTCAAGCTATATATGAGGAATTCAAAATGGATAAAGGAAAAACGCTCAACCCCAACTTTGCAGACTACAAAATTCCAACGGCTTTGGATGTCCCGAATATTGAGGTTATCCACATACTGACAGAAGATCCAAATGTGCCTTACGGAGCAAAGGAGGCATCTGAGGGTGCAATAGTCAGTTCTCCACCATCGGTTGTAAGTGCGATCCACGACGCAACAGGAATATGGTTCAAGGAACTGCCAGTTACGCCGGAAAAAATCGCCCTTGCGCTGAGGGAAAAGGGAAGGGGATCGTAGATTCTATTCTTTCGGAGTTGGGGGAAAAATGGTTGTAGGAGATATGATTGCGAAAAATGCGAGAAAATTCCCTTCTAAACTTGCAGTCGTATCTGGAGAAAAGAGGATGAGTTTCTCGGAATACAACGAGAGGATAAATAGGCTTGCTTCGAGCTTGCTTAGGATGGGGGTCAAAAAGGGGGATAGGATTGGGGTTCTCTTGCACAATTGTCACCAGTTCCTGGAGATTTACTTTGCCTCTGCGAAGATAGGATCCATATTCTGCCCCTACAACAACCATTTCAAACATAAGGAACTTGTAGACATCATAAATTACTCGGAACCAAAAATCCTCTTTCTTGATCCTGATTTTTGGCAAACAGTAGATGAGATAAGGCAGGAGCTGAAAAGTGTTGAATACTACATCTGTCTTGGTGTGCCAGCTGGAAGCTACATGATCGATTACGAAGGGATCATTTCGAAGGGTGAGAATAAGGAACCGGAAGTTCATGTGGGAGATGATGATGTGTGCAGCATGATATTCACTGCAGGTACTACCGGAAAACCCAAAGGAGCGCTACGTTCCCACAGACACCTTATAATGAACGCGATTGCAGGAGTTATTGAGTTAAAAGTCGATTATGATGATCGGGTCCTCATTACTTTCCCCCTTTATCATGTGTCGGGTGAGGATAATATTGTAAGACACTCATTCATGCCTAACACTTTTTTCATAAGGAGGGAGGGAAAGTTCAATGCCAGGGAAGTGTTGAGCTACATAGAAAGAGAAAGGATAACCTATTGTCAGTTAGTTCCCACGATGATCCATACCCTTGTTCAGGATCCAGACATCGACAAGTACGACTTAAGCAGCCTCAAGCTCATTCTTTATGCAGGAGCTCCCATGCCTGTGGAGCTTATACGCCGTGCACTGCAAGTCTTCAAATGTGGATTTGCCCAGCTGTACGGGCAGACAGAATCAGGTCCTTTGACCACTGTTCTTAAGCCAGAAGATCATAGGATCGATGACGAAAAAAAAGTAAAGAAACTCGCATCCTCTGGTAGACCGATAATAAATTACGAACTCCGGGTAGTTGATCAGAACGACCAGGATGTACCGGTAGGAGAAGTTGGGGAGATAGTCGTGAGGAGCGAATCCATGATGAAAGGATACTGGAAATTAGAGGAAGAAACGAAAATTAAGCTCAGAAATGGATGGTTGCATACAGGCGATCTTGGGAAGATTGATGAGGACGGATACGTGTACATAGTTGAGAGGAAGGACGATTTGATAATTTCAGGAGGTGTGAATATTTACCCCAGGGAAATAGAGGAAGTACTTTACACACATCCGAAAGTCTCAGAGGTGTCCGTCGTCGGAGTACCTGACGAGCATTGGGGGGAGATAGTTAAGGCTGTCGTGGTCTTGAAGGAAGGTGTAGAAGCGAAAGAAGAGGAAATAATAGACTTTTGCGCAAGGCATCTCGCAAGTTATAAGAAGCCAAAATCTGTTGAATTCTGGAAGGAGCTACCAAAAAGCCCTCAAGGAAAGGTCCTGAAAAGGGAGATAAGGGAAATTATTAAAAAGAGGAATTCGGGCGTTTCTCGTACAAACCCTTTGGAAAAGTCTAAAGAGGAGTGAGAGTGGTAATAGGATATGTATTTGCAAGTGGGTTTTTGAGCCTGAGAAGGACCGTGGGCAAACTGCCTAAGGGTATTATCTGCGTCACAAAGTTACTTGTAGGAGGCTGAAGTATGGAACCATATCCATGGTGGACAGAAGAACAGAAAAAGTTCGCGGAGGAAGTTTACGAATTTGTCAGGGAAGTGATGCCAAGAGACGCAGAAACGCGCTGGACCAGAGAATTTCCATGGGACATTTTTGAGAAGATCGGGGAGAAGGGGTACACAGGAGCCGGTATACCAAAGGAATATGGTGGTCTTGGGCTCGGAGCAACCGGCGCCTGCATTGCTGCAGAGGCATTTGGACGAATGCCAGGGACGGGAAGGGTATTCGTTGGAAATATGCTTGGGGGGTTGAGACAGATCATCGAATTTGGTACGGAGGAACAGAAAAAGCGTTTCCTGCCAAAGATTACAAAGGGCGAGTTAGGGGCCATTGTCATTACGGAACCCTTCGCCGGAACTGACGCGGCAGCGATAGAAACGACAGCAAAACGGGCGGGTGAGGTATACATACTGAACGGGAAGAAAAGATTCATAGTTTCTGCCGGTGTGGCGAAGAGATACATGGTATATGCCCGAACAAGTGAGGATCCGGACGATATTCGTAACTACCGTCATCTCACTGCATTTATTGTTGAAAAAGGTTGCCCCGGTCTTTCCGTTGAGAAAATCAACGAGGTTATTGGATTCAAAAACATTCAAAATGGTGTACTCGACTTCCATAATGTCCCTGTCCCCATAGAAAACCGTATTGGCCAAGAGGGAGAGGGATGGCGGGTCATGACCGCGGGACTCAATTTCGAAAGAACGCTTATTTCCGCAAGTGTTGCGGGCTGGATAATGGAGCTTTTGCGAAACGTAGTGCCGTATGCGAAGAGAAGAGTACAGTTTGGCAGGCCAACAATCGACATCCCGATTAATCAATTCAGGATAGCTGACTTGATTATAAAAACGAAGATAGCACGCCTAATAACGTACTATACTGCCTACCTCTGGGATGTCGGGGTAGATATCACGATTGAATCGAACGTGGCAAAAGTCTTTAACTGCGAGTCGGCCTTGCAGGCGAGCATCGACGCAATACAGGTGATGGGCGGTGATGGCGTGACCCCTTTCTATCCCATTGAAGAAATCATGAACGTGGCCAAGGTTGAAAACATTGCGGGTGGGACTATGGAGGCGTGCAGATTGGTCATCTTTAGAACTGCCTTACGCCGAATGGCGGAAGATTTGAAAATGGAGCGTAGGGTCATTCATCCTACACTTGGAGTGCCTGTACCAACGGCATTTAAAGAAAAAAAGAGAAAGGATATTGATGAGGAAACGCTTCTTCAGGTGCTTGCAGAAGACTATCGCATAAACCCGGGCCTTTTCATGAGTCGTGAGGACATACAGGAAATATTCGAGGTGGATGACGCTACACTTGACGATTTACTCACATCTCTTGAGAGCAAGGGTCTTGTCAAACTCTTGAGGACGAAAAGGGGTATCGAACTCGCAAAGGCGACGTACGCTGGTCTCGATAAAGCACATCCATTGGAATACTACCGGTGGTTTCCCCCATGGGCGAGCAAGGACAGGATTTTTTAAGGGGTTTTACTGTGAATGGACAGTGCCACCTGTCCATTCTGTCGAAGGAATGTGTACTGGAGAAGGGGGGTGAAAAAAATTGGAAGTATAATCTTAAGAATTGCTCGGAACCAAAAATAAAAAAAAGGAGGGTGGTAAGATGAAAAAAGCTATTCGGGTTTTATTTTTTGTTGCAATCTTTTGTGGTGTCTCCACAATTGCCTTTGGTTCTCCCATGGTCTTAAAGGCGGTCACCGCCTTTCCCAAAAACCATTTGAACAACGATACAGTTCAGATGTTTGTTGATAGAGTGAATGAGAGGTGTAAAGGAAGGCTCGAAATAAAATGGCTCGGCGGACCAGAGGTTATAGCGGCTTTTGATCAGATAAATGCGCTGAAGTCAGGTACGATGGATATGATCCTCTATTATCCATTTGGGTACATGAAGCAGTTAATGCCAGAGGCTGAGGCAAAAGGACTCTCTGAACTTGCAGAGTGGGAAGAAAGGAGAAGCGGTGCCTTTGAACTATGGGAGGAAATATTCGCGAAGAGGGTGAATGCCAAGTATATCGGGAGATTCCATAGCTTGATTCCTTTCATGTTGTACACGAACAAGAAAATAACTAAACTTGAGGACTTTAAAGGAATGAAAATAAGGGTTATGCCCTTGTATATTCCTTTTGTGAAGGCCTTGGGAGCTTCCCCAATTTCGATACCCCCAACGGATATCCATACCGCAATGGAAAGAAAGGTAGTGGACGGATTCATATGGCCGAGGACAGGCATGATAAGCTGGGGACTCCAGGAGGTAACTAAATACATGGTACTGCCTGGTTTTTTTCAGATGGAACCCGCTACGATGATAAACATGGAAAAGTGGAAACAGATTCCGAAAGACGTGCAAGCAATCATCATGAATGTGATGCAGGATATGGAATACGTGGCCACCATGCGCCAAATGATGATTATGGAAAAAGAGGATAATGTGAGAAAAAAAGCAGGGATGGAGTTTATTCAGCTACCGCCCGGTGAGGCTGAAAAGTTTTTAAGGGTCGTTTATGATGAAACCTGGAAATACGTGAAGCAGACTGCTCCTGAATACGGTCCAAAACTCCAGAAGGCTTCCTCAAAAAAGGCATTGCCCAAAGGGGTATTCCCTTGGCAAGATTGATTCTCGATCGACCATCAGATACCTTCTCTTATTTAAGAGGTGTCTGGTGGTCCTCTCTTTGCTCAGTGACTTTTAATAACATTGCTTTAGGGAGCCTTAAGAGGAAATGAATCTTAGTAGCTAAAGCTTTGGGGGATTAAAAATGAACGGAAAAGGTATTTTTGACCGAGTTTTATTTTTGTTAGCTTTTCTCACGGGAGTTATGCTTAGCTTTGTTGTAATCATAAAGTTCATAGACATTATCCTTAGATATTTCCTTAATAGACCCCTCACCTGGGATGTGGAGGTAACAGAATACCTCCTTTTCACCATGACGTTCTTCGGAACAGCCTGGCTTTTGAGCAAGGGAGGGCATGTGAGGATCGATTTAATAGACAACTTTTTAGGCGAGAGGAAGAAGAAATATTTGCATCTTGTCCACGCGACAGTTGGAGCCCTGGTGTCAGGGATATTAACTGTGACCAGCTTTATTTCTGCCGTCTATAGCTATAGGGATGGACTAAAGGTGGTCAAGATTTACGCGGTCGGCAAGCACTATTTTCTTTTGATAATCTCCTTCGGATTTTTCATGTTGTTTGTGGAATTTCTTCGCCAATGGGCAGAAAATTTACGCAAAGTAAGAGCGGAAAAAGTGAAAGAAGGGGGTTAGCTCTATGGAATGGTGGGTACCTTTTGGAATAATCCTTGGGGGACTTGTCTTTCTCATGATCTTGGGTTTTCCTATCTTTCTGGCATTTACAATAGTTAATGTGGCCGGAATATATTTTTTCTGGGGCGGCATGGATGGGCTTGTCCAACTTTCACATACAATCTTTTCGTCTGTTGCAAATTTCGTTCTTTTGCCTGTGCCCGTCTTTATACTGATGGGAGAGTTGATCGCTCGTTCGGGGGTCTTCACATATGCCATCGAAACTCTCGATAAGTGGATAGGGGGTGTCCGTGGCAGGCTTTCATTACTTGCTATTGGAAGCGCCACCATATTTGCAGCCCTCAGTGGGTCTGCCCAGGGCACAACGGCAATGCTGGGGAGCATACTACTTCCTGAGATGTACCGGAGAGGGTACAAAAGGTATTTTGCAATCGGAGCATGCTTCTCTGGTGCATTGGCGATGATAATCCCTCCAAGTGCCTTTGCGGTTATCCTTGGTGCATTAGCAGAGGTTTCTATCGGTAAGCTCCTCATAGGGGGAATTCTCCCGGGCCTGGTCTTAGCCGGATGCTACGTGTGCTATGTAGTGCTTTCCGTGAAGCTCGATCCGAATATAGCAAATGATTATTCCGAAACCAGGTACCCATTGTCAGATAAAATAACAAGCTTCTTGAAGTATGTATTGCCTTTCGGTGGTATTATGTTCTTGGTTACCTGGCTCATTTTTTTTGGTTTCTGTACCCCCACGGAATCTGCAGTTTTAGGCACGGTTGGTAGCATTTTCCTCATTATGTGTTACAGGAAGCTGAGCTGGGAGGTCATAATCCCATCCATAGTAAATACCATAAAAATCACAGTGATGATGTTTATGATACTTACAGGAGCAACCGCATTCGGCCAACTCTTGGCATACACGGGGGCGAGTCAGGGCCTATGTGAGTTTGTTGTGAGTTTCAAACTTTCACCCCTCTTGGCTGTTATAACCATGCAGGCGTTGTACCTCGTTTTGGGTTGTTTCATGGAGCAGGTTTCGATCCTCATGGTTACCCTTCCTATTTTTATGCCAATTATTAAAGTACTAGAAATTGACGCTCTTTGGTTTGCCATCCTCACTCTGCTAAACATGGGTATAGCTATGAAAAGCCCACCTTTTGGGCTAACTCTCTTTGTAATGCAGGGGGTTGCGCCAAAAGGAACTTCCATACGAGACATCTATTTAGGTGCACTTGTCTTTATACTCTGCGATATTGTAGGCCTCCTGATCGTCTTCTTTTTCCCCAAAATAGCCTTGTTTCTGCCCAGTTTCATGAAGTACTGAGAGGTCGGTATATTGAAGGGTTTGATGGCGGAGAAGGAATGAGACTAAAAAAACAATCATGCAATAAATGCGCACAGGGGGTGAGAAACCATGTCAAAGAGGTTCATACTCAAGGAACTTTCCCGCTACGATACAGGTATTTATGCAGACATTATATATAGAAATGCCCTCCTTTATCCTCGTGAGGTAGCATTTAAATGCGGGCAGGAAAGTTTGACCTTTTCACAATTCAATGAGCGTGTCAATGCACTGATTCATGCGTTGCAATCCATGGGCGTAAAAAAGGGGGATGTGCTCGGCATACTTTCCTGGAACCGTATTGAATATGCTGAAGCGTACGGTGCGGCAATGAAATTTGGCTTTATCGCATCACCTTTTAACCCGAGGCTTAAGGCGGAAGAACTGGTTTATTTGATTAATTATTCAGGCTGCAACACACTTTTTGTTGGACCAGAACTTGTGGAGACCGTAAAAGAGATCAGACCGCGTATTCCGGAGGTGAAGAATATTATCTCCTTTGGAGATGGGGATTTTTCAGGAGTGATTTGCCATCGTAAGCTTCTTGAGGCTTTCCCTAAAGATGAGCCAGAGATTGAGGCACGAGAAGATGATCCGGTCTTCATATTTTACACGAGTGGTACTACCGGGATCCCAAGGGGAGCAGTTTACACCTTCAGGCAGGCGATGGATGATACGAGACGGTTCGCCATCGCCCTTGGCCTTGAACAAGGAGACAAACACGTGCAGATCATGCCTCTTTTTCACATAGGCGGTACAAAGAACTTCTGGGGATACTTCTATGTAGGAGGTACCAATATAATCATGCCTCAGAGGTCCTTTGACCCAAGAGCCACCTTGCAGACGATCCAGGAAGAGAAAGCTACGGATATCCACATAGTTCCCACTCATCTCGCTGCCTTTCTTGCTCTGCCTGATGTTGATAATTACGACCTTTCGAGTTTGAAACGTATGTTCTATGCTGCCTCGCCCATGCCATTCGAATTGCTAAAGCGTGGCATGGAGAAGTGGGGTCCTATTTTTGTCCAGTTTTATGGTTCTACTGAGACCGGGCCGAATGTCACGATGCTTTCCAAAAAAGAGCATGAAGCTGTATACAGAAATCCGGAGGAACAGAAGATCCTCACATCGTGTGGTCGCCCCCACATCGGAGTTCATGTGAGAATTGTCGATGAAAATAATGAAGACGTGGAGCCAAATCAAATAGGGGAAATAATCGTAAAAAGTAAGGCGGTGCCAAAGGGTTGGTGGCGAAAGAAGGAGGAAGATGCGGAGACCTTTGTTGATGGCTGGGTGCATACTGGGGACATGGGGTATTACGACGAAAGAGGATATATCTATATAGTGGACAGAAAGAGGGACATGATCGTTTCTGGGGGTGAAAATATATACCCGAGAGAGGTAGAAGAGGTTTTGTATCAACATCCAGCAGTACAGGAGGCAGCTGTCTTTGGTGTTCCTGACGATTACTGGGTGGAGAGGGTCCATGCGGTTATTGTTTTGAAGCCTGGTGCAAGGGTTGAGGCTGAAGAAATTATAGAGTTCTGCAAAAAAAGGATAGCCAGCTACAAGGCCCCAAAGTCAGTTGAATTTATGGATTCATTGCCAAAGACCCCCTCAGGAAAAATACTGAAGCGGGAGTTGAGAGATAAATACTATAGAGGGAGAGAGAGGAAGGTGTGATCGAAGGCAATCGAGGCTTGAATATACTCAACCAAAGAGAAGGGAGGAGATGGAAAATGGACCTCACCCCGGAACAGAAGGATATAAAAAGGGCAGCAAGGGAGTTCGCGGAAAGCGAATTCAAAGACAGGGCGAAGGAGTTCGATGAAAGGGAGGAATTCGATCTTTCCTTGTGGAAGAAGGCATGTGAATATGGCTTTGTGGGGACATTCATCAGAGAAGAGTATGGAGGTCAGGGCCTCGGTTTCCTCGAACACTCTCTCATAACAGAGGAATTCTGGCGTGTGGACCCAGGTTGTGGCCAGGCGATAATTTCCTGTACCTTTGGTGCGGAGATGATACAGGCTTTCGGGACCGAGGAACAGAAGAGGAGGTATCTTCCTCCACTTGTGAGGGGTGAAGCAATCATGGGTTTTGCTATCACAGAGCCCGATGCTGGTAGCGATGTTACACTCGTTAGAACAAGGGCGGAGAAGAAAAAGGATAAATACATAATCAATGGGTCGAAGATGTTCATAACGAATGGATGCCTTGCGAACTATATCCTTGTCTTTGCTATTACTCACCCGGATGAAAAAGATGTTCATAGGAGGTTCAGTGTAATCCTCGTGGAGACCTCACGTCCTGGCTACGAGGCAACAAAGATACAGGGAAAGTTGGGAATCAGGGCCTCGAACACAGCAGAGGTTTCACTCAACAACGTGGAGGTGCCAATCGAGAATCTCATCGGCGAGGAACAAAATGGTTTTTACCAGCTCATGGATTTCTTTAACAAGACCCGTATCCATGTGGCTGCCCAGGGTGTTGGTGTTGCTCAGGGTGCTTTTGAAATGGCCCTGAATCATGTGAAGAAAAGAAAGGCCTTCGGAGGAACCCTCGCAGATCTTCAGGGAGTCCAGTTTAAGTTAGCGGAGATGCTCACCCGCATAGAGGCAGCAAGGGGTCTCTATTTGAGAGCGGCATATCTTCTTGACAGGGGAAAGGTAGACCCTGCCCTCATCTCCATGGCGAAGTGGTACGCAGGGGAAGTTGGGGTATACGTGACAAACGAATCCTTGCAGCTCCATGGAGGGTACGGGTATATCGCAGACTACGATATCCAGAGGTTCTATAGGGATGCAAAGATAGTAGAAATATATGAGGGATCAAAGGAAGTGGAAAAGGTAATAATAGCCCGTGAGATACTAAAGAGGGTTTTTTAGACATAGAAAGGATTGGCAAGCATGTCTTTTTCGCCTTTCGAGTATATGAGAGCAACGGGGAGATTTAGAGAGATGGGGTCAGATTTCAAACTCCATTAGATAGAGTGCTTCTTTTGTGTTAAATTTGGCCATATAAGTATTCACAGGAGGAATAAAAATGGAGATAGTGGAAAGACTTTCACAGATTGTTGGGAAAGACTCACTTAGTTCGAGGGAGGAGGATCTTGATAAGTATTCG
>Ga0078972_1004560_pt1 | contig 37520 bp, 40 predicted proteins | sample YelNatPaOPGAMG01_FD_67568 | JGI IMG/M metagenome (GOLD analysis project Ga0078972, IMG submission 67568) | Hot spring thermophilic microbial communities from Obsidian Pool, Yellowstone National Park, USA - OP-RAMG-01 (SPADES assembly) (version 2) | ecosystem: Environmental > Aquatic > Thermal...
CCAAAAGGCATAAGTTTTGGATAATCCAATTTTAGAAGAACGATTAACAAAGATTGCCATAACAAGCACAAATGCAATGGTATAAATAATTTTGGTATTAGGAACTAACCATGCAAAGATTTCAGTCTGGAAATAACTATTTAGTGCCTCCACAATCACCGGTCGCATCTTACCCCCTTATTTACCTCTCAATCCTTTTCTGGCAAGTTATACCGGAAATACAGATAGCCAATATGGTCAGTGATTTTCTCTTCAGGGTCAAATTTGGGCTTGCCAAATTTGTAATTATAGGCAATGTCAATCTTAAAATCTATTCGCATCCTGCCTCCTTGATTTGCAAGAAATTTTTGTGGGTGTTAAAAAAGAACAATAATCTCCGAGAGAGAGAGAGAGAGAATTTCACTCTCCTTACGATTGAAGTCCACCATATCCACCCCTTTAAATTATGATAAATTATATTCATAAAATCTTATCTGTCAATAGGCAAGTGAAAAACGATTCCTGCAAATCCGCCACACAGTATGGCGGATGATACTGCGAGAATAGCGATACTGCAATTCCTTTAAGCGAAGCAATATTGCAATTATTTATCTGCAACATTTTTCAGGCAGGCGGAAAAGTGTTGCGAAACGAACAATAACCAGAAGAAACTTTTTTATTGTCGGGTTGTCCGTATTGGTCAAACATTGGCCACTGATATGAATAGACCCAAAGCGGTATTATTACAAAAAAGAGGGCCATTTTTGTGCTCATCGTTACTCCCTTAATCGCCAAATTTTGATAAATATTTCACCGTTCAACTCATGAATTATGAGTGCAATATTATTATGGAACTCAAGCCGAGCTTGGACAGGGTGAATCACTGTTGTCTTTTTACCGCCAGGTGCAGTAGGATGGTGAATTTCTGTTTCTAAATTCCACTGCTTCAAAATATCACCATTTTCTTTAATTAAATAAACAACATTGGGATGGAATTGTATCAGCCCATAATTACTGTCTTTAGATAAAACTACTTTTATCGGTGTCCCCTCTCTAATTTCTTTACGCCATAGTTCCAAGTTGTTTTCATTATCATATTTAATTATGTAACTTCGTGAGACTATAAAAAGGAATTTCCCCAGATTAGAGATCCCGCATTGCACGAAATCAAGACTGGGTAAAGGATATTCTTTCTGAAGAACACCGGAAGAATCATAAATATAAATTTTTTCATCTTTAATGACAGATACCTTAGAACCGTCAGGGGCAATTCCGACATTTATTCCACCCAATTTTTCAGGATTATCAATGAACGTTTTCCTCCATTTTTCTCTACCGTCTTGATCAAGAAGAATTAGATGTTGAGCATTGAAAAATGAATTTATCTCAATACTGACTACTAGGAAATTAAAATTATAGGAATAAGCAATATCGCGCTCATTCAGCAACCAGCAGTCTTCCAGTGTGCTTATCCATAATTTATTTTTTGCATTGAAGACTTTCACCGTTGGAATAGCTGGCGAACCCTCAACATCAGAGGGAATTGTGAAATAAAGATATGGGGTAACAAAAGCTAAATATACATGTTGAGTATCACATATAATTTCACCATATTGATTTTTTATTATTGCCTTTGGTCGCGCTACATAAGGTGTATTTGTATCACTGACAAATATTCCCACAGCATTATAATACGGTGACACCTTAACAAACACATATCCATTAATCTCTTCTGCACGTCGCTTTTTACCTTCTTCATCGTAATAAGATATGATGTATTTGTATGTGCCGTCCTTCATTTTCTCTACTTGCCTAGCATTGACATAAACAGGCATCAATTCGGGATATTTTCCTTTATTTTTCTTCACCCATTGATTATATTCTTTAATGTTCGTAGTCTCTAAAACCTTTTCCACCTTCACCTCTGCCCAGGATAGACAGAAAATAAAGGTTAATATGGTTAAGATTATTCGCCGCATAATGCCTCCTCTATTACTTTCAATCTTTAGCCGGTAAGTTATACCTGAAATACAGATAGCCAATATGGTCGGTAATTCTCTCTTCAGGGCTAAATTGGGGCATACCAAATTTGTAATTATAGGCAATGTCAATCTTAAAATCTATTCGCATCCTGCCTCCTTGATTTGCAAGAAATTTTTGTGGGTGTTAAAAAAGAACAATAATCTCCGAGAGAGAGAGAATTTCACTCTCCTTACGATTGAAGTCAACCATATCCACCCCTTAAATTATGATAAATTATATTTATAAATTTCCAGCCGTCAATAGGCAGGTGAAAAACGATTCCTGCAAATCCGCCACACAGTATGGCGGATGATACTGCGAGAATAGCGATACTGCAATTCCTTTAAGCGGAGCAATCTTGTAATTATTTATCGGCTCCTCCTCAGTCCAGTGCTCATTTTGCAACATTTTTCAGGCAGGCGGAAAAGTGTTGCAAAACAAAGATGCAGAGATTGTAGATAATTTGTAGAATGTGATAATTTTCTGTCATAAAAAGGCTCGGGCTTTAATTCCAAAAGTCAACATAATTCAACCTGTCTGAAAAGTGTTGACTTTTGGAAAATAACTTATATTTGATTATGGATAAAAAATTCATCTTCCCCCTTTTTACCCCTCTTTAAAAATCGTCTTTCGTTGGACGGTTTCGCAGCCCGCCATCCGCCATCCGCCACTCTGTGTGGCGGATGGCGGACAATCTTCAAACTTCCATCATTTCAAAATCCCAATTATTGACAAAACAGGTATTTCGGATAAAATATTCAAGATGGAAAGAATTTACCTCCTTCTGGGAACAAATCTTGGAAAATTAAAAGAAAATTTAATGAATGCAATTGAAGAGTTATCAAAAAATGGCATAAAAATCCTGAAAAAATCAAAAATCTATAAGACAAAACCCTGGGGAAAAGAGGACCAGCCCGATTTTATAAATATGGCAGTTGAGGTTGAAACCGGACTGAATCCGAAAGAATTATTAGAAACAATAAAAGATATAGAAAGAAAATTAAAAAGAGAAAAAACAGAGAAGTGGGGTCCACGGATAATTGATATTGATATTCTATTCTACGGCAATCAGATAATCAATGAACCAGACCTAACGATTCCTCATCCTTATTTTTTTGAACGTCCTTTTGCAATAATTCCAATGCAGGATATTGCACCTGACTTCATTCCACCTGATTATAAAAAGAGTATAAAAGAAATTGCTTCTGGAGTGAGTTATGAGGGAATTGAGATTTATTGCGATTGAAGGTGTTATTGGTGCGGGCAAAACCACACTTGCCAAAGAATTGGCAAATAAATTCCATGCCGGCCTTATCCTTGAAGAATTTGAAGAGAATCCATTTCTGGCAAAATTCTATTCAAATCCAAGCCAGTATGCATTCCATACCCAATTATATTTCCTTATGTCCAGATACCGTCAGCAGAGAAAGATCAATCAAATGGACCTCTTCCATTCAAGATTGATAAGTGATTATCTCTTTGCCAAGGACAGAATCTTTGCGGAAGTCAATTTGACCGAAGAAGAATTCTCACTCTATGATAAGATTTATGCACTCATTGAGAAAGAAATTCCAAGACCTGATGTTGTAGTCTATCTCCAGTCAACCCCTGATTTTTTATATAAAAGAATAAAACAGCGTGACCGTTCATACGAAAGAAATATTGAGTATGATTATCTTGTCAAATTGTGTGAGGCGTATAACTCATTTTTCATACACTACAATACCAGTCAACTGCTCGTTGTAAATATCAAAGGTTTTGACTTTTTAACAAACACAGATCTTGATCTGATATACAAGGAGATAATACAATTAAAAGTCCCAAGAAAGATCATATCAAAAGAATGATTACTACTGAAACGATTCTATTAATGAAAAAGAAGAAAGAAAAAATTGCCTGTCTTACTGCATATGATTATCCCACAGCAAGGATCCTTGATGAAGCAGGGATTGAAATAATCCTGGTCGGTGACTCGGCAGCAAATGTCGTTGCCGGTGAAAAGAATACCCTGCCGATTACGATGTCTGATATGTTGTATCATACAAAGGTTGTTGCCCGGGCAGTGAAGAATGCATTGGTAATTGCAGATATGCCCTTTCTTTCTTATCAGTGTAGCATTGATGAGGCAGTGAAGAATGCTGGTAGTTTTCTTAAAGTTGGTGCCGCAGGCGTGAAGATCGAAGGTGCGGGTCCGGTCCTCAAGACAATAGAAAAACTTGTGCAGATTGGTATTCCGGTAATGGGGCACCTCGGGCTGACACCGCAATCAATCCATAAGTTTGGTGGTTATAAATTGCGCGGGAAGACAAAAAGAGAAAAAGAACAGATATTAAAGGATGCAAAAAATCTTGAATCTGCTGGTTGTTTTTCTGTAGTCTTAGAAAAAATCCCTATGTCCCTTGCAAAAAAGATCACCAAAAATTTGAAAATTCCTACGATCGGTATTGGTGCTGGTCCTTATTGTGATGGACAGATTCTGGTCTTACACGATATGCTCGGTTTTTATGAAGGTTTCAAACCAAAATTCGTTAAACAATATGCACAGATTGGATTTGAAATTAAAAAGGCTGTGATGGAATATATAAATGAGGTAAAAACAGGGACCTATCCTGATAAAGAGCACTCGTTTGAATAGGAGGTTTTATGGGAAATTATACAGCAAGACATGCTACTAAAGGATTAAAGACAAAATTACCAAAACTTGATGTCCTGCCCAATCAATTTAAAAACTATAAAATAACAATAGTTATCCCTGAATATTCATCGGTCTGTCCCAAAACTGGTCTTCCTGATACCGGAACGATCACCATTGAATATGAACCTAATAAATATTTTGTTGAATTAAAATCTTTAAAAATGTATATCCTTGCCTATAGAAACCTTGGAATATTCTATGAGAATGCCGTTAACAGAATATTCCAGGATTTTATAAAATGTGTAAAACCACGCTGGGCAGTTGTGCGCGGTGAATTCAATCCCCGGGGCGGTATTAAGACAATCGTTGAAGTAAAGACAAAAAACCTGCGCTAAAATTTTCTTTCTTAACCCTCAACAAGAAGAATTCAGGATAATTTGTTTTATATATTGTTTCAAAATCTTCAAAATGTTCCTGGATAACAGGCAACAAATAACGCAGAGTTGTTCCGGTCCAGCGGAAGTTATCAAAGATAATATAGTCCACTTTCTTAATCGATTCTCTCACCTCATTCCTGTTTGTTGTGAATGGATAACAGAATGATTTATGCCTGGATAATAAATAGACAAATTCAGGTTTGCGCGCCATTATTATTTTATCTTCAGGGATATTTTTTCTAATATAATCTATCACTTCAAAATAACGGCGCCAGTCTATTGTATAACCAGCGAAACTATTCCCTTTCATATAATCAAGGTTTTGACTCACTGCTGTTTTTGCCTGAGGAATGATTGATATTACATTTAGAACAATTAACAATCCCGATATTACCAATGCAAAATTTTTTATTTTTAACCTATTCTGAATCCAGATAAGCCCAGAAAATATATAAATCAAAACCAATGGGATCAAGGGGAGCAAAAATCTATCTGATGACCAGACACCGGGCCAGGCAAGCAAAACACCAATGCCAAAGATGAAATATGTCTCAAGGATGGTAAATTTTTTCAACCTTAAAATAAAACCGGTTATTGTAAAAAACATAAATATCAATCCTGAAAAACTAAGTAAAAATTTAGAATTGAGGATTGGCAGGATGGTTGCAGGAAGTATGGTGAATGAATAAAGAAGTAAATTATCCCATATCCTGCGCATAAAATCAGAAAATCCTATTGTGCCGAGTTCCATCTGATATGGATTTTTTGCGAGCAATTGTTTTATATAACCCGTATTATCAGGTATGTTTGCATTTCTCATCTCCCAGGGTATGAAAAAGATTAGAAATAATATCAGAAATATTATAAGATATTTGTATTCTTTTTTTATTATGAAAAATAGCACAAAACCAAGGATCAAAGAGATGCCTGCAGTTCGTATAAAGAAGGCATAGATTGCAAAAAATGTTGCAATCAAAAAGATTGATAATTGTCTTTTATGGCAAAATTTCAATAGAAAATATATCGCACCAAGTGAAAAAAATAAAAATGGAATTTCTGAAAGAATCCAGTGATTATAATTGATGAATATCGGAAAACTCAAATAGACCAATGTAAAAATCTTGCTGTATTCTTTGAAATGTTCCTTTATGATTAAATAAAAAAATAACAATGAACCGAGGCCGGTTAAAAAAATCATCAATTTCAGCAATATTATGTTCTTACCAAAGATCAGAATTGGTATTGATAAGAGCAATGGAAAACCAGGTGGATACTGGGTATGGGGTGGTTGTTCAGGTAGATAAATATTTTTATATCCTTTTCCTGTTGTAATGGATTCAGCAAGAATTATATAAACCGCATTATCACCACCGGTAAATAGTTTCGGGTCAAAAAGAAGGACCGAAAGGGTCGTGTAAATTAAAAAAAATAGCCAGATTTTAAATTCCTTATTCTTTGCCATTTTTAAATTATAAATAAAAAGAGCATACTGTCAATTGTCTTTAAAACTTGACTTTGAGCCAATTTTTTATATAATATGGAATTGAAAACATCTTCTATATATGAGGATAAATCATCACGAATGTTGCTATATTAATTTAAAATCGCTGCTTTTAATGCCGGGTTTTAAATCCTGGCGAATAGAAATATATTTAATCGGGAGGTTGAATAATGGGCAAAACATTAGCGGAAAAGATTTTATCTGAAAAAAGCGGTCAGGACGCCTATGCAGGACAGATTGTAATTGCCAGGGTAGATGTTTCTGCATTCCAGGATGGAACTGGTCCACTTGGAGTCCGTCAGATCCAGAAGCTAAAAATTGAAAAGGTCCGTGCACCAAAATCTATTGTTTTCATCGACCACGCTGCACCATCCCCGCGTAAAGAACTCTCTAATGACCATATGCTCTTGCGTGAATTCTGCTCTAAATCAGGTGCCATTCTATCCGAAGTTGGCGATGGCGTAATCCATCAAAGACTTGTTGAATCATACGCAAAACCAGGTGATGTTGTCATTGGGGCTGATTCCCATTCCTGCACTTCAGGAGCCCTTGGCGCCTTTGCCACAGGTATGGGTTCAACCGATGTAGCGATTGGAATGGCAATGGGCAGAACCTGGTTCAAGATCCCTGAGACATACAGAATAGAAGTTAAAGGCAGATTCCAGCCTGGCGTAGGTGCGAAGGATTTGATACTGTATCTTATTGGAATGATTGGCGCTGATGGCGCAACTTATAAGGCACTGGAGTTTGGTGGTGAGGCAATAGATAATATGTCTATGGAATCAAGGTTCACACTATCTAATATGGCAGTGGAAGCAGGTGCAAAGACAGGGTTGATCGCATCGGATAAAATAACCCGTGAATATCTAAAAAGAATGGGCAGACTCAAGGATTGGCGTGCACTGGCACCTGATAAGGATGCAAAATATGAGAAGGTGATTGAAATAGATGCAGGCAAACTTGAACCACAGGTTGCCTGTCCCCATACAGTTGATAATACCAAACCGGTCAAAGAAGTAAAAGGCACAAAGATTCATCAGGTATTCATCGGAACCTGCACCAATGGAAGGATAGAAGACCTTAAGATTGCCGCAAATATATTAAAAGGGAATAAGGTTGCCAAGGGTGTGAGATTGATCGTTGTCCCTGCTTCAAGAATGGTATTCCTTGAGGCATCAAAACTCGGTCTTCTTGATGTATTTGTGAGGGCTGGTGGAATCATCCTCGGTCCTGGTTGTGGGCCCTGTGTTGGTGTCCATGAAGGAATACTTGGAGATGGTGAGGTATGCCTTTCAACTGCTAATCGCAATTTTAAAGGAAGGATGGGAAATCCTGAAGGTTTTATCTATCTATCTTCACCAGCCACTGCTGCATATTCAGCAATAAAAGGGGTTATAAGTGACCCAAGAGAGGTTTTAAAAAAGAAAAAAACAAGAAAGGGGTAAATTATGGATATAATTAAATTAAAACTTAAGGAAAAAATTCCAGCCTGGAAAGAAGAAATAAAAAATCTGGTAAAGGAATATGGTGACAAGGTCATATCTGAGGTTACAGTGAGCCAGGCTTATGGTGGTATGCGTGGAGTAAAGGCATTGATATGCGATACATCTGAGGTCCCACCTGATAAGGGGTTGATAATAAGGGAGATACCGATTGCCCAATTAAAAGATAAACTACCTGAAGAAGTTTTATATCTCCTAATCATAGGTGAACTCCCTGACAAAGAGGCAACCGAAATGGTGAAAAGTGATTTGAAAAAGCGGTCAAAGGTTCCTGATTATGTCTGGGATATCTTGAAGGCAATGCCTAAAGACTCCCATCCTATGGCAATGTTCAGCCTCGCAATCCTCGCAATGGAAAGAGATTCCCTGTTCAGGAAGAAATATACAGAGGGAATGAAAAAAGAAGAATACTGGGAATGGGCACTTGAAGATTCATTGAATTTAATCGCCAAACTTCCTGCAATTGCAGCTGGAATATATCGTATGAGGTTTAACAAAGGACCATTGATTAATTCTGACCCGAATCTTGATTGGGCAGGCGATTATGCACATATGCTTGGAATAAATGACCCAACCGGTGAATTCAAGAATCTAATGAGACTCTATATGGTCTTGCATTCAGACCATGAAAGCGGAAATGTCAGTGCCCATACCTGCCATTGTGTGGGTTCTGCATTATCAGACCCATATTATGCCGTATCTGCGGGTCTGAATGGACTTGCTGGTCCATTACACGGACTTGCAAATCAGGAATGTCTTGCCTGGATTATTAAAGTAAGGGAAAAATTTGGTGGTGTTCCCAGTGACCAGGATCTAAGACAGTTTGCCTGGGATACGCTTAATTCAGGACAGGTTATCCCAGGATACGGGCATGCAGTATTAAGGATTACTGACCCGAGATTTGATGCATTCCATGAGTTTGGAGCAAGGGTCTGCCCGGAAGATGAATTGTATCAGATTGTTGCTAAGGTATTCAAGGTTGTGCCTCAGGTCTTAAAGGAACAGGGTAAGGTAAAAGACCCCTGGCCCAATGTTGATGCCGCATCCGGATGTCTTTTATACCATTTTGGTCTCACAGAATTTGAATACTATACAGTCCTTTTTGGCGTCTCAAGGGCAATGGGTATGTGTGCCCAGTTGATTGTCAGCCGTGCACTTGGCGAAGCAATTGAAAGGCCAAAATCAGTCACCACAAAATGGGTTAAGGAGACAGTGAAAAAAGGATAATGGAGGAACCAATGGTTCTAAAAGGAAAGGCTTGGAAATTCGGCGATGACATATCAACCGATTTAATCTGTCCTGGCAGGTATTTCCACCTCAGGTCAAATCTTGAAGAACTTGCAAAGCATGTCCTTGAAGATGCAGACCCTCAGTTTGTGCAGAAAATGGCAAAAGGTGATTTTGTCGTCGCAGGAAACAACTTTGGACTGGGAAGTTCAAGGGAACATGCACCAACGATAATAAAGATCGCAGGTGTAAGTGCAGTTCTGGCAAAATCTTTTGCCCGTATCTTCTACCGTAATGCAATCAACATAGGCTTACCCCTTGTTGAGTGTGATACTGATAAGATTGATACAGGAGATGAACTTGAGGTAGATCTTGGAAAAGGATTGGTTAAGAATCTGACTAAGAATATTGAACTAAAACTCCATCCCCTGCCAAAGGCGATGATAAATATTCTCAATGATGGAGGGCTGCTTGCCCATATTGAGAAACATGGAGATTTTAAACTCGATTAAAAGGAGCATATATGGCAAAAAAGACAAAAAAAATAAAGAAAAAACCAGTAGCCAAAAAAAAGATTGTAAAAAGGGCTGAAAAAATAGAATATCCCCGCTCTGTCATAAAGGCGATGGAACATTTCGGGGGAATTCTTATAAAACAACTAAAAAGAGTCCAGACAATAAAGAAGGCAGAAGATTGGATTGATTATTCAAAATTAAAGCCGATAGTAATCGGTGTGATAGGTGGAGATGGTATTGGACCATATATCACAGGTGAGGCACAGCGCGTTTTAGAACATCTATTAAAGGATGAAGTAAAAAAAGGAAAGGTTCAATTCCGGGTGATCGAAGGTTGCACTATTGAACGTCGTGCCGAGGTTATGAAGGCAATTCCCGATGAGGTTCTGGAAGAAATCAGAAAATGCCATGTCCTTTTAAAAGGACCTACAACCACACCGAAAAAAGGCGATCCCTGGCCCAATATTGAAAGTGCGAATGTCGCAATCAGAAAAGAACTCGACCTTTTTGCCAATGTCAGGCCGGTAAGGGTTCCATCCCAGGGGATTGACTGGATATTCTTCAGGGAGAATACTGAAGATGTATATGCGCTCGGACCATTCGGTATTGAGGTGACACCGGATCTGGCAATAGATTTCAAAATGATCACCAGACCAGGAAGCGATAGAATAATCAGACTTGCATTTGAACATGCCAAAAGGAATAGCAAGACAAGGGTGACTGCAGTAACAAAGGCGAATGTCGTAAAGACAACAGATGGACTCTTTTTAAAGACATTCTATGAGATTGCCAAAGAATATCCAGGGATAAATGCTGATGATTGGTTTATTGACATTATGACTGCCAAACTTGTTGATACAAAAAGGCGGACCGAATTTCAGGTATTGGTTCTACCCAACCTTTATGGTGATATTCTCACTGATGAGGCAGCAGAATTTCAGGGTGGCGTTGGAACTGCAGGAAGTGCGAATATTGGTAAACGGTATGCAATGTTTGAGGCAATCCATGGCAGTGCACCCAGGATGGTTACTGAAGGAAGGACCCAGTATGCTGACCCGAGCAGTGTAATCCGTGCCGGTGCGATGCTTTTGAATCATATTGGCTATATCGAACTTGGCAAAAAACTTGAAATGGCACTCGATATCTGCGGTCAATATGAAAAGAAATTGATAATGACCGGAAGGGCAACTGGTGCTACAGGCAGGGAATTTTGTGATTACATTCTTGAAACGATGGCAGACCCGAATCTTGAAAACCGCTGGAACGATTATCAAAAAAAGGCAACTAATGGTTAGCAGGAACGAATGCTGATAAAAAGGGGCTGATATCAGCCCCTTTTTATTTTCGTGAAAAATATTTTTTTATCCCATACCAGAATTTTGTGAGTTTTCTTATCTCTTCTATCTTCTGCAAAACTGACTCTCTGCCTTTTTGTATCAAAATATCCAAGGCAGTAAAATCTGCCCAGTGGTGTTCACTGACATCAGGATTGATAATACAATCTGCATTTTTTAAAATTCTTTTATCAAGATGGAATTTCATAAAGGATAAGGCACGCTGGGTTATGAAAAAACCTGTTTCTGGTTCTTTATCAAATTTAGGTGTATCACCGAGATAAACTGCGATTATCGTCCTCGCACCAATATTCAACAAAGGCTCAACCGGGATATTGTTTATCGAACCCCCATCAATGAGAATTCTTTTATCATCATATAATGCCGGGAAAATTCCTGGTATGGCACAACTTGCCCAGACCGCCTTATAAAGCAATCCTTTATCAAATACAATCTCGTCCCCTGAATTTATATCAAGGCTGTTGCAGACAAAGGGAATTTTTAAATCAGCAAATGTTTTATCATTAAAGAGTCTTCTGAATAATCTTTCGGTTGCTTCTATTTTTAGAATAGATTTCTTGAATAAAAGTGAACCAAAATAATATTTTTCAAACAACTTTTTCTTAAATGTTTCAAATCTACTTGTGCCCTGTGTATAAAACTTATCAATCTCAAGTTTTTTAAATTCCTCTGATTGAATTATTCCTTTGGTAATTTCTCGCAAATGCTTCGCACTACCCTGCAGACAATAGATAGCACCAATTATCGCACCGATTGAAGTCCCTGCAACATATTCCAATCTTATTCCGTTCTCTTCCAATACCTCAAGCACCCCGATATGGGCGAGCCCCTTTGCACCCCCACCACCTAAGGCAATCCCCAATTTCATAATCTCTCCTGATTCAGATATTATCGAAATAAGAAGGAATGTCAATAGAATTTGATTTTGCAATCTTGACCAGCATAGAAATTTATATATATTTTTCTCAATGGCTAAAGATCCGGTTTTTAACAGAATTCTTGAGAAAGACCCGCGCTACAGATTAGAGGCATACATATTTGTGCTTGAGGCTTTGTATTATGCAAGGGAAAAATTTAAAGTTGAGAAACATATTAGCGGAAAACAATTGCTTGAAGGTATAAAAGAACTGGGATTAAAAAGATTCGGACTTCTAACAAAGATGGTATTTGAACACTGGGGGGTAAAAAAAACGATTGATTTTGGTAACATCGTATTTAATATGGTAAACGAAGGATTATTGACCAAAACCGAGGAAGATAAGATTGAAGATTTTAAAGATGTGTATGATTTTGAAGAGGTTTTTGTAAAAAATTACAAATTAGAATTTAATGACAAAAATAAGATCTCAAAGTGTTGAACCGGATTCAATCTTTTTAAGCCTGGATTTACTCAAGTCAATTCCTGAAGAAATAATACAGTTTTTTCCCACAATAATCCCTTCTGGTAAGATTGTATTCTTGCCAATTACAGTGATTCCGGTTGATAGGTTCATACCCAAAATTTTGTTGGGCAAAGCATCTCCATAACCAATAAACGCCCTTTTGCCAATCTTTACATTTTTATCAATAATTGTCTTTAATAGCACTGCATTCTTTTTCACAACGGCATTGTGAAAAACGACTGAATCAATAACCCTTGCGCCTTCTTCAACAACCACCCCTGGCGACAAAATTGAGTTTTCAACTATACCCTCAATTATACAACCAGCAGAGATAAAGGAATTGGTTACTTTAGAATATTTGCCAATATAGGCAGATGGTTTTGCTCCAATTTCACCTCGTATGAAAAGATTCGTTCTTATATTCCAGTGTTCTATATTCAAACCCGAATTTTTTCTCAATAAATCCATATTACAATTCCAGTATGCATCAATCGTTCCCACATCACGCCAGTAGTCATTGAATTCATAACCAAAAACCCTCAGTCTCTTTTTCAGTATCAAGGGAATAACATCTTTCGCAAAATCAACCCCGCCTTTTGATGCAGATTCTATCAGGGCATTTTTTAATACTTTTGTATTGAATATATAAATACCCATTGAGGCGAGATTTGATTTTGGCTTTTTGGGTTTTTCCACCCATTCAATTATCCTGCCTTTCTTATCTAAATTTGCTATACCAAAATGGTGTGCCTGTTCAAAAGGGACCCGTATTAAACTGATTGTAACATCTGCCTTCTTTTCCATATGATAATCTTTCAATTTATTATAATCCATATAATATATATGGTCACCTGAGAGTATTAATACAATATCTGGAGAAAAATCCTCAATGAAACCAAGATTTTGATAGACTGCATCTGATGTCCCTTTATACCAGTCAGAGACCTCTTCTCCGGTTTTGGGTGGCAATATCTCAACGAGCCTTGTTTTTCCAAATAAATCCCAGGGTCTACCATTATCTATATGTTCCATCAATGATAATGGTTTATACTGGGTAAGGACACCAATAACATCAATATTAGAATTGGCAACATTGCTCATTGTAAAATCAATTATTCTGTAGATACCACCAAAGGGGATTGCTGGTTTGGCACGCAATCGTGCGAGTATGCTCAAACGCGAACCAACACCTCCTGCAAGTAGTAAGGCAATGATTTCTTTTTTCATCGCAGAGTGCTTCCTGGTTCAATCATTTTCTCTTCAATATTTTTATCTGCATAGATAACAGTATTCGCACCGATCTTGACGCCTGTAGCAATCTTTACCCCTTTGCCTATTATTGTAACACCAGAATTAAGAATTTCGCGGTACTCCTTTGAAGGAATTTCTCCACCAAAAAATCCAATCTCTACATTCGCGCCAATTTCACAGGCTTTATCGCATATAACCTTTTTTAAACGGGCATTGTGTCTTATAATATTATTATGAAATATAACCGAATCAACCACTTCGACACCCTCCTCAATTACTACATCAGGTGAAATTATTGAGTTTATAACCGTCCCTTTTATTACACATCCGTCGCCAATATAAGAGTTCAGAACCTTACCTTCAATGCGTGCGGGCAAACGATCTTTCAGCGCACACCCTTCAATGAGATTGGTGCATACCTGCCAATTGTTTAATTTAATTTTACCATCAAGTAATTCCATATTTGTTTTGTAATACATATCAATAGTTCGGGCATAAGACCAGTAATCGTAAAACTTATATCCATAAATTCGGCACCGACCAGGTAGCCGGGCAATTATATCCCGGCCAAATTCGTGTGATTCAGCCCGGGCATTTTCTTTTAACAAATCAAAGAGTATTTCCTTCTGGAAGATGTAGACTGTCATTGATACCCAGTCAGAATCTGGCTTTGTGGGTTTTTCCTGATAATCGATGAGCCTTCCATCCTCTTCAATAACACCATAACCAAACCAGGGGTATTTATTCTTTATCTGTGTAAAACAAACCGTAACATCCGCCTTCTTTTTTCTATGAAAATCAAAAACCTTTTTATAATCCATACGATAAATATGGTCCGCAGCTGCGATGAGGACATATTCTGGATTGAATTCCTCAATAAAAGAGATATTCTGATACACTGCATCTGCAGTTCCACGATACCAGTCTGATTCTTTTAATCCTTTATATGGTGGTAACATCCTTATCCCGCGTTTTCTACCTATGAAATCCCAGTGTTCGCCATTTCCAATATGACGCACAAGACTGTATGGTCTAAATTGTGATAAGACACCCACATTATCAATCTTGGAATGCATCATATTGCTGAGCACAAAATCAATAAATCGATAAATTCCAAATACCGGAACCGCTGCTTTTGGTCTTTTTTCAGTAAGGGTGAGCAACTCATCAACCCTACCACCCGCAAGTATCATTCCAACAATGTCATTCATTGTGAGTGCCGTATGGATTTAAAAGATTATTTTCAATCAATAATTATATCTTTGAAATTTATATAGTTTACCGGATTGACTTTTATCCCGGCGACAATGACTTCATAATGCAGATGAGGGCAGACCGCCCGCCCTGTTCCTCCCACTCTTGCAATTATCTGTCCCCTCTTTACTGCCTCGCCTTCGCGAACCAGCATTCTTGAAAGATGGGCATATCGTGTTACAAATCCATAACCGTGATCGATATCAATGACATATCCATAGCCCATATTCCAATCAGCAAAAGTAACAACCCCATCACCGGTAGCATATACCGGGGTGCCCTTTGATGCGCTAAAATCCACCCCTTCATGCATACGCACATCTTTTTCAAATGGGTCAACACGATAACCAAAACCCGAACTTATCTCTGCACCGGGGACAGGATTTATTGATGGAATATGACGCCAGAGGTCAAAATTCTGGGATATTTTATTCTCAAGTTCATTAATGCTCATTTCTCTTAATCGGACCTGCCCTTTTAAAATATCAACAGATTCATATAATTCCTCAATGAGTTTTGCATTATAGATTGAAAGATTTGTCGATTGTTTTGGAATATTAATACCACCAATACCCATTGACCAGATATCAGGGTGGATCGATGCAATTTGCAAGAAATTGCGTTGCTTATTATCAATTGCAATTTGATTGCCCAAAATTTTTTTTAACTCGGCGATGCGGTTCTTTAACTCCCCGATCTTTTTTGAAAATTCTCTGTGCTGTTCCTCAGCGATATTCTGTTTAATTTCAGAGATCGAGACCCTTGTATTATGAATAAAAAGACCAATGGCACTGATTGTGATTATACCAAAAAAAATTAAAATTGCAATTAAAAGGCGTGCAGATAAAAATAGGCTCCTTAAAAAATTATTGTGTCCAATGAGAATTATCGTAAAGCCCTGGTTCATAACATTAATATTATAACCATATATTTCTTTATGTCAAGATATAAAAAAGTTTTTAAAATACAGAATTACGAGCCGTTGCACATTCAAAAATTAAAAAATTCAGGGATCAGTGTCAATCCTAATAAAAATCTATTTTGGATGAGTAGAGATTAAAGAATTATAATTTATAAAGCAGATAGATCATCAAAAATACAAATACCACAGTCAGGATTGTGATATTGATAAACAAACCAAGGGAAAGGGCAATAAACCCTAAGTTTATGTGGACTGTGGAAAACCCAATCTTCAGGGCATTAAAGAAAAAGCCTTTTACTGGTCCGGGTGGAAAGATACTTCCCAGAAAATGGGATAATGCAGAACCGATTATCCCGCCGATCAAAATACCCAAAATGATTGTTTTAAAATTTCTTTTTGCCGGCATATAATTCCTCCTAAATAATAATGTTTATCTTTTCTCCGCATTTCGCACAGTGTGCATCTTTTAATCCTTTTATCAATGCCTTGAAATACATCCGCTCAATCAATAAACTACCACATTTTGGACAATAGGTATTTGAACCATCCTCACCAGGTACATTACCGAGATAGACATATCTTAATTTTTTCTTTGCCATTTCATAGGCATCAAATAGTGTATCTATTGGAGTCGGTGGCTTTGTATATTTATAATTGGGATAGTAACGCGAAAAATGGAGAGGAATTTCTGAACTCACACCCGCAACATAATTAATAAGGGCATCTATTTCATCGGGTTTGTCATTAAGACCAGTGACGATGAGGTTGGTGATTTCAATGTGGCAGGCTTTATTGGAGAGTTCAATCGTTCTTTTTATTGCATCAAGGTCACCACCAAGTTTCTTTTTATAAACATCAGGGTTCATTGTTTTTAAATCTATATTCATTGCATCAATCATAGGAAGGAGCTCTCTCAGTGGCTCTTCATTTATTAAGCCATTTGTTACCAGAACATTCTTACCTCCGTTATCCCGTATTATTTTGCATGCATCAAGGAGATACTCAAACCACATCAATGGTTCGGTGTAGGTATAAGAAACACCTAAACAGGGGTGCTCTTTAAAAATCTTTAATAACATTTCAGGAGAGAGAAATTCGGTCTGGACATCAACCTGGGATATCTCCCAGTTCTGGCAGAATGGACACCGCATATTACAACTGTTACAGGCGATTGAAAGTATCTGGGAACCAGGATAAAAATGGTATAAGGGTTTTTTTTCAATCGGATCAAGGGCAATAGATGTGGTCTCACCATAGTCAATTGCCCAGAGTTTATTCTCTTCATTTAGCCTTGCCCGACAGATACCCTTTTTCCCGGGCAATATCTTGCACTCATGGGGGCAGAGTCGGCACTGAACATAACCTTCAAAAACTTCGTAATATCTTGCTTCTACCTTCATTCAGTTTCTAACCTCTTCAATATATTATCCTGCTCATAATATATTATACCTTTAATACCCAAAGAGTCAAGGAATTTTTTGCCCTCCTGGGCGCCCATAACCGAGACTGCAGTTGCAATGCCATCAGCAAAGGTTGCACTTTCTGCAAATATTGTCACTGAGGCATAATTCTGTGCTGGTAAACCGGTCCTCGGGTCAATGATATGGGCATAACGGATACCATCCACCACAAAAAATTTTTCATAGTCACCAGAGGTTGATAATGCACCATCAATCAAACCGACTTTTTCAATCACACCCTCCCCGCGTGGATTTTTAATCCCCACGACCCAGGGCCTTTTTTTTGGTGAGTTACCGAGGGCATAGACCTCACCAGCAATATTGATGATTGCTGATTTAATTTTATACATTCTCATAATCTCACTAACCCGATCCGCAGCAAATCCCTGGGCAATCCCACCCAGGTCGACCTTCATACTCTCAGGGATAAAGATAGAATCCCTCTTTATTGTAATCTTTCTATAATCAACAAATTTTTTTGCCTGGTTTATTTCTACTTGTGCAGGAATCTTCTTTTGATTGCTATAAAATCCCCAGATTTCAAGCAATGGTGCAATTGAGATATCAAATACCCCATTGGTGAGACGGCTGATTGAATCGCTGAGCAAAAATACTGGTTTTATATCTTTTGGCAATTGTGCACGATGCTCTCTATTTATTCTACTCACCAGGCTATTGGGTGAAAAGTAGTTCAATAGTGAATCAAGATATTTTAATTCTCTATCAATCTCAGTAAGAATACGGTGGGCAGTATTATTATCTGCGCAATAAAATTTGATCTCACAGGGTCCACCAACGATAAAATTTTTATAGTTGTATTCTCTTTCCCGTGGTGTGCAGAAAATAAAGATGAAGATAAAAAATAGATTATTTCTTAAAAATTGCATCTCTTTTTTGCTATTATCCGTCTTATCAATTTTTCTAACTCTACGGCAAAAAAGACAATGGAAGAAAGTATGAAGCAAAGCCCAAGTTCAGTTAGTGTCAATGCCTGGGTTTTGAAGATTAACTGGGCAGCAGGTAAGTAGATCACAATTAACTGAACGAGCACGAGGAAGAGAATTGAAAAGAACAATAATTTATTGGAAAAAATTCCAATTTTAAAAATCGATTCCTTTGCTGAACGAACCGCCAGTGCATTACCGAGTTCGCTTAAAGTGATAACTGTAAAGACCATAGTGCGCCAGTGTATATCAGACCTTATTTCCAGGTTCAAGGTCAAAAGACATACCAGGGTCATCAAGCAACCTACAAATATGATATATTCTCCCACGCCCTCGGCAAAAATTCCCTGTCCTGGTGGGCGTGGATTCCTTTTCATCATATCTGCATCTGCTGGGTCAAAAGCCAGTGCAAGTGCTGGTAAACTATCGGTAACAAGGTTTATCCAGAGGAGTTGAATAGGTAAAAGAGGGATTGGTAGTCCAAAGAATGGGGCAAGAAAGATAAGTAAAATCTCAGCAATATTACAGGACATTATATACTTGATAAATTTTATTATATTGTCATAGATTCTCCTGCCTTCACGCACTGCCTTTACAATCGTGGCAAAGTTGTCATCAAGCAAAATCATATGGGATGCCTCTTTGGAAACCTCGGTTCCCATTATCCCCATTGCGACACCGATATTTGCCCGCTTCAGCGCTGGTGCATCATTGACACCATCTCCAGTCATTGCAATATACTGCCCTTTGTCCTGCAGGGCCTTTACAATCTTGAGTTTCTGTTCAGGGGCAACCCGTGCATAAACCCGGATGTGTTCAACCCTTTTTTCAAACTCCTCAAGGGATAATGCATCAAGTTCTTTGCCCGTAATTACAGCCTGGGTATCATCGTTCAAAATACCGAGTTGGTAGGCAATTGCTCGGGCAGTTACTGGATGATCACCAGTGATCATCACCGGGATTATGCCTGCGGTCTTACACTGCTGAATCGCTTCTTTCACTTCCAATCTTGGTGGATCAATCATACCCACAAGTCCAAGGATTATAAGCCCATCTTCAATATTTGCCGGGGTTAGTTCCTTCGGTATTTCTTTCCACTCACGCACTGCGATTGCAAGCACCCTGAGTCCATCATTTGCCATTTTTAAATTTGCCTTATTAAGTTGCTCAAAATCTTTTTTTATCTCGCCCTCAACCAAACAACCGACTGATTTTTCAAGGAGTGAATCTATTGCCCCTTTTGTGAATGAAATTATCCTGCCATCCTCCATTCTATGGATTGTCGTCATACATTTTCTATCTGAATCAAATGGAAGCTCTGCAACCCTTGGATGTTTTTTTATCAATTCTCGTTTATCATATCCGGATTCATATGCCACAACACAGAGTGCAGTCTCGGTTGGGTCGCCAATAATTTTGCCATCTTTGTCATAATTGGCATCATTACTCAAAGCCAGGGCAAGAAAGAATTCAGGATTTCTCTCTGCATAATTGCTAAAATCTTCTTCTCTGATAATTTTGTTATTTAAAAAAATCTCGCGCACAATCATCTTATTCTGGGTGAGGGTTCCAGTCTTATCAGAACAGATATATGTCACTGAACCGAGTGTCTCTACAGCAGATAGTTTGCGCATCAATGCATTCTCCTTGACCATTTTCTTCGCACCCAAAGCAAGGGCGATTGTCACGACTGCTGGTAATGCCTCAGGAATTGCAGCAACTGCCAAACTCACTGCGGTCAAAAATATCAGTGTCACAGGTTCACCCCTTAAGACACCAAAGGCAAAAACAACCGCACATACTACAAGAAAAATAATGGAGAGATATTTACCGAAAGAAATAAGCCTCTGCTGTAAAGGAGTCTTTACCCCTTCTTCTTCCTGTATCATTGTCGCAATCTTACCGAGTTCTGTATCCATACCTGTTGCCACAACAACGCCTGCTCCCCTACCATAAGTAACAATAGTTCCTTTGTATGCCATATTCTTTCTGTCCCCAAGAGAAATCCCGGGGTCGTGAAGTTCCTTAGTAAATTTCTCTACTGCAACAGATTCACCAGTCAAAGGTGCTTCATCAATCTTTAACTGGGCAACCTCAATGAGCCTCATATCTGCCGGCACGATATTTCCTGCCTCAAGCAAGACTACATCACCAGGAACGACCTCAGATACCGGAATTGTGTAAACAATATTATTCCTGCGCACATTGACATTTGATTGTGCCATCTTCTTCAATACCTCAATCGCCTTTTCAGCGCGATATTCCTGGATAAAACCGATGATACCATTCACAATGACAATCACAATTATGGCAATTGTATCAATCGGTTCACCCACAATCCCTGAAATGATTGCCGCGACAATAAGAATCAAAATCATAAAATCCTTGAACTGGTCAAGGAGCATCTCAAACGGAGTCTTTTTCTTTGCCTGTTTTATCTCATTCGGACCGAATTTTTCAAGGCGATTTCTTGCCTCTTCTGAATTCAAACCTTCAATCCTGGTGTTGATGGTTTCCAGGACCGCATTAATGGGTAATGAATGCCAGTAGTCTTTTGCCATCGGTTGCACTATAATATCCATTTTTTTGAGTATGTCAATAAATGCTGGTTAGGCGTACCAATGATTTTGCAACATTTTTCTGCCTGCCTGAAAAATGTTGCAAAATTTATCTTTTCCTCTTCCTCTGACCGACCTTTATTCTTACCAGGGCACGCTGGAATGCTGCCATTGCCTCGGCATGGGTCATCTTATCAGCCCTCTTTTCCTCCATCAATTTTTGAGCCCTCTCCCTTGCCTTCATTGCCCTTTCCAAATCTATCTCCTCAGCCCGTTCTGCCGCATCAGCAAGAATAATCACCTTATGCGGCAATACCTGGACAAATCCACCTGTAATCGCCATATATTCAATCTCATTATCTTTTTTTATCCTTATCTCTCCAGGACTGATTATAGTAACCAGAGGTATATGTTTAGCAAGGATACTTATCTCACCCTGAACCGTAGGAACAGTAAGAATATCAATATCTTCTGAATATACAAGTCGTTCAGGTGTTACAATTTCTAATCTAAATTTCATTTTGAATTACAGTGCCAATCCTCCACACATATATAGACTCTGCTCTGGTATTTCATCACACGCACCTTCAAGTATCGCCTTGAATGCCTTTATCGTTTCTTTTAATGGCACATATTGTCCTGGTCTGCCTGTGAATGTTTCGGCAACAAAGAATGGCTGGGATAAAAATTTCTGAATCTTTCTTGCCCTGGTCACCGTCAATTTATCTTCTTCAGAGAGTTCTTCAAAACCTAAGATTGCAATGACATCCTGTAAGTCTTTATATCTCTGTAAAACCCTCTGGACACCCCTTGCTACATTGTAATGCTCTTCACCAACAAATCTCGGGTCAAGAATTGTAGAGGTTGAATCAAGCGGGTCAACGGCTGGATATATTCCAAGTTCGGCAATGGGTCTTGATAAAACAATCGTTGAATCAAGATGTCCAAATGTCGTTGCTGGTGCCGGGTCGGTCAGGTCATCAGCTGGAACATAAACTGCCTGGACCGAGGTGATTGAACCGTGTTTGGTTGAAGTAATTCTTTCCTGTAATTCACCCATTTCTGTAGCAAGTGTTGGCTGATAACCTACTGCAGATGGAATCCTGCCCAGTAATGCTGAAACTTCTGAACCTGCCATTGTAAAACGGTAGATGTTATCAATAAATAACAATACATCCTTGTGTTCTACATCCCTGAAATATTCTGCCATAGATAAGGCAGTCAAGCCAATCCTTGCCCGCACCCCTGGTGGCTCATTCATCTGCCCAAAGACAAGGACCGTCTTATTGATAACCCCTGAACGGTTCATCTCATTATAAAGTTCATTACCCTCGCGCGTCCTTTCCCCAATCCCTGCAAAAACCGATACACCACCATGTTCAATTGCAATATTTCTAATCAATTCCATAACGACAACGGTCTTACCAACACCTGCGCCACCAAAGAGACCGACCTTTCCACCCTTCATAATCGGTGCGATCAAATCAATAACCTTTATCCCGGTCTCAAGTATTTCTACCTTTGTGGACTGTTCTTTGAATGCAGGAGGTTTACAATGAATGGGTCTGCGCAGTTTTCCATCCACCTGACCCTTTTCATCAATCGGTTCACCAAGGACATTGAACAACCTACCCAGTGTCTCAGGGCCAACCGGGACAGTAATCGGTTCACCAAGATCAATCACCTCCATCCCCCGTGCGACCCCATCTGTTGGTCCCATTGCAACCGTTCTTACAACATTGTATCCAAGATGTTGTTGCACTTCAAGAATGAGGTCACCATCCTTTAATGTTAATTTCAATGCACCATAAATCTCGGGCAATTTCTCGGTAAATTCAACATCCACAACCGGGCCCATTATCTGCAAAACCCTTCCTTTATTCATAATTCTATAACCTCCTTAATTTTCTATTAAATTAAAAGTAGTTGCCTGATTTATCGGAATTTTTTTATCCTTCTGTCCAATAGATTGGGCAACTACAATTTTATCCATATGCTATTTCTCCAGACTCTCAATCACCGCCTTGGTGGTTGATAGTTCGGTCAATTCCTTTGTGATTCCTTCCTGTCTTGCCTTATTATATGAAAGGGTAAGACTCTGAATAAGATTCTCCGCATTCTCTGTAGCATTCTTCATCGCCATCATTCGTGCGGAAAATTCTGATGCCTGTGATTCAAGGACTGCAGCGTATATCTTGTATTCAATTATTCTGACCAGCAGGGTATCTATCACTTCCCCGGGTGAAGGCTCATATAGGAACTGGGCAAGGAAAGGCTCTTCTGGCTGTTCCTGATGAAATGGCAATAATCTCAAAACCGTAGGCCGCTGAACAACATTTGATATATAATCACTGTATACAAGGTCAACTTCATCTACATTCCCTTTTATAAATTCTTCAATAATTATCCGGGAAATGGGTGTAATGCTGATAAAAGGCACAGGTGCCCCAAGGCCGGTAAATTCCGCAATGACCCTGTATCCCCGACGGATAAAAAAATCCCTGCCTTTCCTTCCTACCGCAAGGATGGAACTGGTTTCTTTGTCTTTAATCTGCTTCAGTGCCTCGCCAATTATGTTCATATTAAATGCACCACACAACCCACGGTCTGAAGTGATGAGGACGATGAGTCTATTTTTAATCTCCCTTTTCTGCAACAATGGATGGAGTTCACGCTCAGTCTTTGGCGCGAGGTTCAACAAGAGATTCCAGGCAAGCTGGGCATAAGGTCTTGAAGCCATAAGGGCCGATAAGGTCTTGGTCATCTTCGCACCTGCAACCATCTGCATCGTCTTGGTAATTTTTTTGATATTACCAACTGATTTGATATGTCTTTTTATATCACGGACCGAAGCCATTACAATCTAAATCCTAAATTCCAATCCGCCACGCTGATTGGCGGACCATATTCCAAATTTTCATTTAGAAAATAGCCCTTTGAATTCCGTTATTGCTTGAGTAAGTCTCTTTTCGGTTTCGCCATCAAGGTCTTTTGTCTCTTTTATCCTTTTACCGACCTCGGGGTGAGATGTATCCATATACCGCAAAAATTCATCCTCAAATTTCTTAATCTTATCAATCGGGATATCGTCAAGCATACCGGAAATTCCAGCGTATATAATCATCACCTGTTTTTCCACAGACATTGGAACATACTGTCCCTGTTTTAAGATCTCGGTCATAACCTTGCCCCGGGTCAATTGCTTTCTTGTTGCCTCATCAAGGTCACTTGCAAATTCCGCAAATGCAGCCATTTCACGATATTGCGCCAGGTCAAGACGGAGTTTACCTGCAACCTTTTTCATCGCCTTTATCTGGGCACTTGAGCCAACCCTTGATACAGAAAGACCAACATTTATCGCAGGTCTGATACCCTGATAAAATAATTCAGGCTCAAGATATATCTGTCCATCTGTAATTGATATAACATTGGTCGGGATATAAGAAGTTATATCACCTGCCTGGGTTTCAATAATGGGAAGTGCAGTTAGAGAACCACCACCATGTTCTTTATTCAATTTTGCCGCCCGTTCAAGGAGTCTTGAATGGAGATAAAAGATATCCCCTGGATATGCCTCTCTTCCTGGTGGTCTTCTCAATAAAAGAGAGATCTGGCGATATGCCCAGGCATGTTTTGAAAGGTCATCATATATGACAAGTGCATCCTTTCCCTGATCCATAAAATATTCACCCATTGCACAACCTGCATAGGGTGCGATATACCACAAAGATGCCGGGTCAGAAGAACAGGCACCAACAACAATTGTCCAGTCCATTGCCCCATATCTTTCCAGCTCAGAAACAATCCTTGCAAGTTTGGATTCCTTTTGTCCGATTGATACATATATACAGATTACATTTTCTTCTTTTTGATTGATAATCGTATCAATCACAATTGCAGTCTTACCGGTTTGCCGATCACCGATTATCAACTCACGCTGTCCCCTGCCGATTGGAATCATACTATCTATCGCCTTTATACCAGTCTGCAGAGGGGTATTCACCTGTTCACGCAGTATCACTCTCGGTGCGATCTTTTCTACGGGATAATATTTTGAAGGTTTGACCGGTCCCTTACCATCAAGCGGTTCGCAGAGTGGATTTATCACCCTGCCGATAAGATTTTCACCAACCCCAACTTCAAGAATTCTGCCGGTTCCTTTAACAATATCACCTTCTTTAATCTTTTCATAATCACCAAGCACAATTGCACCGATACGGTCTTCAAGGAGATTCAAGGCAACACCCTGAATTCCATCAGGGAATTCAAGCATCTCCGAGGCAAAACAATCCTGGAGTCCATTGATGTGGGCAACGCCATCACCAATTTCAATCACAGTGCCCACCCTTTCAACTTTTACCTTCTTTTCAAATTCAAATAAGTCTTTTTTTAATTCTTTTAATAATTTTGTCTTTATTTCCTGGCTCATAACCTATCCCTGTTTTAAGTTTTTCAGCAATTCAGAAATTCTTGATTTCAAACTTGCATCAATCATTATATCTCCACTCTTGATCACAACCCCGCCGATTATTTCAGGATCGATGATATTTTTAATACTCACTGGCTTTTTCAATTTTTCAGAAAAACTTTTATACAAACTGTTTTTTTCTTCATTTGTCAATGGAACTGCGGTCTTTACTTCAATCTCTAAGACACCTGTTTCAACCCTTGTGCGTTTATAATTCCTTAATATCTCACTCAAACTTGATAATGCATTACATCTGAGAAGCAAGAAGACAAATTCATAGGTCTGGGGACCGATATAATCTTTGAACAGTTCTCTTAAGGTCTTTTGCTTTTCCGCAAAGGGGATTCTTGGATTTTCAAGATAGCCACGCAGTTTCAGTGAAGAACGGAAAGAAGAATCTACAACCTCTAGTTCAGATATTATTTTTTCCATATCCTTATCTGATGTCTGGATACCTGATTCTTCTTTATATCCCTCTTTTTTCTGGCTTGGATTATCCTCTGGTCGCGGTCTTTTCAAGTTCCTTCTCCACTTCTTTTATTGCCTCTTCAATCAATGCCCGCTGGGACTTTTCATCCAGTTTCTTTCTTATCAATTCTGCACTCAGTGTGACAACCATCTCACCTACTTCCTTCTTTATCTCTGCCATAATATTTTGCTTTTCTGCATTGATCTCCTGCATCGTCCTTTCCACAATCTTTTTTGCCTCTTCATTTGCCAACTCAACAATTTTTTTCTTCTCTTCATCGCCCAATTTTGTCGCTTGCTCTATTATGCGATGCGCCTCTTTCTTTGCCTCTTCAATATACTGGCGATGCCTTTCTTCAGCCTCAGCTGCCTGTTTTTTCAGACTTTCGGCAGTCTTTATTCCATCCTCTATCTTACTGGAACGATCTTTAAAGAGTTTTAAAATTGGTTTATAGAGGAATCTATTCAATATCCATAACAGAATTAGAAAGTTTACAATCTGGGCGATGAGAAGCAATGGATTTATACCGAGTTTAGTCAGGGCTTCCATAATTATAAGAATTTAATTATCAATGCCACAACCAGGGCATAGATTGCGATTGCCTCGGCAAATGCGAGTGCAAGGATGAATAATGTTTGTATCTTACCTGTTGCCTCTGGATTACGGCCTGCGGCTTCGGTTGCCTTTGCGCCGATAAATCCAATCCCCAGACCAGGTCCTAATGCACCAAGCCCTATGGCTATTGCTGCAGCAAGTGTCTTCATTGTTGCTGGTTCCATTTTATTTTCCTCCTTTCATCTCTCTCCTTTATCCTCTCCCTTCAAGGGAGAAAAAGGGTGAGGGATCAATGTTCCTCTTCACTCGTTGCAATTTTTATAAAGAATAAAGTAAGAAAAGAAAATATTATTGCCTGTATCACACCCACAAAGATCTCAAGGGCAAGGAATGGCAGAGGAACAATAAATGGTAATAAAAACAACATCACGGTCAAAAGAACTTCACCGGCAAAGATATTTCCAAAGAGACGGAAAGAAAAAGAGATAATCTTGGCAATTTCAGCGATCAGTTCCAGTATACCAACAAAGAACATTATCGGATTTTTAAGTTTTATGAATCTTTTAAGAAAACCTTTAAATCCTAATATTTGAATACTGTAGATCTGAGTAAAGATCACAGATATCAATGCCAGGGCAAGGGTTGTATTGAGGTCTGCTGAAGCACCCCTGAATAAAGGAACAAATTCTTTATGCCCCTGTATCTCTGGCTCATTGGTCTCTTCGTCTGTAACCTCTTTATGTTCTATGTGCTCAGTTTGAGCGTATTCTTCCTTATAAAACCCGATAGAACCAACCCCGGGCAATAGACCAAACCAGTTGATAATCAAAACAAATAAGAATATCGTCATTATCAATGGAAAGAACTTTCTACCCTTCTCTTCACTACCAAAGACCTCGCAGATGAGATTATAAAAATACTCCATTATATATTCCACCACATTCTGAATCCCTGCTGGAATGATATTCTTTTTTGCCCTTATCACGATTACTATAATGACAAACAATAGAATCGTAATATATGTGACAAGTAAAGAGTTGGTCACGGGCAAAGGTCCTATCCTGAATAATTCCTCAGCGGCTATTGATATATGCATAGACAAAATTATATTCAAATTTATGAAAAAATCAAGATGGTATTGACAGTCATAAAAAATTCCTTATAATTGATTTGCGAAAGGAGTAAAGAATGGCAAGAGAATGTGCAATATGCGGGAAAAAGGCACAGGTCGGTTCAAAGATCAGCCATGCCCATAATGTCTCAAAAAGGAGGTTCAATGTAAACCTCCAGAGAGTAAGGATAAAGGTAGATGGTAAGATTAAACGGGTGCTGGTCTGTACCGATTGTTTGAGTGCCGGAAAAGTGACCAAGGTTTAATGTAGATAATGGGTTATGGTCATTACATATACCCTGATAAGCGTATGTCTGGTCAGCCTGATTTCTTTTATCGGCGTCCTTTTCATATCAATAAAGAAAGATAGATTAAACAAAATTCTTTTATTGCTGGTAAGTTTTGCCGCGGGTTCTTTATTCGGCGATGCGCTAATCCATTTATTACCAGAGGCTTTTGAACAAATAGATAATAGTCTTAAAACTTCGCTCCTTGTTATTACAGGGATATTTATATTTTTCATACTGGAGAAATTTGTCCGCTGGCGCCATTGCCATATACCAACCTCTAAAGACCATCCCCATCCAATGGTAACAATGAACCTTATCGGTGATCTGGTTCATAACCTGATAGATGGTATGATAATAGGGGCAAGTTATTCAGTGAACATTCCCATAGGAATAGCAACCACAATAGCGGTTATCCTCCATGAAATTCCCCAGGAGATCGGCGACTTTGGTGTCTTTCTCCATGGTGGATTGAGTATAAATAAGGCACTGATGTTGAATTTTTTATCCGCACTTACTGCAGTCATCGGCGGGATCATATCCCTGATTGTTGGTCCTGCTGTAAAGGACTACTCAATCATCCTCTTACCATTGACTGCAGGTGGATTCATCTATATCGCAGGTTCTGATCTCATCCCAGAATTACAGGGTTGTGAAACCCCGAGAATGTCATTTTTACAGTTGATTGCAATGGCTTGTGGTGTGGGTCTGATGGCACTTTTAATACTATTTGAATAAATCTAAATTGAGTAAAAATAGAAATATTTTTGATTACTTCTTCATTCTCAGACCCCTTATTCTAATCCCGGTTTTGGATTTTTTTCTTATTGGAAATTATATTGCCTCAGGAAAAAGTGTTTTTACACACAAAACATTGCTGGGAATATTTATCTATGGATTGTTAATGGGTGGTGTTTATATATTAAATCAAATCACAGACATTGAAACAGATCGCTTAAATAAAAAACTATTCATACTCTCAGAAAATTTCATCCCTTTAAAAAATGCTTATATTGAAATGTTTTTGCTCTGGGCTATTGCACTATTCTTTTCCTGGTCTTTTGGTCTGCCATTTTTTATAATAATGCTGGGCTCATTACTCTTAGGTCTTTTTTATTCTCTGCCGCCGATAAAATTAAAAGGCAAGCCATTCTTTGATACCTTAAGCAATGGATTCGGTTATGGAATGCTGAACTTTATTGCTGGTTGGTTAATGCAAAAAGATTTTGAATCCCGTGTTTTCATAATCTTCCTGCCATATTTTTTAAGCATCTGCGCGGTCTTTGTAAATACAACGATTGTAGATATTGAAGGAGACAAAGGGTCGGGTGAAATTACAACATCTGTTTTTTTGGGAGAAAAATTCTCTTATATGGTGTCTTCAGCCCTTATTTTATCCGGGGTGCTATTTTCAATTATAAACAGGGATATAATCTGTCTCATTCCATCAGCACTTGCATCACCATTATTCCTTTATCTAACTTTTTATTATCTAAAATACAAAAAGGTAAATCGCAAGATTACCATTTTATCATTCAGAATGCCCGGATTGATATTCACCATCATCACCTGTATTCTTTATCCGGGATTCATTCCATTCTTGATTTTCCTTATCCTTGGAATGAAGATATATTACAAAAAACGATTTAATATGGACTACCCCACCTTAAATCAGGGATAAAAATAAAGGGGATTGGTTTTACCAATCCCCTTTTTGATTAAAACCGATTATTACTTCACAGCCTTCTTGAGTTCGCGGCCTGCCTTGAATTTGGGAACGCGTTTTGCAGGAACCTTAATTGTCTCACCGGTCTGAGGATTCTTTGCCGTGCGCGCTTTTCTCTTGGCTACCATGAATGTTCCAAAGCCTACGAGTGTTATTCTATCACCCTTTTTAAGAGCAGCAGTTACTGCCTCTACAAAAGCATCGAGTGCTATGCCTGCTGCTTTTTTACTTATATCTGCCTTTTTGGCAATGCTGTCTATAAGTTGTGCCTTGGTCATTTTAGATACCTCCTCTTTTTGATGCTAAATTATACACATATTTCCTTCTTTGTCAAGTGTTGAATTAATCTAAATCACTGATTCTGCACACCCACAAACATCCACCTGCAAAATACGCCTTTTTGATACCTGAACTCTTCTGATTATCCATATCCTGATTTTATATAAATTTTTGTAATCTATTCACCTATTAACCCCACCACCTCTTTTTATCAAATATACCATTTTGTATACCGTCCTGCGGATAAAAGAAGTTGCTGAAGGCATTTTAGCGAAGCGTTTTATCCACTGTTAAGTGACCGAGCGAAGCGAGGCAAGGGAGCGTAGCGACCGCAGAGTGCCCAAGCCCGCCCATATTATTTATCTCCTTCTTTCAATCTTTCTTGGATTGCCTTGCTCGTTAATTCCTTGATTGCATCCTTAGCAATCCATTTAGCAGTTTTAGATTCTATCTTTTGGATCTTTTTTGCAGTTTCAATTGCCTTTCTATTCAAGTTAAGATTCCGTTTCCCAATTTGTCTTAATGCCCAGTTAACTGCTTTCTTAACAAAATTTCTATTATCAGTAGATTCATTTTTTATGATTAGAAGAAATTCCTCAAATTGCTCATCCTCTGCTTTCTTATCTTTAAAAGCTAACCATGCCATCAGAGCAAAACCAGCCCTTTTCACAAATTCTTCATCTCTTCCGCCCCATTCTATGGCTTTTTGATAAGCAAATTTTGTATAGGTAAAAAGATTCTGACACACCTGATCGCAGATTTCCCAATAGTCAAATTCTTTCACCCAATTTTCCATCTGTTCTTCAGTTACAAGCTCTGGATCATCAATCATACTGGCAAGTATCTTAGTTTCACGAAGGTTTGTCTGCCAAAGCTCCAGTGCAAGCTCATGGTTTATTCCTAAGCCTTTAGCAATTTTTCTAAGATTTGGAATTGAAACACCAAAAGTTCTTTTCGGTGTAATCCCAAATTTTGCCATACCTTCTATTGCCTTGGGGTTTGATAATGCTTTTAGTCTCTTGAGAATGTTCTTGTATTGCATTTTTTATCACCTGCTAAATCCGGGTCCTTGCCAACCAATATCAAGAAGAATTTTATAAGCTTCTGGATGTGTGGAATAATACCATGCCATCATAAATAACAAGAAAAAGATGAGAAATATACCAATCCCAAGACCAAACCAAAAAGCCTTCTTTTTTCCTTTAATGACTTTCCAGACAAAATAAACAAGATATATGCTTACCAATATCATTAAAACATGAGTAAGATGCATAGGAGAAAACCAACTACCACTAAAGTTCAATCTCCCCCCAATGCCAAACCAAAGCAACAATGGAATGGATAAACCAGCAAGATGTTTATTTCTAAACAGTAAAGCAAAAATAGCGATAATCTCACCTACTATACAGGTATTGATGAATAAGAGATCCAGTATACTTAATTTGTATTTTACAATAAGTGTACTCGTTGAAAGCAACACAGCACAAATAAGCAGTCCTGATAGCATAAAAGGTAAATACTTCTGAAAAAATTTTGTGTAAAAATTATCTTTGTCCATAATTTTACTCCTTTTCTTTTACAGGCTGTCTCAAAATCGTTTTCAATTTTTGTTCTGGAACTTTCTTTGGATAAGCCATGACCAAATAGATTTCGTGATGACGTCCATTTTCAACAAGATTTTTTTCTTCCATCATTTTTCGCATCTTTGCTATTGATCCAGGCTCGGTGGAATACGGGCCAATATGCAAAATCTGAACACATTTTCCTTCTTTCATCTTTTCAAACTTAACTTCGTTTACCAAATCTATCTTTTTCTTCTTTATAACTTCCTGCCTTGCTTTCTCAACGATTTCAGAAGTTACAAACTCTGGCTGGCGAATTAGAAGTTTCCATCTCCACTCTTCACGAGGAACCTCTGTATATGGTCTATCAGAATCTACCCACCATAAGCCTTCAAGTTTTGCAACCGTGAAATCATTTCCTTCTTTTTTCATCAGCATTTTGACGCCATAGGCAAGAGAATATAGAGCACCAACCTTAGCCTGAAATTCATACCCACCGGGAGCGCCTTTTCCTTCTATTGTTAGGAATTTTCCTTCCTCAATCTCCACGATCTCGGGGTTAGTCTTTGCTGTATAGTATGATTTATACTCCTTCACTAAATCGAGCTTTGTTTGTTTCATGGTTTCACCTCTGATTTTTTAAACGCGGACTTGGGCATTTCATATAACTCCTTCATATACGAACTACTTCGTTTTTTGTCCTGAATTGAGAGTAGGGACGAAGGATTTCGGATATACCAACTCCGGTTGAATTGCCAGGATTCTCTATTCTTTACTAACTTCTTAATTCCACACATTTTGTCTTTCAGAATTTTAATTTTCATAATTATTATTTTACACCCCTTTAATTAAAAGTCAAGTGAAATTTATTTGACATTTACAGATAAAAGTTGGTGAAAGATTTTACCGCAAAATTGTGTTAAATAGTTTTTTCGGCGGCAATAACCACAAAACTACCTTCCCCAAAACCTTCTTTTGCTTCTTCTACCTCTTTTAGCTCTTCCAAAGATTTAAAAAGAGTTTGGTAAAAAACAAAATTTTTAAAGCCCTGCTTCTTTAACAAATCAACCACTTCCTCTACCGTAAAAAAATTAGCATATTTATAAATCTTATGCCCAGCCGCCTTCTTTTTCTGATAAAGCTTTCCTAAAAAACTATTTTTAGGTATTATTCCGATAATTATTTTCCCTTTATCCTTCAAAACCCTTTTGGCTTCTTTTATCACTTCCTCTGGATTTTCCACAAAACATAAGGTAATAATCAAGGCGACATAATCAAACTCTTTATCTGCGAAAGGTAAGTTTTCTCCCTTCCCAACAAAAGTTTTTATCCCTCGCTTTTCCGCAATACTTAACATCTTTTTTGCTGGGTCTATTCCGTATTGAATACCTAAGGCTTGGGCAAACCTGCCGGTACCAACGCCAATTTCCAATCCCTTTTTCCCTTTCGGAATCACCTTCTTTAAAGCGGCTACCTCGGATAGATAAGCCAATTTATTCTCTTCATACCATCCATCATACTCTTTAAAATATTTATCAAATACTTCGCTCTTTTCCATTTATCTGTCCTAACCTTTTATGCTGTGTTAGGCGAAATTCCGCTATCATAATTAATCAGGTTCATGACCTGGATTTATTGTAAGCCTATCTAAATCCCTCACAGTTGCATAAGGCACATAGCCTTTTGCTATTGCTTTTGAATAGAAATCATCGATTAAATTCTGTTGTGTTACGTAATCTATTACCAAGACAAGTTTTCCAGCCTGTTTGAAAACATCAAGATTAGAAATGACCTCATCAGTATATGAAGATGGTTGAGGTGTGTTGTCGTTATACCATACATCTTCTCTGCCTATGCCATTGACAACTTGAACGTAGTCGGAATGAGTTGATAAACCTTCTCCGTTTTGAGGAAAAATAGCAAAATTTTTTTTGCCTTTAGTTACACGGGCATAGTTTGCAATAGCCTTCACAAAATCAACCATCTCTTGCTCAGCAGTTTCTCTATTTAAACCACTCTCTCCGCCCGGTCCCCAATATTCATAGGCATCAATAACATCAAGGTAAACTCCATCAAAACCCGCTTCAATAATTTTATCAAGATAACTATAGATGATAGATTGCCAACCGCTCTCCCAGTATTTAACCTTATAATTCCCTGGCCAATCAGGATTTGAAGGACCGAGCCAGGAAGGAGCTCCCGGATCAGGATTACCATCATTATCCTCATCCCACCTATTATCCCAATACCATCGGTAGTTCTCTGCCTCACCGATACTCATATATGATAGTACAAGTTTAGGACCACCTGGGCTATTTTTAAGCGCATTAATCTGTTCAGCAGTAAATCTACTCTCATCACTTCCGTCCTGAGAATAATCTATTATAACCAGATCAAACTTTGTGTTTCCTATTGCTTCCAGGTCTATATTCTGCAGTTGATATACAAAATCGTTTACCGAATTCCAGGACACTAATGGATTTTTATCACTACAACCAATGAACCACACGACAGATAGTAATAAAATTGCAATAAAGCTACCTACTGCCTTCCAAACAGGTTTTACCATAATTTGTTCCTCCTTCTTAATGTTAATGCAGACATTTTATCTAATACTTCCAGCATAAAAGAAGTTTTTGCGAAACAAAATTTGGGTGAGTGCGGAAAGACACGACCTTTTATGCTGTGTTAGGCGATGGGGCGAGTTGTTCATATTTTTTTCCGCATAATAAACAAATATTTGAACCCTCGAAGGTAAAAATTAAACCTTTTTGCTCGCTCGTGCCAAACAGGAGTGTTCGATGTCTGATGTCGTCTGGCAACACAAACAATGTCTACGGTTTCAAAATATTTAATAAGCATTTGATATATTTTGAAGCCTACAGGTATGAACCCTGATTTTTTTCTCCAATGGTCTCCAATAAGCCATGCCATCACCTTACCAGGCTTCAATATTCTCCATATTTCTTGTGCTACTTTTTCAAGTTCATTGAAGAATTCCTCTTTTTCGCATGAAATCCTACCTATATCTGCGGGATGATCGGAATATTTAATATTATCAGAATACGGAGAGTCAATAAATACAAAATCCACGGAGTTATCTTTTAACGGAATTGTTCTTGCATCATTTTGGATAATATCCTCTCTGTAAGGAGCAATGTCATATCCAATTACCCGTCTGTTCAATTCTTTTGCAACATCTATGGTGGTCCCACTGCCACACATGGGGTCTACTACTAAATCCCCCTCTTTTGTGTATCTCTGTAGTAAGTTCCAAATCACAAATGCAGGAGTAACGCCAGAGTATTTATTGTCGCCATGTGGTCTATCTCCATAATTTTGGGTTGGAAAATCCCATAGCGTTGTTGTTTCAAATGTTGGTTTATTATTTTTCATTTTTCAGCAACCTCTTCAAATCATCTATAAAATGCTCAAAAAGTTTGACTTTGTTACTCTCTTCAATTGTTTCTTCAGTCAACACGTAACTACCATCTAAATCAACTTCTACTATTGCCCTGCCCTTTTTGGTTGGTTTCCTTTTTGTTAATGTCCCATCCTCATCGGGTGTTATGAAATAAACCTTAATGTGCTTTGTAGCGTCATCTTGAAAGAGTTTGAGTTTCCAATATCCCGTCTGTGCAATTCTTTCTCTCAAAGTGACTTTGCTTGAAATAGCAGCGAGGACTTTACAATTCCGAGGATTGTAAATGATGATATCAACATCCGGTAAATGCAACCCAAATTCTCCATAGTCAATAGCTAAATTTCGCTTAACTTGGCTCAACTCTTTGGATAGATTTGTAGTCCTTTCTATTCGATTACCATTAACAACTTTCAAACCAAGCTCTTCTACTTCATCTGTGATAATGTATTGGACTAACTTTTCTAAATTTTTTCCTTTAAAAGCTCGCCAGCTTTGTTCATGGTCTCCATTTGGTGTAGGATATCTTAACCAGTGCTGTTTATGAATCTCTTTTGCTTCTTTCAGTAGTTCTGAGATATGCTTGTATGTTTCTGCACCAAGCTGTTCTTTCTTTTTTAGATATAGATTTTTCAAATCTTCGAATTTCATGTTTTTACTGCTTTAAGCCGATAACGATGTATTCTATAGGATAAGCTTCGGTGTTTGCTTCATCGTTATTGGCAAATCTGCCTGTTTTTTCATCCCTTTTTTGTGGAAGGATTTTGGAGGGTATCTCTCTCTTTATTATCCTATCTAGTTTAAAGCCACTGTGCTGTAAACTCTCGGCGAAAACTTCTGCATTAAGTACATCAACGCCCTTCAATTTCGTATCACCTATAACATAGCAACATCTACCACCTTGTTTTAGAATCCTAAAACTCTCGTCAAATACTTCTTCTATGTCTATGAAAAACGCCTCAATCGCTTTTGCCATCTTCTTGTCTTTTTTAGACATTTCATTTACTATATCCATAGCGATTAAACTTCTTAATCTCTTATTTTCGTATCTTTTGTACGAAGTGCCTATAAATTCTTTTTTGTAGTCTGTTAAATCATCAGCCAAATCAAGCCAAATAGTTGATAATTGATGTAAGTCTGCATATTCATAACTGGTCACATAAGGACTTGAACTTACAATTAAATCTACGGAATTATCCGGTACTGGTTGTCTTCTGGCATCACCAACCTTGATGTTTAAGTATTCATTAAGATTCGCCCTTACGTTTGCCGGAACAACAGTATAAAAAGCATCATTCCCGCTCTGCATTTTTTTTAAATGTCTTCGCAACGCTTCGAAAGGTTTGACAGGATTTTTCTTTAAATCTCTAGTTGGCTTTGTGCTCCCTTGAAGCCATATAGAACAGTTCTTTAAAATATGACTAAAAGCTACAAGAAAAAAATTTCGAATAGTTTCATCGTCCTCATCGTAAATTACTCTTAATATTTTCCCAAGTTCGTTTTTGTTTTCTTCTGTAAACCAATAATTAATTCTACTCAAATGTACTTTAGGAATTAACGGTTCAATTTTGTCATCAAATAGTGTTTTTTGTGAACATTTTAGAGATTTCAATTTGAATAAAAGTTGGTCAATCTTTTTATTAAGATACTCTGGTTTTATCGGCGTTGATTTTACTTTTGTAATGAGATAAGCAATTTTATTAATGTCAGTTCCACTTGCCCTGAATCCTCTTGAAATTGCTGTGACAATCGTGGTTCCACACCCCATAAATGGGTCATTTATATGAGCATCTTTTTGAGAGATATATTCATCAATTAACTTTTCAACCAATTGTGGGATAAATTTGGCAGGGTATCTGTGATAACCATGGGTCCATTTGCCAGTATCCGTTGGTTTGTATCCCACAAATGACCAATCAACATCTATTTCTTTTGTATTAAAGTAATGAACAATTTCTTCTGGGGATTTTGTTGTTTGAGGCATTGTTTCATTTATCTTCATTTTCATCGTTGTTTCCATAGTACCTTTCCTTATATTATATTCCAACTCGCCCTTTCGCCTAACGTCTTGCGGATAAAAGAAGTTCGGCGAAGCCGAATTTGGACAAAGCGAAGCGAAGTCTTTTATCCGCTGTTAGCCGAAGTTCCATTTTTCCCTTTTATATATAAATACCAATAAATAGGAAAAGCAATAATATTTCCTATAAGAAAAGCAATAACCCAAAAAAGTTTTTGGAAACTTTTAAGTTTTTATTTGTGACCGAATGGAAAATATAAATACCGAGCAAAATACAAATCAATAATAATGTTGGATATAATAAAATAAGCGCCCACGCAGAGACACTCCAATAATAAGGACCTTGCTCACCGGGACCAACGAAAATAAATCCATATAGCAGATATAAAAGTATAAAAATAACTGGACAAAAAGAGGCGAGACCAAATAGTATTTTAATCAATCTTTTCATAAGGTCATCTCCTTAAATTATCTGAATTGTCTTTCAGGATTTTAATTTTCAAATCCATAATTTTATTATATACATCTTTAATTAAAAGTCAAGCAAAAATTTGGCTGCCAGGGCGAAGCGGCGGTAAGATGCGATGCTATACGCTGTTTCGTCATTTTGAACTTCTTTGTTTTCCTTCAAACTCAAATAATTTTGGAGCATTAAAAGACAACAAGAATTCTTTAATTCGT
>Ga0078972_1003531_pt2 | contig 37515 bp, 33 predicted proteins | sample YelNatPaOPGAMG01_FD_67568 | JGI IMG/M metagenome (GOLD analysis project Ga0078972, IMG submission 67568) | Hot spring thermophilic microbial communities from Obsidian Pool, Yellowstone National Park, USA - OP-RAMG-01 (SPADES assembly) (version 2) | ecosystem: Environmental > Aquatic > Thermal...
GGTAGTATCAAAAGCATGGAAGTTGACATTCTGGCTCCTCCCTAGATTGTTGCCAGCACGGCGGCCATAGGCTGAAGCAGCCTGTCGAATGACGGAATTATAAAACCGCCAACAAGCACCAGCAGGACAAATCCTGCCACGGCAATCCACGCAAAAACAGGCAAGTCGCCGCCGGCGCTGCTGCTGACAGCCGCCTCTGCGTTTGCCCCGTAGAGCGTCCTGACAATGCGGAACAGATAGATAGATTCAATCACCGTGGCAAAAAGGATGACGACGATACCTGCATACCCGATGCCCGAATGCGCGGCCGCAGCCGCTTCGAGAATCCGCAGTTTTGTAAAAAAACCGAAGAACGGCGGCATGCCAACCAGCGAAAGCGCGGCGATTGCAAAGAATGCACTTGCCGCCGGCATTTTCCGGCCCAGACCACGATATGCTTCAATTTCATGACTGCCGGTTCTTACGATAAAATAACCCGAAACCAGGAACAGTGCACTTTTTGCGCCGGCATGCATCAACAGCTGGCCAAAGCCTGCCCATCTTCCGATCTCTGAACCGAGCGTAAAGGCAAACAGCATCATGCTCACTTGACCGATACTGGAAAACGCCAGGGCGCGCTTCAGCTCTTTCTGCCCAAGCGCCGCCATTTCGCCCACGAGCACACCTGCCAACGCCAGCACACTCAGCACCAACAGCATGGTACCCGAGAAAATATTCAACGAAAGCCGTACCAGGACAACCAACGCAACCTCGATGACAAACCCGGAAAGCACCGCGCTTATCGAGCTTGGAGCGCTCGAGTGCGCATCTGGCAGCCAGGTATTCAGGGGGAAAATAGCCGCCTCGATGCCAAAACCGAACACGAACAATACCGAGACGAGGGTGGAATACGAAGCAGGTGCAGCCGCAAGCGCCTTGGCGATATCGGTCATCGCAAGGCTTCCAGAAAGCCGATAGCTCAGACCAATTGCCACAAGCATGAAGGCTGAGCCAATCGAGCCAAGCACCATGTATTTGAAGCTGGCTTCCAGAGCCCGTTCTTCCTGGCTGTACGCAACCAATAAATAGGAAGAAATGCACAGGATTTCAAAAAATACGAAGAGGTTGAAAATATCCTTGGTCATAACGAGCCCGAAGGCGCCCGCCAGCAAAAGCAGAAAAATCGCATAATATCGAACTTCGGCCTTTTCTTTTCCCTTGAATTCGCCCGCGTGAGGTATGTAGGGCAACGAGTACAGCAGTACCAAAAGACCGCTCACCGCAATCAGCAGAACAAATCCTGCCGATACCGCATCAAGGCCAAAGGCTATGCCGAGCGGCGGCACTACATCGGCAAGAACGATGGCAATAGGCTCTGAAATCGCCGCGGTCAGCCAAAAAGGCGCAAGAACCGCCAGAAAGGCTACCGTCGCAATCGCCACAATTCTGGCAGCGATTTTAGAGCCCAACAGCACAATCAGAAAAGCCGCTCCAAGCGGCATGGCAATCAACAGCATCGGGCTTACCATTTGAGCCCCCTCAAATCGGACACCATAACCGTCCCTTTGCGCTCATACAGCCGCATGAGCAAGGTCAACGCCACCGCGGTCACACCGAATCCAATGACGATGGCTGTCAGCACCAGCGACTGAGGGAGCGGATCCACCATGCGAGATGCCTGATCCGCCAGACTCGTCTGGGCATCGGCAAGATAAATCGGTGCTCTGCCATCGCGGACATAGCCGATCGTTACAAGGAATATATTCACGCCCAAATCCACGACATCGAGACTGATGACGACCCTGATGAGGTTTTTTCTCGTCAAAACGCCATAGAGCCCCAAAAGAATCAGAATAAGGCTCGTGGAATAAAGCACAGCGCTGATAGAAATCATCGCTTTCCTCCTTGTGCTGTTGTGTCGGCACGCGCGCTCAAGAAAAGCACCGTCACCTCGCCAAGGGTATCGAGTCCACGGAACTGCACGACAATGGCGGTTACCGTATTTGCCGCACCGCTCTGCGGTATGGTCTCTTCAATAGCCGCCTGTCCAAGTGTGCGGACAGCGGTCGGATCCTCCACCCATAAATCGCGCATTACCAAGGTAAAAACAAAAAACGCAAAGCTCACAATGAGCAGAACGCCGATAACCTTACGCATGGGAGCCTCCTGCCGCTGAACCGCTCTTCTGTCCTGCTGCCGTTCCCTTCCCAGCCTGGCGTCCACCATCGTCATCAAGCGAATCGATTGAATTCGTCCGCTTGAGCGCAAGAACATAGACCAGGGTTGTCAAAGCAGAGCCGATCGCCGCCTCGGTGATAGCCACATCAGGCGCCGCAAGCAATAAAAACATCGTAGCCACCAGCAAACTGACCGTACCGAGCAAAATGACCGCAGAGCCAAGTGAGCGCACAAAAATCGCTCCGGCTGCAAGGCCGATCAGCAAGACACTGACAACAATTACCATTGCGCCCATGTTATGCCCCCTTCTTGTCAGATGGTGCTGGTGCCGAGCCTGAGCCGGAAGCTTCAGCAGCCTCACCTTCAACCATTTCGCCCTTGCTGCCCTCTTGAGCACCCCATGCATCGCTGACTGATTTTTCCGAAAGCCGTATTCCGGACAAATAGGCACTGCGCCCAATCGTATTCGACGCGATTGGGTTTGCGAGTACAATGAAAATCACAAGAAGAACAGCCTTCCCCGCAGCGCCGGGAAGCAGAAAAATCGCGCTCAAACCAACGGACATCGCTCCAAGCGTACTCGCCTTGGTTCCGGTCTGCAGGCGGTTGTAGACATCGGGCATCCGCACCAGCCCAAGCGAGCCGAGAAACAAAAAAATGCCCCCAATCAGCATGAGAATTTCGCCGATAATCGTCATTTCGATACCCTCATGAAAAAGCGCGCAATGGTCACAGTGCCGAGAAACCCGACAATTCCATACACAAGCGCCACATCCATATAGCTCGCCGTTTGTACGATCTCCGCAAGCACTACCAGAAATGCCATACCGATAACCGAAAGCGTATCGGAGGCGACCAGCCTGTCAAAAAGGCTCGGCCCCTTGATGAGCCTGAACACGGTGAGTACCGCCGCAAGGCCGATCAAAATCAACGAAATGGTTATCATTCAACCACCCCCTTCAATCCCTGCTCGAACACTGCGACAATCGCCTTTGAGGCGCTCTCAACATCAGTGCCCTTCACGTCAATCCAATGGATGAAAATTTCATCGCCCTGCACATCGAGCGACAGGGTGCCGGGCGTAAGGGTGATGGAACTGGTGAGCATCATCTTGGCAAGCGGGCTTTTCAGGTTCGTTTTCACTTTGACAATGCCAGGATTGATCGGCAGGCTTGGCGACAGCACGCGCTTTGCGACATCGATATTGGCGAGGATCAACTGCCAAATAAAAATAAAGACATATGCCACCATATGAATAAGCGGCATAACACCGGGTCTGACCCCTTCCAGCAATGGGTACACGGGCCGCATGAAGAGGGTCACTACAAAAACAAGCACAGCCCCCGTCAACAGCTCTTGCGGCTGAACGCTCCAGGTTATCAGCACCCACACCAGAAACAGGCCAATGAACAAAATGACCGCCTCCCTGCCGTGCTTCATCTCTAACTCCTTGTATGCAAGTTATTGTAATAAAATGGATAAATAGGTAGCGCCGCGATTGCAGCCGTAGCGGCTATCTTATTTTTCCTGTCCATCACCGTAGTGTTTCATGTATTGGACACGCTCGTAGGTTTCAGGAGTTTTGGATTTTATTCTGCTCAAAAGCCCTCTGAAAGCATCGATCGTTTCAAAGCCATGCGCTTCCATCCATGACTCGAGGCGTGTCTTCATCTGCCCAATCACCGCTGGCGAATTTCGATACAGACTCGAAACAACCTCTGTCCCCGCAGCGCCCGCCAAAAGCATTTTCACAACATCATCGCCGTTGTGGACTCCGGTAGAAGCGAACATCGGCGCGTTCACCGTGCCAAACAGCACGCTTATCCACCGCAAAGGAAGCGACATTTCTTCCTGGCTGCTGAAATACGCTCCCTGTTTGAGCGACAGCTTTTCGATATCGAAATCGATTGCATATGGGCGGTTAAAAAGAACAAGAGCATCCGCGCCGGCTTTTTCAATCTCGCCCGCCACTGCGGCGAGGTCGGAGAAATACCAGCCAATTTTGGCAATAAGGGGAATGCGAATCTTCTCTTTAACTTCGCGGACAATTGAGGCAGGGTCGCTATTCCGGAGGCTGAATATGTTGAGCTGCAGAGCATCGGCCCCAGCCGACTGGATTTCAGAAGCAAATTCAGTCCATTCGCCGGGGGAAGCACAATTGATGCTCGCAATGACCGGCACGCCGACTTCCTGCTTCGCATCTCGAATCAGTTTGAGATATTCAGACAGGCTGTGCTTTTTTTCGTAATAGCCGATGTAGTCGTCAATGTCTTGCTGACCGTAGATAACGCCGCCCTTGCTTGCTTCGCGGCGGGCCTCCATCAGGATCTGTTCTTCGAAGAGCGACTTCAGGACGATGCCGCCTATTCCGTTACGAGCCAGATCTTGAATGGACTTCATGTTGCCCGTCAAACCGGAACTGCCTGCGATGACAGGATTCGGGAAAACCAGGCCTAATCGTGAAACCTCGAGCGACACCATACTGCACCTCCCCGATGGTCTGGGGAAATTATAGCATATTATATAATTTTGACAATATATAAATATATAAATAAACAGATATTTATAGAGTTATAGCAATCATTCAAACCCTATGTAAAAATAAAAAAGGCTGCCCGAAGGCAGCCCCATATTCAGCAGCATCTCAACAATACTGCACGCGGCGCTCTGCTGAAGCCCGAGCGCTATCCACGTGCGGCTATTTCATTCCGGCTTGTGATAAAGGAAGCAGGAAACCTCGTGCCCGGGGCCCGCTTCCTTGAGCATCGGCCGCGCCTGTTTGCAAATATCCATATGCTTCGAACAGCGGTCGTAGAAATTGCAGCCGGGTCTCTGCTTGTCAGGAGACGGTACATCGCCCGTCAGGATGATGCGCTTACGCTTCGCTTCGATCTTGGGATCGGGAATCGGCGCTGCGGAGAGCAGGGCTTGGGTGTATGGATGCAGGGGGTTCTTGTACAGCTCGGCAGCATCGGCGATTTCCACGATTTTGCCAAGGTACATGACCGCCACGCGGTTCGAAATATATTTAATAACCGAAAGATCATGCGCTATAAAGAGATACGTTAGACCGAACTCATCCTGCAAATCTTTGAACAGATTGAGAATTTGCGATTGGATTGACACATCGAGCGCAGAAACCGGCTCGTCGCAGAGAATGAGCTCAGGGTTGAGCGCAAGGGCACGTGCAATGCCGATACGCTGGCGCTGACCGCCCGAAAACTCATGCGGATAGCGGTTTTTGAAAAAGCGCGAAAGACCAACTTTTTCCATGAGTTGCTCGACACGATCGTTGCGCTCTTCAGTGCTCATGTCGATGAGCCCGCGTTTCTGGAAAATGCGGATCGGTTCGGCGATGATGTCGCCAGCAGTCATACGGGGGTTGAGCGACGCATAGGGGTCCTGGAAGACCATCTGCATGTTCTTGCGCGCTTCGATCATTTCCCGGGGAGGCAGCTTGGTCAGGTCTTTGCCATTTAGGAGCACTTCACCCGCGGTAGGCTTGTAGAGTTGGGCAATTGCTCGCGCGGTCGTCGACTTGCCGCAGCCGGATTCTCCGACAAGGCCGAGCGTCTCGCCCTTGCGGACTTGAAAATCTATTCCATCGACAGCATAGATAAAATTCTTGGCTTTTGAGAAAAAGCTTGCTTTTATGGGGAAATGCATTTTGAGCCCGCGGACATCGAGCAAAACTCTGTGATCAGGCATTCTGGGCCTCCTTCGCGTACAGCCAGCATGAAGCGCTCTGACCATTTTCGAACGATACCGAGGGCGGATATTTTTTCTTGCAGATATCCATCGCTTTTTCGCAGCGAGGGAAGAATGGGCAGCAATCCGGCAGATCTATGACGTTGGGCGGCTGGCCGGGTATGGAATACAAGCGCCCCTTTATCTCCTGATCGAGGCGTGGCACCGAATGGATGAGGCCCACAGTATAGGGGTGCTTTGGCGATTCAAAAATTTCTTCGGTACGGCCTCGCTCAACGATCCGCCCCGCATACATGACGCAGATTGTATCGCACATGCCGGCAACCACGCCGAGCGAATGAGTGATCATAATGACCGCAGTCCCGAGCTTGCGGGTCAGTTCCTGCATAAGCTCTAGAATCTGCGCTTGGATTGTGACATCGAGTGCACTGGTCGGCTCGTCGGCAATGAGAATTTCAGGGTTGCACGAGAGGGCCATAGCGATCATGACGCGCTGGCGCATTCCGCCGGAGAACTGGTGCGGGTATTGATCGATGCGTTTTTCCGGTGCCGGAATGCCTGCAAGCCTCAGCATTTCGATGGCCTTTTCCTTGGCCGCTTTTTTATCCAAACCCTGATGGAGCTCGATTGTCTCGACCATCTGCGTCGAAATCCGCAAGAATGGATTGAGCGAGGTCATCGGATCCTGGAAAATCATGGATATCTTGTTGCCGCGTATGTCGCGGATTTCGTGCGGCGGCATCTTGAGCAAGTCTTTGCCATGGAACAAAACCTGCCCGCCCGCAATTTTCCCTGGAGGCACTGGGATGAGATTTATAATCGACAGATTTGTAACACTCTTGCCGGAACCCGATTCGCCGACAATCCCTAATGTTTCACCCCGATGGAGCTGAAAATCCACCCCATCGACGGCTTTTACCAAACCCTCATCCACCATAAAATATGTTTTCAAGTCTTTTACTTCAAGAATTACTTCGTCAGTCATTTCGGCTCCTTATCAGGTCCGGTTTTTGCTCTGCGGATCGAGGGCATCTCGCAGGCCATCACCGAGGAAGTTCATGCAGAACAGAAAAATCGTCATTGCAATACCAGGGCCGAGCAGCTGCCACGCATACGATTCCATTGCGCGGACACCTTCAGATACCAATGTCCCCCACGACGCATCGGGAGCCGAAACGCCAAGGCCGAGGAAGCTTAAAAACGACTCGTTCATGATGAAACTGGGCATCATAAGTGTAGAAAATACAATGATGACGCCGAGCGTGTTCGGTAAAAGATGGCGGAAAATAATCCGCCACGAGCTAGCGCCCATGGAGCGGGCAGCTTCTACGAATTCGGAATTTTTGAGGCTTATAATCTGCCCACGTACTACGCGCGAAATCGTGAGCCATGAAACGAGCGCGATTGCAACGAACAGCACAACAAAGCTGCCTCGCGCCTTCTCCCCGATCATCGCCATAATAATGATGACAATGAGCATGTAGGGCAGGCCATACATGATATCGACAAAGCGCATGAGAAGATTATCGAGCCAGCCTCCGACATAGCCGGAAATTGCGCCGATAAGGATACCGACGAGCGCCGCAGTCAGCGTTCCGACAATCCCGATGGCGATTGAAATGCGTCCGCCATAGATAATGCGCGCAAACATATCGCGGCCGAGGTCGTCGGTCCCCAAAATGTAAACTATTTTATAATCGGGGTTGGTATTGAGCTCTGCTTTGACTTTTTCGAGCGTCTCTTTCTGGCTTAAGAGCTCGCGCACAACAGGGTCGGTTGTGTTTCCAGAAAAGCCCTCGCCCTGATACGTAAAGCTAAATGCGCTTGTATCGCCCTGATCGCTTGGCTTCGACGGTGCAGTAGAATTTGGCTGCGTTTGGTCGGTCGCACCAAAATTGAAAAAGGATCCAAAAGAACTCTGCTCTGCTGCTTTTTCCTTTGCGCGCTGTTCGAGGCTTGCGATTCGCGCTTCGATTTTCTTTACGACAAGCTCACCTGCCGGCCTAAACGATGGCGGAAGGCTTGCATTTGTTATGACCTGTTTACGGTAGTCGATAAGAACCCCAGCACTTGTCAAAATCGGCGCAAAAAGGCTTACAAGTATATAAATACTTACTATAAAGAGACTTATGAGCGCCATTTTATTCTTGCGCAAGCGCTTCCATGCATCCGCCCAGAGGGAGACGGGCTTCATGACCTGGTTGAATTCGTTGACAGCCTGCTGCAGTTTTTTATTCGCCATGCGCCACCCCCTATTTGTAAGAAATCCTCGGATCGAGGAGGCCATAGATCAAATCGACCACAAGGTTGGCAATGATGAGGATTATGGAATAGACAACTACTTCCGCCATAATGAGCGTATAATCGCGGTTGAGCGCCGACTGCACGAATGGACGGCCAATGCCCGGCACAAGGAACACCGACTCGATGACGATCGATCCGACAACAATGCCCGAAAATGCAGGACCGAGGTACGTCACGACAGGGAGAAGCGCACCTTTCAGCACATGTTTCCAGACGACTACCGATTCCTTGAGCCCTTTTGCCCGCGCCGTGCGAATGTAGTCAGAACGCAATACTTCGAGAATGCTGGCTCGCGAAAGCCGCGCAATATAGGCAAAATAGGGGAAAGAAAGCGTCAATGCGGGCAGAATGACAGCCTTAAGACCATTGGTGGATATCCACTGCCCGATTGGCAAGATTTTCAGCTTCATGCCAAATATCAACTGCAGAACAGGCCCCATAACAAAAAGTGGCACCGATATGCCGATAACCGCAATCGAAACCGCAACATAATCCTGCCACTTGTTTTGATTGAGCGCGGAAATTATGCCGACCGCTACACCTCCAACAGCCGCAAGTACCAAAGAAATCACACCCAGCGACATGGAAACTGGCAGGCCGCGATCGATAATTTCATTTACCGTCAGATCTCGGTAGCGATATGAGGGGCCAAAATCCCATCGAACAATATCGCCCATATAGCGCAGATACTGCTTGAACAAGGGTTCATCCATATGGTACCGCTTCATGAGATTCTGAAGTATCGCCTCGGGTACATCACGTTCGCGAGCAAAGGGACCGCCGGGGGCAAGCCTGATCAAAAAAAAGCTCAGCGTGATCACAATAAAGAGCGTCGGAATGAGACTCAACGCTCTCCGAATGAAATATCGTGCCATTCGGAATCACTCCTTTCCTGGACGCAAACTACCCCTCGAAAAAGCAGCAGGGGTGCTTGTGCGTGGCCGGAATTTCAAAATCTGAGAAGATATTTCTCAGGTTAAAATAGTATACATCATTTTAACGATTTTATCTACAGTGAAAAATACAATGGACGGTTCGGCAAAACTGCTCCATCATCAGGACATTATAGAAAAGAGGCTGCCCTTTCGGACAGCCTCTTGCTAGATTCATTCAACCCTCTTGATTACTTTTTGGGGCGGATGAATTTCCACGGATGCGTGTCGAGAGGATTCGGATACCAGCCATCCCACTTGCTCGTATCGATGAGGTTCTGAGTGACATAGTAATAAATTGGAAGAACCGCCATATCCTGGTCGATGAGGACTTTTTCGGCATCCATCATGATCTGATAGCGCTCGTTGCCGCTGGTTACGCGTGACTTGGCCATGAGCTCATCATACTTTGGATTGGAATACAGACCATCGTTCTGTGTGCCGCCGGTAACCCACATGTCGAGGAAGGTGGACGGATCGAGGTAGTCGCCAATCCAGCCTGCGCGCGCTATGTCGAAATTGTGCGACTGCGAACGGGTATCGAGGTAGGTGCCCCATTCCTGGTTCATCAGCCCAACATTGATGCCCAGGTTGTCTTTCCACTGTGCCTGGATGAATTCGGCGATGCGCTTGTGGTTCGCATTCGTATTGTAAAGAATCTGCAGGTTCGGGAAGCCTTTCCCATCAGGATAGCCGGCTTCGGCAAGGAGCTTGCGTGCCGTTTCGGGATCATAGCCGTAGCCTTTTGCAGGAGTATACCCAGCGCTTGGCGGCACAAAGCCATTTGCAGGAATCTGGCCGCCGCGGGTTACCTTGTTGACAAGGTCGTTTTTGTTGATGGCCATGGCGAGCGCTTTGCGCACGCGGGCATCATCGAGCGGCTTGCGGGTTACATTGAAGATATAGTAGTAGGTTCCATACTGCGGAGCGACATGGAAGTCCTGGCGGAGCTTCACTTCATCCATTCTCTCGGAAGGAACGGTATCCGTCCAGTCTGCTGCACCAGTCTTGTAGAGGTTGTAGCCGACATTGATATCGTCGTTGGCAATGAAGGTGATCTTCTTGAGCGCGACATTCTTCGCATCCCAGTATTTGTTGTTTTTCACAACAACGATCTTCTCCTGCGGCTTCCACTCAGACAGGACAAATGGGCCGTTGGAAACGATCTTGCCAGGCTTTACCCAATCCTGACCGTATTTTTCGATTGCATGGATGGGAACAATTGCAAATGCATAGTGGGTGGTCATGTCGGCAAAGAAGGGGCACGGGCCAACGAGCTGAACTTCGAAGGTGTATTTGTCGACTGCGCGGATTTTTACGCTCTCGGGACCAGCCTTGCCATCCAGGTATTCCTGGGCGCCGGCGATGTACATGGCGGGAAGATCTGCATACTGGAATGCATTTTTCGGATCCATCTTGCGAAGCCATGACTTCACAACCGTGTCAGCGGTGATTTCGACACCATCCGACCACACAACGCCCTTGCGCAGTTTGAAGGTAACGGTCTTGTAATCCTTGCTAAAGGACCAGCTCTCGGCGACACCGGGGATTGCGCGGTTGGTGCGCGGATCGGAGACGGTAAGTCCCTCGAAGAGAGCCATATAGATGCGGTGCTCGGGAACACCTTCAACCGCATGCGGATCCAGCGATGCTGGCTCGGCGCCGTTTACAATGGTAAAATCCTGGGCGCTCAGGCCTGCGATCGCCAGAAGCGCGATCAATGCGAAAAGAAGCTTTCTCATATTACCTCCTCTTTGAGTAACATTCAGAAGTACTATATACTTCTTTCATGCACAATGCAAGATTTTTTTTCGAATTCGCCAAAAAGCTGCAGATTGCAGCCTGATCCACATAGTGCACCCATTGGGCATCTAGATACAGCGAGGTTTTGGGGTTGAAAAACGGCAATCCGTCCATGCACATTCGAGTGTATGCATTTGCTGCGCTCACGGGCGCGGTTTCCGGTCTTTTGGTCGTCGCATACCGAACGGCAATCGTAAGCATCGAAAATTACAGGGCTGCTCTTGTCGGAAATGCGCCCCCTGCAAAGGTCGTCCTGTTCTGGTTCGGCATCGTCGCGGCAGGCGCACTATGTACTGCATTCTTTGTGCGGCGTTCTCCACTCATCAAAGGTTCTGGAATTCCCCAGGTCAAAGCATTTCTCATGCGGCGCATCGATTTCGATTGGAAAAGAGAGCTCCCTCTCAAATTTGCCGGCGGCACGCTTGCGCTTGGTGCGGGGCTTTCGCTCGGCAGAGAAGGACCATCTATCCAGCTCGGTGCGCTTACGGGCACTGCAATCGAGGACCTTTTCCACATCCCAGATTATCGCCGTTTCCTGGTCACTGCAGGCGCGGCTGCTGGCATTTCCGCCGCGTTCAACGCACCGCTGGCCGGCGTCCTGTTTTGCATCGAGGAACTGCACCGCAATTTCTCCCCCATCATGCTCACAGTAACGATGATTGCCTCCTTCGTGGCGAATGTCATCATGTGGATTTTTTTCGGAACGAACCCCATTTTCGAGCTGACGATTCTCGAAACTCTTCCGCTGCGATATTACTTTACAGTTATTTTGGGAATTGGCGTTCTGGCTGGCGCTCTTGGAAGTCTGTTCAATATCGGACTGCTCGGATTCCAGAAGCTGTACAAGCGGATTGTGCCGCGCGAAGAATTGCGAGTCATTTCAGCGTTTCTGGTGGCTGGCGCAATCAGCATTGCATATCCGATGATAGCGGGCGGCGGAAATCATCTTGTCTCCTACTCCTTGCTTTCAACGATGCCCTTTCTGGCAATTGTGTTGCTTCTGGTTGCCAAATTTGTATTCACGCTTTTTTCGTATGCATCGGGGGTGCCGGGCGGCATTTTCTTGCCTATGCTGGCGATCGGCGCGGTATTGGGCGGACTTGTGTACAGTTTGCTAGGACTTTTTGGCTATCAGTCGCCGTATTTGCCTAACTATATTCTGCTTGGCATGGCAGGCTTTTTTGTCGCAGTGGTGCGAGCTCCCATCACCGGCGCAGTGCTGATTACCGAAATGGCAGGGAGTTTCGCACATTTCCCTGCGTTTATTTTTGTGTCGATCATCGCGATGCTCACCGCAAACCTGCTTAGGACAAAACCGATTTATGATTCACTCCTTGCGCAGATTCCCCCCTCGCATCCTGAACAAATAACGCACGCTGCTGCCACGCTGCATATTCCCTTTACGGAAGGGAGCTCGATTCACCTGGTGAACGAGCTGAAAGAACGGCTTCCTGGTGAATGCATACTGACCGGCATCATGCGAGGAGAAGAACGACTTTTCCCCTATCCTTCGATGGAAATTCTGCCAGGAGATGAGGCACTCATCGACGTGGACCAGCGCGCGGCACGATTATTAAAGGAAGAACTTTTGAAACTGGGCATGCCGGCTGAGCACAGCCAAGAGACCAAAGGCAATGAAGCGGCTTTTACTTGATGACTTCCGGCCGCCTGCTGGTTTGAATATGCCTATAATACCTGAAAGGAGAGAGCGTGTATGTATGAATTCTTTTCCCCAACAAAAATCATCTTCGGAGAAGGCTGCGCCTCGGAAACAGTGCCGCGCATCAGAGAAATGGGCGCGACAAAAGTCCTGATTGTAACAGGCAAGTCGAGCACAGCGTCCTCGCAGGGTTTTAAGGACTTGTGCAAAGGGCTGGATGCGGCAGGCATCCAATGGGTGCACTTTGCCGAAGTCGGCGCCGATCCCGAGACAAGCACAGTCGACAAGGGGGCAGAGGTCTACCGCGCGAATGACTGCAATGCGATTATCGGGTTTGGCGGCGGCAGCCCCATCGACTGCGCGAAGGGTATTGCGGCAAGCATTGGCGAGGGCCGCCCCATTCGGGATTTTGTCGGCACAGGCCTGGCGTTCACGAAACCGGTTCCGCCCCTCGTGGCTATCCCGACAACAGCCGGCACGGGGACAGAGGTTACCAATGCCGCAGTTTTTACCATTGTCGACGAACGCGGCCACCGCAGCAAAAAAGGCACCTCGAGCCAGTTCTATTTTCCGCGGCTTGCGATCGTCGACCCCCTGCTGCACATGAGCATGCCTCCATCGCTTACCGCCGCAACTGGCATGGATGCACTGACACATGCCATCGAGGCCTTTGTGAGCCGGTTCCATACTCCTGTCAGCGACATGTACTGCCTTGAAGCAGTTCGGCGGATTGGCCGGTCGCTGAGGGCGGCGTGCGGAATTTCGGCTGTATCCGATGCCTCGGCGGACACTTCGATGAACGGTGCTTCCGGCTGGTCTCGCCCATGGCCTGGCAAACGCAATTCTTCTTCCTTTTGTAATGGAAGCGCTGATTCCCGATGCGGGAGAAAGGCTCTCGACAATTGGCGAAGCACTCACAGGCGAACAAGGCATAAGTCCGCAAGAAGCAGTTCGCGCTATTGCGCGCCTCGGCAGAGATATCGGTATACCGGAGAATCTCGAAGCTGCCGAGGTACCGCAGCGATATTTTGAAGACATTCTCGCCGATGCGCTCTCATACCGCCGCCGCAAAGCAAGCCCGCGTGCCTTTACGGACGATGAACTGAAAAGCCTGCTTGAGCGCATGTATAGCGGAAAAGTAGAAATCTGAGACAGGTTTTCCCCGATGTGGCAAATCTGAGCATTTTGGCTCGGGAACAGGCAAAAGCGAAAGCCGCCGCGGCTCAAGCCCATTGCGTTTGGTTGCCCGTTTGCTTTGACTACTGCGCTCGCCTTCAGTCTCTCTCGAGCCTCAGCCGCGAGCCTCCTACCCCTTTTTCAACCACAATTCTCGATGGAATACGGCTATAGAGCTCATCCACATGTGAAATAATTGCAATCGTCTTGTCGCCGCGCAGCTCATCCAGCACGGAAATCGCGAGCGAAAGCGATTCCGCATCGAGACTGCCGAATCCCTCATCGATAAAGAGTGCTTCGATGCGGTTAGCCCCTGCTCGTTCCTGGATCGAATCCGCCAGTCCCAGGGCAAGGCTTATCGATAGCATAAACTTTTCTCCGCCCGAGAGCGTCCCGACTGGCCGCCGCGCTCCATTCCATGCGTCGGTTATGAAAAGCTCGAGGCCAATTTTCTGATTTCCGCTTCCACTCAAAGGATCAGGTTCCACAATATAGCGCCCGCTGCTCATGCGGTAGAGACGTTCCGAAGCCCGTGCGGTAATTTCTCGGAATTGTGCGCCGAGCACATAATTTTTGAAAGGCAATTTCTTTCCTTTTACCAAATCGCCGCTCAAGAGGCGCGAAAGCTTTTCCATTTTGCCGAATTCCTGCACGGCCGTGGAATACTGCTTTTGCAATTCGTTATAGCGCTCAAGACTTCGCTTGAATTGATCGAGCTGAGCGCCCACCTCTGCCCGGCCCCTCTGCAATTCGGCAAGCGTATTCTCCAGATCTTTCTTTCGAAGCACGAGAGCGTCGCGGGCATGGAGGAGCGCATGCTCCTCGCTTTCGATTTCATTATCCAAAAATGAGTTACTTGCATCACCCCGGAGTCGCCGTGCCCGCGCAGCAAGCGCATCATAGGCTGCTTTTGCCCGAGCGTATGCTTCCCTGAATGCAGAAACCGCCTGTTCTTCGCGGCGAATACGCTCATCTGGCCATGCTGTCTGTTGAATGCGTGCAGCCAGAGCGAGCGCATCTGCCTCAACTTCCGCCTTTTTCTCTTCTTCTTTTTTGCCGGCTGCGCGAAATGCTTCGGAAAGAATCGTGGCGGCCCTGCCTACGCGCGCTTCACGGTCGGCTGTCTCATTGCCTTTTGCGGTCTGTGCAAGGATGGCCGCAAGGTCAGAGAGCGCATTCAGCGCACTGGCAGCCTTGCTTTCAAGCAAAGCGCCTTGCGGAGTGTCTGCCTGTGCCAGCGTTTTCAAAAGCGCTTGCGCATCGAGCCTCTCCGATTCCTCAAAAAAACGCATGAAGGCAGCCCCTAGAGAATTCCCCTTCGATGCAAGAGAAGCAAGATGGATGTCCAGCTGTGCACTCGTGGCCCCATAGGCCATTTGCCATTCCTGCGCACGCTGTTCGAGGTGGATGATTTCGTTCTGCAAATCGGACAGCGCTCGAAGAACATTCTCGAGCAGTGGCTCAGGATCATGCTCGCCAGCTTGTTCGGAGAGCGATTCAAGTTTTGCCTGCTGCTCTGCCTTCGTTTTTTCGAGCTGTTCCCTTTCCTGGCGCGCTCGATCGAAGGCTTTTTCAGCCGATTCTGCCTGCTGGCGGCCTGTTCGCAATGCTTCTCGTACCAGGCGATACTGCTCGAGCTCCGCATCGAGAAGCCGCTTGCGTTCTTTCAGGCTCTGCGCGAGAGCCTCGAGTGTCTTGCTCGAGATTTCCTCAGCTTCCCGGCGCAGTGACGCAAGTTCTTCGCGATTCTGCCATTCTTCTGAAATACTTTGCTGCAGCAAGCCTATTTCATGTTCGATATCCTGGAGGCGCTGAACAAGGCTCTCTTTTTTCTGGATGAGGCCGGCATGCATGGCTTTTTGAGTTTCGACCGCATCCTGTGCCTGGCGAACAGTCTGTTCATCGGGGGTGTAGTCAGGCAGGTTTGCTGGCTTTGGATGATGAAGTGAACCACACACGGGGCAGGGTTCGCCTTCTTCGAGCGCCGCGGCGAGTATGCCAGCCTGCGCGAGGCGAAATGATTCTTCCAGACGAGAACGGGTTTCCTCTGCGGATGCAAGGTCTCGGGAAGCGGTGAAGAGCGAATCTTCCGTGCTTTGAATTTCACGTAAGATTTGCGCGCGCTGCAAATTCAGGCGCTCCACCTGCTTCGCAAGCCCCTCTGCCCTTTTGAGAGCCTCGATGGCGACCGCATTGTTCTGGGCAAGAGCCTGAGCCTGGGGCTCCTTCGCAAGCTGCGCTTCAAACTCGGATATGCGCTTTTTTGTCGAGGTCAATTCTTGTTCGCGGGCAGCGCAGGCATCCAGCGCAATGCTGATTTTTCTTTCCAGCTCGTCGAGATTGCGGACTGTTTCCTCCTTTTTGCGCCATGCGTCGAGTGCGCGCTGATACAGCGCAGCTGTCCGCTGAAGTTCGTTCTGCTGGTTTTTCAGCGCAGGCAAGCGTTCTTTGCCCCTTTCGATTTCGAGCCTGGCCGCCTCCAGCTTCAAAAGCTCTGTCCCTGCGCCGTGTGCTTCCTTCAGGACTGCAAGAAAATCTTCGTGCTGGCTGGAAACGCTTTGTGCAAGCCCTGCAAGAGCTGCCAGATTTTTTGCCGCATCGAGCGATACTGCTCTGGCCTCGAATGATGGTTTCGAATGCTCCAGCTCGACAAAGGCAGCCCGCGCAGACATGAAAGCCGTCCACAACTCTAGGCGCTCGTTTATCTGCGCTACTTCGGTCTCAATGCCAGAAACCTTCTCCCTGGTTTCTTCGATCTGCGGCATGAAACCTTCGAATGCTTTGCGCATTTCGGCAATCTTCGCCAAGGGGTCTGACCCCAATTCAGACGCAAGCCGCTCGAGCTCGTCGTTTTTTGCGCTCAGGGAAGAAGAGAGTGATTCAGCTTTTCTGCGCGCCATTTCCGTGGCGTTCTCATACATGCTTACGTCGAACAGTTTTTCGAGAATAGCTGCACGGTCGCTTGTCTTCATTTCCAGAAATTCCTGGAATTCGCCCTGCGGCAGCAGCACAATCTTCGAAAATTCATCCGCACGCAGGCGCAGAAGATCAAGCAACGCTTCATTCACTGAGGTTATGCGATCCGCAACGAGCTCATAATTTCCGCCTACAAAATCCATTCGATACAGCGCCGCCTCGGCTGCGTACGCTCCCGGGAAAGACTGAGCCATGATTGAGCGGCCAGGCTCGAATTGTCGCCGGCACCGCCCAGAGCAATTTTCTGGAATGCTTCCTGCTGCACGCCGGCAAGATTGGGAAAACGTTTGGCAAGTTCGCTGAATGCATTGTAAACAGGGTCGGTATCGGTCAAAACCACCTCGATATAATCCTGGTCGGCTGGCCCTTGCGTCTCTTTTGTCAACTCCAAAAAACTGCCGCGTATGCGCTTCATTTTGCGAAGGGGTTCGAGCACGACAGGAGAAACAGTGAGATGTCCGCTCGCCGCTTCGATCTCGACACACAAAAACCCCTTGTCTAGATGCTTGTCCGAATGCTTGCCCGAACCTCCGTCCCCCCAGGAACCTCCGTCCCCGAAGGACATCGCCATAGGCGCACCCGAGTACCACATATGCGGTGACAGCGCTTGCATGCGGTGCAGGTGTCCCAACGCCACATAGTCAAAAGATTCGAACAGAGAAGCTGGCACCGCCTCTGTCCCCCCGATGAATGCGCTATCCGATTCGGACAATTCAGCTCCGCGGACATAGCAATGGGCAGCGAGCACATTCACGTCATAGTCAGCACAACGGGGACGGAGGTTTGCAATGATGCTCGCCATGTGATCCGCCATCCTCCCCGCCCCGGTTTCTGGAAATTCGTCAGCGGCATCGAGCCAGGTACGCCTGAATTCATGGAATGCTCCATGCGTCACAAAAGGCAGCGCCCATACTGCCGCCCGCTTGCCCCCTCTTTCCAGAACCAGCGCAGGGTCAGACCCTATATTGCTCACTAGATGAATGCCGACCGCCTCGAACAGCTCCGCGGCAAACGCGACACGCCGCGCCGAGTCATGGTTCCCCGGAATCACGAGAATTCGCCCGTCAAACGGCAGAACCCGCCGCAAATCCGCCATAAAGCGTCCAAACATGGTCTGCGCACTCTCCGAAGGAATACTGCGGTCGAAGATGTCACCCGCAATGAGCACGAGGTCAGGCTCCAGCCGCGCCGTCTCACGGACAATCGAGTTCAGAATATGTGCCTGATCCTCAGCAAGATCGCGCGCTCGAAGAGTCTTGCCGAGATGCAGATCCGATATATGGAGAATCCTGAATATTCCTGCACGTTGATCCATTGCCAACCTTTCCTTTTGCACGTCAGTGTAGTATGTTTTGATAAAGGGCTCAATTCTGCCCGAATAGTCGGTTCTGCAGAATCGCCCCCATAAAAGCTGTAAAAAAGGAGTCGCATTATGCTCTATCGTCGATTGGGTTCAGCAGGAATCAAAGTTTCAGTCTTATCGCTCGGATCATGGGTCACCTATGGCTCACAGGTAGACACCGATGCCGCCACCCAGATGATCAAGTATGCCTACGACCATGGCATCAACTTTTTCGATAACGCCGAAGTCTATGCAGGCGGCAAATCAGAGACCATCATGGGCCAGGCCTTCCGCAAGCTCGGCCTCAGGCGCGGCTCATACCTCGTGTCGACCAAGCTCTTCTGGGGCATCAATGAAGGCCCGAACGAAAAGAATACGCTCAACCGCAAATACCTTCTTGAAGGCATAGAGGGAAGCCTCGAGCGGCTCGGCATGAAATATGTCGACCTTCTTTTCTGCCATCGACCGGATCCCGAAACACCCATCGAAGAAACAGTCTGGGCGATGCACGATATCATTTCCTCAGGCAAAGCGCTCTATTGGGGCACAAGCGAGTGGTCGGCAGAACAAATCCGCGAAGCATGGGAAATCGCCGACAAGCGCAACCTGCGCAAACCCCAAATGGAACAGCCCCAATACAGCCTTCTTGTTCGAACCAAAGTCGAAAAAGAATTCGCCCGCCTCTACGAGGGCATAGGCCTTGGACTTACCACATTCAGCCCCCTCGCCTCGGGCCTGCTGTCGGGCAAATACAAAAACGGCATCCCCAAAGATTCCCGTTTTGCCTTGCCGGGCTATGAGTGGCTGCAGGAGCGCTGGTACCACGATGAAGTCATCGCGACGATCGAAAAGTTGCGCCCGATTGCCGAATCCCTCGGCTGCACAATGAGCCAGCTCGCCATTGCCTGGGTTGCGCATAACCCGAACGTAAGTACCGTTATCACCGGTGCAAGCCGCCTCTCTCAGCTCGAGGAAAACCTCGGCGCCCTCGATGTCCTGCCCAAACTCACGTCGGATGTCCTTCAAAAAATCGACAAAGCGCTCGAGCCCATCCTGCAGAAGAGCAGCTGAGTATGGAAGCAGCTGAGTATGGCACAGATTGTACAACCGCCAGCCACAGACTACAGAGATTCAACCGAAGCGTTCAAAACCCTTTCGCTTGAAGAGACCATCGAAAAACTGAACGCTTCGGTGGACGGCCTTGCCGGTTCCGAAGCCAAAGCCCGCCTTGCCCGGCTCGGCCCCAACGCCATCGAAGAAAAGAAAACCCATCCGCTTACGCAATTTCTGTCGCGTTACTGGGGACCAATGCCCTGGCTTCTGGAAATTGCCATTGTACTCGCCGCCTTTTTGGGCCATGTCACCGAATCGGTCATTATTTTTCTTCTTCTTTCGATCAACGCCGTGATTGGATTCATGCACCAGCACAATGCCTCAAAGGCGCTCGAGCTTCTGAAAAAGCGCCTTGCCGTGAATGCCCGCGTATTGCGCGACGGAAAATGGCAGACTATCGATGCTGCCGAGCTTGTGCCCGGCGACATTATACTCGTCAAGCTCGGCGATATTGTTCCGGCAGACGTAAAAATCGTGCGAGGCAACCTGTCGGTAGACGAATCTTCCCTAACCGGCGAATCCCTGCCCGCGGAGCGTAGCGAAAACAACATTGTGTATTCGAGCTCTATTGCACGCCAAGGTGAGGCCACCTGCCTCGTGCTGAACACAGGCGGCAACACGTTTTTTGGAAAGACCGCCAGCCTCGTCAAAATTGCCAAGCCGGTTTCGCACCAGGAAGAGGTGATGCTCACAATTGTCAGATACATGATGTATCTCGGCATCATATCTTCTTTTGCTGTAGGAATTTATGCTCTTGTCTTGCATATTCCGTTCTTGATGACCCTTTCCTTTGTCGTGACCTTCCTGATCGGTGCGGTACCTGTCGCACTGCCGGCAGTCCTCACTATTGTGCAGGCTGCCGCAGGCTCGCAGATGGCGGAAAAGGGAGCGCTCGTCACCCGCCTCGATGCGATCGAAGATGCAGCTTCTATCTCGGTGGTATGCTTCGACAAAACCGGGACCATCACGCAGAATAAGTTGACTGTCGTCGGCAGCGCCGCGTCGCCGGGTTTCACCGAGGACGATGTCGTGCGCACCGCCGCCCTTGCTTCGAGCGCGGACAACATGGACCTCATCGACAGCGCCATATTGAATGCGGCGGCCGCCCGCGGCCTCGCTGCAGATGGCTGCACTCAGCGTTCCTTTACGCCGTTCAGCCCGGCGACGCGGCGCACCGAGGCTGTCATCGAATGCGCTGGTTCCCGCTACCATGTGCTGAAAGGCGCCGTACCAATTATCCTCGACCTCTGCACGGCCACCAGCGAAACCGTCAAAAACGATATCAATGCCCAGGTGGCCCTCTTTGCCCAAAAAGGATATCGGACAATCGCGGTAGCCAGAGCGCGTCAAGATGCCACATCCGAAAGCCCGCCAGAACTCATCGGTATCCTAGCCCTCGCCGACCCGATCCGCTCCGACTCTCCCGCAATGATCGCCGACCTGCGTGCGCTCCATGTCAAACCGATTATGCTGACGGGCGACAGCCTCGCCATTGCCAGGGAAATTTCGGTGCAGGCAGGCATCGGCCCTAATATCATCAGCATCAAGGAACTCGACGGCTTGGATGAGAGTGCGCAGGCTCGAAAAGTCGCACACATCGATGGTTTTGCCGAGATTTTCCCTGAGGACAAATACCGCATTGTCAAACTTTTGCAAAAAAGCGGCTACATGGTGGGCATGACCGGCGACGGCGTCAACGATGCTCCCGCGCTCAAGCAGGCCGAAATGGGAATTGCGGTGAGCAATGCCGCAGATGTCGCCAAGGCCTCAGCGAGTGTGGTGCTTACGCAGGAAGGCGTAGGCGTCATTGTCCAGGCGATCAGGCTCAGCAGGAGAACATATCAGCGCATGCTCACCTGGGTTATCAACAAGGTCACCAAGGTCGTACAGGTCTTGGGGCTGCTTGTCGCTGGTTTTTTCCTGTTCAAGAACATGATTCTATCGATGCTGGACATGAGCCTCCTTGTGTTTGCGAATGATTTTGTGACGATGTCGCTCGCTACCGATAACGCAAAAGATGCTCAGGCGCCCAATCAGTGGAACGTAAAGAATATTACGCTTGCTTCGCTTGCTATCGGACTTTTGCTTGTTACGCAAGGAATCGCCGGCATTTTCATTGGCACGGACCTGCTTCGGCTCGATTTCGGGCATATGCAGACCTTTGTTCTTCTTACCTTGATTTTTACGAGTCAGTTCCGCGTGCTCATTGTGCGCGAGCGGCGTTGCATGTGGGATTCGATGCCGGGCACGCTTCTTCTGGCGAGTACGGGCAGTACGCTGGTGATTTTCTTCCTTATGGGAACTTTTGGTTTTATCATTCCCGCGCTTGGAGCCAAAGGGACGGCGCTTGCGCTCGCCTATTCGCTCGTATTCACCGCAATACTCGACTGCCCGAAACGCCTGTTTTTCAAGCTATTCCATGTGGATTAAGGAGGAGGCAGCAAGAAGGCTCCAACACCCTTTGTCAAAAAATCCTCATACCCTGGAAGTCCTTCTACCTCTTCCTTCAGAAAAATAGGTAATTAACCATGTTTTCTTACAATTCTATTGTTCTGTCAATCTTGACCCTACGTGTATATCGATTGCCGCCGGCTTTCCGATGTGTGCGCTTTCGCAAAAGACAAGCGCGAACCGGCGTACGCCATCTTCGATCGATTGAAGAACTTGCGGTTCAACCAGGCTCGCTTTTGCATGAACCATGAGGTCATTCGAAAGTTCGCTCTGCATGCGAGCCGCTTCTTCCTTGAGGCGGAATAGGGTGTTGGTGAGCAAGTTTGCGTTTTCGGACACAATTTCGATTGTATCGGTATGTACAGCGGGCAAGAGGCAATCGGGCGGCGGTGTCGAAATCGACAATATCCGCTTTTTCGAATCCCACCGAACCGACCATGCAGAAGGATCTGCAGCCGGAATCACATACGTAAGGTCCGCCAGTGCGCTCAGGCGTATTTTGGCCTTGATCTTGAAAATGGCGAGCAGTTTTGCCGTGAATTCCTTCGAGGCGCTATAGCGCTCTTGAGTTGTCGCCGCTACCAGCATCGACTGTGGCTGTAGTTTTTCAAGATAAAGAGTGAATTGGGTACGGACATCTGGGCGCGAATGTTCGATAATCCGCGTCGCCACAACCGTGGCCGCCGCCAGTATGATGCTCAAAATAAAAAACAGAATGACGAGAGAAGAAGGGCGCGTGCGATCCATGCTCAATTTCTCCAGCGTTTCTCCCACTCGCCCACAATTGCAGCAACTTCATTCGCATAGACCGAGATTATGCGCTCAGTCGAGCCTTTTTCTCTGGAAACCGAATCGAAAGCCTGCCGGGCAATGCGAATAATAGACGCTTGCGCAGCATCTCGCGATTGGGCAAATTCTTCCTTTGCAGAAAGCTGCAGATGGCCTGATGTGACAGCCCATTGTCTGTGCGAATTCCAGGAAGCATATCGTTCTTCGGCTTTGTTTTCCTCGCAGAGCGGCTTCCAGAGCGAATAAAAGCGCCCATCTTTCAAGAGTACTGGTTTGTAGAGCGAAACACAGGGGTAGGAGCTGTCGGTATGCCATACGAGTGCTCCCCCAGGCAGGTACTCCACAACCATCGAGCCAGTTGTCGCACTCTGCGGGAAAAGGCCCGGATGAACGCAGAGATTTTTCATTCGACTAAGAAATGGGCCGGGTTTTGGTGCTCCTTCGTGGGATCGCAAAAGAGAAAATATTTTTTCAAGTTGCGCCTTCGGCTCGGACTGCACCTCGTTCTGTGCTTCGGTCTGCCTGCTGCCAGCCCCTTCCGCAACAATACGCATGAGCCCGCCAAGCGAACTCGAGCGTCGCTGTTCACCTTTGGTAAAAAAGAGATACCTGCGGTCCTCAACATGGGCTTTCCAGGAATTGCGCTTGCCCTTGCGGCCGGGGTCTGATTCGTCCGAGCACGCAGCGCGCTCGTTGACAGGAGCGATTTCCTTGCGAGTCTGCATATCGAGGCGCTTGTAGTCATCTTCGATGCAGTATGTATTCGAAATCGCGTCGGCAGCCATTGCGCTTCGCCATGCCCAGCGCGTGCCAGCAGTTTCGATAATGTAAGCTTCCTGCGGATCGGCAGCAAGGAAACTGTTATTGTAGACAAGCCTGCCTTTATACGCGCCATTGCCGCCCTGCCCATATTTCTCTATAAAAGAAGTAATAAAATCTCGAGCTTCTTTGGCGTTTGCGCATGCCGACAGCGCTGCTCTGAGGATATCCATGCCTAAAATGCCGTGCTCATCTGGCTTGAAGCGTGAAAAGACCGCTTCATTCCCGATGGAGAGCCCCTGGTTGTTCACGCCCATTTCGCCGCCTGCCATCCATGAGGGCTTCGAAAGAAGCATGGCAAATCCTTTATCTTGGTACTCGACCCCTTCTCTCAGCCTGGCGGCCGATGGTTCGCGCTCAGAAATATACAAAAGCGCCTGCGGCTCTTCTGGATGCCTGTCGCTATTCTTTCCAAAAAAGGCTGGCTTGCCAGAGCTGTCCATGAGAATGACAGTATCGCACATGAGGCGGCCTCCTCCTTGGTCTGCAACTAGCGCAGACCGACCACATGAATGGTATCGCAACATTCAATATTCACGCAAGCGAAAAAGTCTGATATTCTTGGAGTTAATGCGCGTTCAACACAGCCGCCGTCGAAAATTGGGCCAGTTGGCATCTGCAATGGTTTTTGCAGTTTTCTTGCTGAATGGATATCGTGCTTTAGCACAGCCAGTCCCTGCTCAGAACGCGTTCCTGGTTCCTCCCCAGAATCCTCCCTCAGTAGGCAATTTTCAGTTTCATTCCGCTGGAGCTCTCTCTCCCAGGCAGGAAATTTTGCCAGGCCTTGCTTTTCCGCAGGAATTAGGCGCCGACGCAATCAAAGCGTTCCTGGATCTGCGCGATGATGTCTACAACTATGCTCAGCCCGACACAATCGATGCCAGGGCAGTCAGCCTCCTCAAAATTACCGCTGGAGCACCACTCTCTCTTTCAGATCGCTCTCTCATGAATGCACGCATCGCATACCTTGCCGCGCGTTCCTGGAATGACCACAAGAATAAGAAGCAAGCCGTCCCCTGGTTCGAGCAGGCGGTTTCGGCTGCACGAGCTGTCATCGATATAGCTGGCGAAACACCGACTTCGCTGATAGTCCTGGCAGAGCCACTAAGTGAGCTCAGTATTCTCAAAGATCTGGGGTTTCTCCTCGCCAACGGCCCTAAAATCGGCCAGTATGCCAGCAAAGTGCTCGAATCGGATCCGCACAATATCAAGGCTCTCTTGCTCAAAGCGAGCGCATTTGCCTACCCGCCGCCCATTTGGGGCGGAAACTACAAAAAAGCCCTCGAGATGTATGCAGATATTGTACAGTTGTGTGAAGGGGGCGTTCAGCGCGATGTGCTCTTCGATCTGCGCGTAGGCATTGCCACCGCGTATGCAAATCTCAAACTTTCCGAACATGCAGCCTGGTGGTTCAGAGCTGCGCTCATGCTATACCCTCAAAATAATTATGCAAAAAGCGAATTGGAGAAACTCTCACAATGAGTATCATACTATTGACCGCATATGGCATTGCCGTTTTTGCCGCATGTATCTTTTTTCTATTGATAACAATGTCAAATACTTTCTGGCTGATTCATACCCAATCCCTCGAGCCAAAAGAATCTGGCCCCTCAGTTGCAGTTCTTGTGCCTGCGCGCAACGAAGCCTTGCGGATACGCCCCTGTCTCGACTCGCTCCTCGAGCAGAACTATAGCTCGTACCAAATCTATGTCATCGACGACAATTCCACCGACGAAACATGGGAAATCCTTAAAAGCTACATGCTGCGCTACCCGCGTAAATTCAAGGCATTCCGAGCCGAGCCTCTGCCGGAAGGCTGGTACGGCAAGCCACATGCTCTGCAGCAGCTTTCCGGTTATGTCGAGGAGGAATATATGCTCTGCACCGATGCAGATACGGTGCACAAGCCTGATTCCATTGGCAGAGCGATAGCCGCAGCTGAGCGATACAAGGCCGATCTCGTCACAGGATATGTACACCATGTCATGCCTACCTTTGCCGAAGCCTCGGTCGAACCATCGATTTATATTTTGACCATGCTCGCCATGCCGCTTTACCTCATTCCCCTTGTCAAATCATCCAAAATCAGCCATGCCATCGGCCAATTCATGCTGTTCAGGCGCTCGTTCTTCGAAAAGATTGGCGGCTATGAGCCTGTTCGAAAACAGGCGACCGAAGATGTCAAAATGGCCAATATTGTCAAGCAGCAGGGGGGCAGAATCGCATTCGTCGATTTGAGAATGTCGGTAGAATGCCGCATGTATAGCGATTACAGAGGGGCAATACAGGGTATCGCAAAAAATGCCTATGATTATCTCGGCAAAAATACCTTTTTTCTTTTTCTGGGCACGGTTGCAGTGCCGCTTGTCTTTTTTGTGCCGATTATCGTCTGGCTTATAGACATTCCATGGCTCGGGCCGGCTGTTCCCTTCCTCAAGGCTTCGGCAATTATGACTTTGTATACGTGGATTGTTGAAGCAATCGACCGAAGATTGCCGGCATATGTACCGTTCATCTATCCGCTCATTTTTGTAAACACGCTCTCAGCACTCTGGAGCGGCTACAGGCAGGTTCGCAAAGAAGGCGGTGTCGAGTGGAAGGGCAGAAAGGTCACATGAGATACCGAAAAGGCGCGCCGCTGACAAACGATACTCCTTTTTCGCGTCTTATCTGGGATATTCTCATTGCATTCATCGCCTTGCTGGGCTGGCCTGTCAGCAGAGCTTTCTATCGCATCAAAATAGAGCGGCCGGGCGGCGCCGTATCATCCCCCGCAATCCTTGTCAGCAACCACTGCATGCCGCTCGACCCCCTCTTCCATGGGCTTGCAATTTTCCCGCGGCGCACTTTTTTCACCCTCCTCGAAGAGACATGCGAGGCACCAGTGCTCGGATCCTTTGTGCGCTTGCTCGGCGGTATTCCCCTTCCCAGGAACAGAGCCCGTTTGAATGACATTGAACAAGCTGTCGCGCATGCGCTTTCTACGCGCGGTCTCATTCACTTCTATCCTGAGGGCGAGTGCTTCCTCGGTAATCAAAACATCTATCCATTCAAGGGTGGTGCGTTCTACTTTGCAATAAAATTCGGCGTGCCGGTCGTGCCCATCGTCACCGTGCTCAAAAAACGCGCAGGACACTCAACGTTCAGGGGTCAAAGGTCGAGCCGCATTCAGGTAACAGTGCATGTTTTGAACCCCATCCAGCCGCCTGCCTGCGGAGCCACCGCTCATGAAACCCTTGCCAGGGCCATCAGATTTTCGAATCAAGTCCAAGACCTCATGCAGGCGGAAATCGAACGCTGCGCCGGCGACAAATCGCTCTACCGCGGGCCCATGCCGCGGATCAAGGGAGTGAATGACTAGAATTCTAAATTCGATTTATATGACGACCATTAGCAACTATATCGAAATACAACGGATCAAAATAATATTTGTTATGCGTTAATATTTTATTCTCTGAAGAATACAGCGTCTCGCTCAGCAATATGAGCACATTAGAATCCATTTTTATGTTTATATTGGAAAACTCCTTTCGATTAGTAATATTGATGTGATTCAGAGAAACAGAAGACAATTCATAAATCTGTTTCTCTAGAAATATTTTGACTATTTGAGCATCTTGAATATCTATATTGTGGCTCGAAATTACATCAAGATCCGAAAAGGCGAAGCAACACGCAATGAGATGGGGTCCAGACTTGTACCAGCGATCTGAAGCCATAACTACTTTGCTTTTCTCGTATCCAAAAAGCTTCATGACATACTCACTGGCGGCTTCAAATCGTATATCAATATTGATTTCATCGATAGGAACTGTCGCAAAGGCTTTGACGGGGTTCGTTATATTTTCAAGCCCTACCAAATTTCTTGGAGCAAGATTTGCAATAAAATTCCCTTTGCCATGAATCCTATGAATCACCCCATCCTCAGTCATCAGGACAAGCGCTTGTCTCAGTGTAGTCCGACTCACCCCCAATTCCAATGCGAGGCTATTTTCACCTGGCAGCCTGTCTCCTTCATGAAAATTTCTTTCCTCAATAAATTGAAAAAGCTTTTCATAAATTTCAACATATAAAGGTTTTTTTGCTTCCCTGAATTTTAAGGACTCTTCATTGTTCATAACACAGCCTGTCCTTAAGAATGAGCAACAGATTTTTTCCTCTGCTCATTTCTGTAAATCGTCTCTAACACAATCCGGATTTCGAGATCCCATGCTTCAGCGAGCTTATAATTTTCTGTTGTGTAAATAACCTCGCCAGTTGTCAGATTACCTGAAGCACCACATATGCATGCAGTCACGACATCACGCAAGTGGCCGATTGTAAAGAGAGCCGATGCTTCCATCTCTATGTTCTGAATCTTGAGATCTTGAAGCTTCTTGATGAACTCCGGAGTTTCTCCATAAAAAGCGTCATCAGTACTGCTTATGCCCGCAAATACACGTTTATCGCTATCCGAGGTCATTTCCTTTGCAACATCAATCAGCAGATGAGTGAATTCAAAATCAGGTACCGCAGGAAAATTTTCAGGAACATAGAATTTCGAAGTACCTTCGTTTTTCATCGCTGCAGTTGTAATAAGAAGATCTCCGATTTTGACATCCGGTCTCAATGCGGCTGAGCTTCCAATGCGTATCAAATGTTTTGCACCTATATGAATGAGTTCCTCTGCTGCTATTGCCGTAGAAGGGCAGCCCATACCTGTAGAAGTAACACTGACTTTTATGCCTTTGTAATATCCGGTAAACGTTCGATGTTCCCTATGATTTGCCATAAGTTTCGCATCAGTGAGATATTTGGCAACTCTATCACTTCGCGCAGGATCACCCGGCAACAGCACATATTCTCCAATATCTCCGACATTCAGCTCAATGTGGTATTGCTTTGTATTTTTTGTAATTGCATTCTTATCCAGAGCCATTTCGTCTCTCCTCCTCGTATATTCTATTCGCCATTCTACAATGGCTAACATGCATACCTGTATCAGCCCCTGCTCAGTCCTGCTGCTTTGCGAAGCTGTCTTGAAATTTCATTTGTATTTTGCAGAAGGGAATGAGCATCAAGTGTCAAGATTACTCTATTTCTCATAATCCATGTCCCTTGAACCATTGCATCCGTAACGTCCTTTCCAGAGGCACAATAGACGAGCAGCGTATAGAGCATCTGTATCGAATCGGTATGAAGCGGCTGTAAATGAGGCTGCTGCACATCGAGCGCGATAAGATCAGCCTGCTTTCCAACCTCAAGCGTACCGATAATCGAATCCAAACCCAATGCTTTTGCTCCTTCAATCGTCACAAGCCGTACCGCATCGAATACCGAAAAAGTAGCTGGATCATTTTCTTTCTGCTTTTGAATGAGCACGGCCAATTTTAGATCCTTCAGCAAATCAAGCGTATTATTGCTCTGAGCGCCATCTGTCCCTAGAGATATCTGTACGCCCGCATTTTTCAGTTTCGAATATGGCATTATCCCCGAAACAAGCTTTAGATTGCTCACGGGATTGTAGCTTACATGTACATTCCTATTCCTGAAAATGGAAATATCTTCGTCTGAAACATAGATACAATGAGCCGCTAGAGTCGGGCAGCTGAAGACTCCAAGGCTCTCGAGCCATGCCGTAGGGCTCTTCCCTTTTTCCGCATACATTTTCTGATTTTCTTTTTTTGTTTCCGAGATATGTGTGTGAATCAGCGTATGCGTTTCCTGCGATAGTGATACAATGCTTCGCCATTGTGCTTCAGAGACACTGTAAGGAGCATGAGGGCCCAATCCTGGAGTAATCAACGTATTTTTGCTTTTCCATGCTGAAATAAAATCAGCCGCAGTCTGCACAGTCTGTCCGCGTTCGCTTTTTCCATTTTCAAATATGGTAGAACAGAGAAAAGCTCTCATGCCACTTTTTTCAACAGCCCTGGCCACCGAATCAGCAAAATAGAACTGATCAGCAAATGTTGTTACGCCGCTCGAAATGGATTCTAGACATGTATGCAGCGCAGCATAGTAGGCATGTTCTGCTGTCATGTGTGATTCAGCTGGCCACATGATATCATTGAGCCAGCGCTGCAGCGGCACATCTTCTCCGAAATTGCGGAAGAGAGGAGAATGAGAATGAACATGCGTATTGATTAATCCAGGCATAATGAGCTTTCCACGCATATCGATCACAGAATCTTCCGGAAGTATTTCGGGATGCTGAGCATCTTCGCCGACAAAAATCAATTTCCCATGTTCGATGACAATGCATCCATCAGGGTAATATGCATCATGTTCATCAATGGTGAGCACAATAGCATGGCGCAGGAATATTCGGTTCATTCGAGAACTCCTAGTTTGGCCGGAGCTTTTGTCTTTCTTCCTACACCGACAAGCACAAGCAAAGTGATGACATAAGGAACAATCTGGCTAATCTGGTCCGGGAAATGTATTGAGGAAAATTGGAAACGCAATGCTTGCGCAAATGCAAAAAGCAGACTCGCCAGCAATGAGCCTATGGGATTCCAACCACCAAGAATATTGGCTGCTATTGCGATGAATCCCCTTCCAGCTACCATATTGCTCACAAACAGGTTGCTGTGAACAACTGAAAGATAGGCACCCCCCAGTGCCGCCAGTGAGCTGCTAACGATAATCGCCCCTGTGCGGTATCTGGCAACAGGTATGCCGGCAGTTGCCGCAGCAAGTGGATTTTCTCCAATAGCCTGCAGACGAAGACCGATTTTGGTTCTCCACAGCCCATACGAGCACGCAAGCGCTATGAAGAGGGTGAGCGGAATGAAAGGAGATTGATCCGTAAAAAAAGCTCCTATAATGGGAATATTGCGTAAAATCGGAATAGAATACGTGGACATCTGAGAGACGATTCCTGAAATTCCTTCTTTTTTCCAAATAAATTTTACAATGACAACAGTAAGACCGCTTGCAATTATATTCAGGCCTATGCCGATTACTGATTGATTTGCTTCGAATTCCAATACAAAAAGCGCATACAGAAGACCAATCACGACGCCTGTGACAAGTGCAAGCAATATGCCCATCCATGCACTGCTGAACATATATGATCCTACAACACCGCCAAGCGCTCCAAACAGCATTATTCCTTCAATTCCAAGATTTATTATTCCAGCTCTCTCTGATATGGAAACTCCAATCGAGGCAAGTGCAATTGGTACTGCCAATCGAAATGTCATCATCAATATATTCACAACAAATGTCATTGATGCCATTTTCTTCAGCTCCTCCGTTTTCTGAACGCAAACATGATGATGCTCGGTGTTGCGATAAAGACAATTACCAGGCCTTGGATTACCTTATCTATGTTTGCGGATATGCCGGCCATCATGCTCATCTGCATGGCACCGGCTTGCAGGCTGCCAAATAATAACGACGCAAGTATGATTCCGAGCGGAGTGCTTTGCCCTATAAACGCGATCGCAATGCCAGTGAATCCGATACCAAAAGAAAAACCGTCAATAAATCTTCCATAGGTGCCAAATACTTCAAAAATACCGGCCATGGCTGCCAGTGCCCCCGAAAATGCCATAATGAGCACGGTGTTTCTAGCTACATAGATGCCGCCCGTTGCTGCAGCATACATATTGTTGCCCATTGCTTTCACTTCAAAACCGAATACAGTCCTTTTCATAACGAACCCGTAAAGAACACACATGATCAAGGCAATATACAGGCTTGTGGTCAATTGCGTATTCGGTATGATTTTGGGCAGTTGAAGATTTTGAGGCAAAATTTCAGTTTGCGGAGTCATGCTTTTGGCTGCCATAAAAGGGCCATTCACAAAATATGAAGTAAGGAGCTGGGCTATATAATTCATCATTATGGCCACAATGACTTCATTAATATTCAGTTTAGCCTTTATAAGTCCGATTGCGCCGCCCCACAAAAAACCACCAGCCATGCCGCTCAATACAGCAAGAGGCAATGCAAGCAAGGCTGGCATTGTATGCGGCAATAGCAGACCAACAATTGCGGCAACGAAACCTCCAATATAGATCTGCCCTTCACCACCGATATTGAACAAGCCTCCCTGAAGCGCAAATCCTACCGCAAGCCCCACAAATATGAGCGGTACGCTTTTGCTCAATGTCAATGAAAGCGAATACGAAGAACCAAAAGCTCCTTCAAACAATGCTCCATACGCTTCGACTGGATTATAACCCAGAATCAACATGATTGCCGCAACAAGCAAAAATGACAGCAAAATTGCGATAAGTGAAAAACCCGCATCTTTCAGATATTTGCGATTTTTTGTCATTCGGGTCTCCCCCCAGCCATAAAATACCCCAATTGCTCTATAGTAAATTCATCCGCTTTGCGTTCCGCATTTAATTCGCCCTTGTAAAGAACCCCGATGGTGTCGCTCATCTCCATGATTTCTGAAAGTTCCGTGGAAATAAGCAGAATTGCCTTTCCCTTTTCGCGCAATTCCAGCAATTGACGGTGAATGGCATCGATTGCCCCAATGTCAAGGCCTCGAACAGGCTGCGCCGCTACGAGAAGCAAAGGATCAAGACCGGCTTCTCGACTAAAGACGATTTTTTGTTGATTACCCCCCGACAGCTGTGAAATAGGCTGATCCAGCGCAGAAATTTTTATGGAATACTGCCGGACCATATTGTCGGCATGCCTTTTCAAAGCACTGTGTCGCAATATTCCGAAATGAGAAAAATTATTACTATGCTGAAACCCAAGAAGATAATTGTCGATTATCGGCATACTCGGCAGAATGGCATTATGCAGTCTGTCAGCAGGAATGAGAGCCATTCCTTTTGCTTTTCGTTTCGCTGCTGGCATGGCTGTAATATCTTCTCCATTAAGAATTATCTGGCCAGATAATGGCTTCGATGTCCCTGCCAGAATGCTCTCAAGTTCCTGCTGTCCATTTCCATCTACGCCAGCGATTCCGTATATCTCACCTTGGCGCACTGTCAGAGAAATTGTTGCATGCGAGGCTGCCAACACTTTCAGTTGCCGAAGTTCCAGAACAGGTTTTCCAGGTTTGAAGGAATTCTTGACAATATCGAAATCTATCGCATGACCAACCATCATTGTTGCAAGCATTTTCGGTGTCGCATCTTTCGTGCGAAGCGAACCGACGACCTTGCCATTCCGAAGTACAGTGACTCGATCAGAAAGCGTCATGGTTTCATGCAATTTATGTGTAATGAAAATAATTATTTTGCCCTGTTTTCGCATGTCATTGAGAATGCGAAATAGTACATCGACTTCCTGCGGTGTAAGAACCGCAGTTGGTTCATCCAGAATAATAAACTCTGCTCCGCGATAGAGCGCTTTGAATATTTCTACCCTTTGTTTTTCTCCAACGCTGAGGGCTGAAATTGGTTTATCCAGATCAAAATCAAAATGAAACAATTTTTCTAATTCATCGATTCGTGATCTATTTTCAGCATAATCAATTGCAAATCTGCCGGCCTCATTCCCAAGGATGATATTCTGCAAGACAGTCATTGAATCAATAAGCATAAAGTGCTGATGTACCATGCCTATATGGTATTGCTGCGCTATTTTTGGATTCGAAATGTGAACTGCTTTTCCGTGTATATATATTTCTCCAGCATCAGCGCGATATAATCCATATAAAATATTCATGAGCGTAGTTTTGCCTGCACCATTTTCACCGAGAAGACAATGTACTTCCCCTGCTTCAACCTCAAAATCCACATTATCAAGCGCTTTGAGTCTGTCGAAGGTTTTACTTATCTGCTTCATCAGTATCGCCGGCATATGGTACCTCATTTATAAAAAAACTGCGGGAATGGGAAATCCCGCAGTTTTTTCGCTGCAAGCTGCAGGCTTTATTTATACGTATTCGCTTTTAGAAACGCTTCCACTTTGGCATGTGTATCAGGAGCAGTCAATTTCCCATCAATCATCAATTGCTTTATATCATTGACAGCCTTGATAATTTTAGGATCAATAGCAACCTTGCTTCCTTCGACAGTGTAATCAATACCGCCATCAGCTAGGCCCAGAATGACCGTCTCACCTGTTTTCAGATTGCCCTGCTTAGCCGCTAATGCAATTTTATATGCTGCGGTATCGACTCTCTTGAGCATACTTGCAATGATATGATTGGGATCTATGGGATTCTGGTTCGAGTTTACACCGATTGCATAGAAATTTTTCTCCTTGGCAGCTTGGAAAACCCCAAGACCTGAACCGCCTGCAGCATGATAAATGATATCAGCCCCCTGGTTGAACTGTTTAAGAGCGATTTCCTTCGCTGTAGTAATATCGCTGAATGGAGCATTGCCTCCAATATAGTTCGCAATCACCTTGACTGAAGGATTCACATAGCGGGCACCCGCCTCATATCCTGCATAGAATTTATCGAGCAAGGGAATATCAAGTGCAGCAATGAAGCCGATGGTTTGATTTTTCGCTGTGTTCGCTTTTTTGAGAAAACCAGCAAGTGCGCCGACCAGGAAAGAGCCTTCTTCTTCCTTTGAAACATAACTCACCACATTGGGTAAATTCAGACTTTCATCAATAATAGCGAATTTCTGGGCAGGGAATTGGGGAGCAACTTTGGTAAGCGGATCTACCTGATCATACCCAACCGAGATGATAACGCTGTAAGTCTTCATTGAGGCCATTTTCCGAAGGTAAGTTTCGAAATCTGAAATTGATTGTGGCTCAACATAATCGAACTGAATACCAAGCTCTTTCTGCGCTTTCTGAAGACCTGCATAGACTAGATCATTGAAAGAGAGATCTCCCAATCCTCCAACACCTAGAATGCATCCAACCCGAGTCGGCGAATTAGATTGCGAAAAAGCAAAACCACTCGCGACGACCAACAAAACAACCGCGAACAAGCCTATTCTTTTCATATCATCATGCTCCTTTAGCTTGTTAGACGTTCTATTGAACTTGTTATACAAGCTTAGCATCAATTATACGACTGCTTTTTCTGAATTGTCAATCAAAATTTACTAAAAATTCAAAATGCCATGGATCATCATCGTGGGGCTGGTGAGCAGTACAGCTTTCTCCCTATAAAAACAATTTCATCGACATGGTGAGCACATTCTTCCACTGCGGGGCGGAAACCGGTCTGCCGGCTCCTGTTCCATCCTCCCACCAGGTGTAGGAGAGACCATAGCCCGCGCTGAGCTCGAAGGGAATCGAAGCGCCAAGAAGCGTTGGCGGCTGGATCGGCTTCCAGCTTACATTGAGTGTGCCGATATGGTTGTAGTCGTAGATGCCGTCGTGGAGGAAATTTTTATTGTAAGAATATAATTGATTATAATCCATGTATTTATTGACATCGCCGAAAATTTCTGGCTTGTCTGCATCCCAGTCCGCCTGTGGGTTGTCCCCATGCCGCACGAAGCGGTATTTGAGCGCCACACGCCAGCCAGCGGCGGGCATCGCTTCAAGATTGACCAAAAATTCGTCTGAGTTTGGCGGAAGGTAATAGCCGAGGTTTTCCCCATCCTGCGTATACGAAGTATCAACGCGCAGCCTGTAATCCGGATACCAAGTCGCATAGTGCGAATAGACAAAGGGCTCGATTTTGGTGTACTGGGCCGTCAGTGTTGTAAAGGCAAGCCCCGGAAGGGGAATTTTGGCGCCGCCCTGCAGGGCGAACATGTTGCGCGCCTTGGTGAAGAGCTCGGCAAAATTGGTGATATCCATTTCGTCCGCATAGAACGACGCATAGAACTTGCCGATCCGCGGCACGAGAATCTGCCCGTCCACCTGCACTCCGAGATTGTCGACATCGGCGAGCTGGTTCTGGTACATCACCGAGAACAATAGCGGCGAGAAATACCCGAGTTCGAAGCGCTTTGCGCCCACCAGCGTGCTCGTCGCGGAAATCGTCAGCCAGTCGAATGGGAAGAGCTCCATGCGCTGGAGCCCGAGCATTTTTTGATAAGAAAGGGCTGAGAATACGGGCGTATCAAGATTGTTTATTATGCCATCACCATTGGTATCAGCAATTAATTCTGTTTTCGTGCTCTTCTCATTCTCTCCCTTCTCCCAATTCGTGAGCGAGCCCACAAGCCCCGAAATTGCGAACAGCTTCGAAGGCCGGAATGCCATTTCGAAGCCTACAAAGGGCCGCGCCGTTCCTGAGAGCGAGAACGAACCCGAGCCGATGCCCCAATCCCGCCTGAAGCGCGAAAGCCGGACCATCAGTGAGCCCGAATCGGTCTCCGCAGCGATATCCTCGCGGATATCGTAGCTCGCCGTGGGATAATCGAGCGTACCGTCGGAATTTCGGGGATTTCCGAACCAGATATGCGTTGCATCCCACTCTTTCGTAAATTCATATGGCAGATATAAATTTTTCTCTATTTTGTCGAAGGTGAAGCCTGCCTCGGCCTTCATTGAGAGCCATGGCAGCGGCTCACCCGCCAGATACGGCACCCACCGCGAATTCAGATGCCACAAGTCCTTGAGCGCCGTTGTGCCTGACCCATCCATCAAATCGACAAGCCCCCCGACCCCGAAGCGTGTTGTCGCTTCGACACGGATTCCTGCCCGCGCTGTACCAGCGGCATCCTGCCAGAGCGACTGTTCAACACCGTTGCCGGCCTTGAACTCTTTGGCATAGTGCTGGATCAGTGCCTGCTCCGGCGGTGAAAAAGCCTCCATATGCCCCAGAATCTGAGCCAAAAGCTCCGCAACCTGCTGGTTTGTGTAGGGTTTCACCGAAGAAAGCCTTGCCACCACGCCCCGCATCTCAGCAGTTTCGATAATCGCATACACCGGGTGCCCCAGCTCCACCGCCAGATGCCCCTCGGCAAATGCGAAACCTGCCCCGCTGGCAATCGAAATGAAAAACGCGGCAAGCACCGCTGTGCGTCCAAAGCCTGCTGCAACGCGCTTATTGAAATTTCTTGTGCAGCCTCGCGCCTGATTTGCTTTCTTTTTGCTCATTATTTCCCCTTGAACATCATTCTGCCATCGATAAACGAATATTCCACCCGTCCCTGGTCCGAAAGCCAGGACAAATACGAACGAATCGTCGATCCAACCAGCACATGCTGATTATCGTCGAGCGAGATGCCATAGTGCGCGCACACCCCGGCGACAATGTCTTCCAAAGAAAGCCCGCCAGATTCCTGAGCAATCTGGCCGTCTGTGCACAGGCCTACAATGACATCAGCTATCTCCTCAATCTTGCGCCGGTTGAGCTCCACAAGCGGCCGTATGTCCTGCGTCGGCTCAGCATGAGAAGGCACAAACCAGTCTGCCTCGATTGTTTCAAGCATTGCGAGGGTTTCGAGCTCAGCAGCGAGATCATAGAAAAAGAAAATGTGGTACTTCTCGAGAATCGGCTTGCCTGCGAGCGCATCCGCAACAAAAAACACCCTGTCGGGCGTCATCACTCCGACCATGCCAAAATAGTGGCCTGGCAAGGAAACGATACGGCATTCTGACTGTGGCTCGCTTTGGGACTCTGGTTCTGCGCGAGGAGATGGTTCCCCGCTGAAGGCTCCCTTAGGAAGCGCTCGCACCTGAACTTGGCTCATAGAAAACGCCCGCATCTGAATCTGCCCCTCGCTATCAAGAGAGAGCGCACAGGGCGGCCTCAGAATATGCGTCGCCTGCGAAACAGGGGCCATGAGAAACTTGTTTTTCAGCGCTTTTTGAGGGTAGCCGCCGGCCAGAAACGACGTCTCGAGCAGAGGATGGGCAAGAATTGCTGCCTCGATTTCGGTCGCGCAGACCGCACAGCCGGTTCGAGCCTGCAAAAACGCATTTCCGCCACAGTGGTCCGCGTTCGAATGCGTGTTGATGATTCCAGCAAGATGCACGCCAAGCCGCTCGCACTCGCGCAGAATCCGCCTGCCCGCATCCGCATCGCCGCCAGAATCTATGAGAAAGGCACTGGGATTGCTCTGGCGCGGTCCGATCCGGCCCTGCGACGCGGTTTTCTTCGACTGGGCTTCGATCGGCACGCCCTCTGCCAGCATGCTTTCACCTGGCACGTCATCAAGCGCGCATATAGAGAGCCCAATATTGGTCGGGCCCCGCGCGACGAATGTATTCTCCGCAAGGCGCTCAAAAGCAATGCCCATGCGCTAGTTTTACTTGGTATTGAGTACGTGCGCAAGGCTCCCATAGTGTCACGAACCTTGCAGAAGGCAGGCAGGAGAACACTTAGGCACGCGCGTAGCCCGGCAGATACTCGGCAGAGGTTTTGAGCGGAGTCGGGAATGCGCGCATCCAGAACTTCAGATCCAAACTATCAAGGGAGAGCCTGCTTACAAACGCCCGTTCACGGAACATCCATG
>Ga0078972_1001491_pt2 | contig 37487 bp, 30 predicted proteins | sample YelNatPaOPGAMG01_FD_67568 | JGI IMG/M metagenome (GOLD analysis project Ga0078972, IMG submission 67568) | Hot spring thermophilic microbial communities from Obsidian Pool, Yellowstone National Park, USA - OP-RAMG-01 (SPADES assembly) (version 2) | ecosystem: Environmental > Aquatic > Thermal...
ACCATTACCCATAAGTTAGCCCGTGTTATGTAGCACATTCAATTTTTTTTGATTTCTATGTACTAATAAGCAACCGGGTATAAAAACATGGCTGATGCCAGAGCAATTTTTTCATTTTTTTAATTTCTCCCTTTTCTAAAGGGAGACACAGAGGGATTTGTTTTTATTTTTCCTCTCTCCCCAATTTGAGCCTGTGCAAAAAAAATAAAATTTTATATTTTAATTTTTTCTATTTTTATTTTTCCCTTATTTTTTAATTATTTTTGTATGCCAGTTTTTTTGTTTTTTTATGTTTTTCCCTATTTTTGGCACAAGTTAAAATTTGTGGGAGAGAGTTAGAGAGAGGGGGAGATTGCAGTCAAGTTCCTCTTGTATTTCTTCACCCTCTCCCTTATCCCTCTTCCATCAAAGGGAGAGGGGAAAAGCACTTGAAATCCCCGCTTGAACTTTAATAACAGGATTCAAGAATATAGCCTCAAAACGTCCTGATTTTATTCAAAAAATTGTCTGGCTGCCAGCCACGGGCTAAAACTAAAAATATGGGTAATGGTCAGATTTAGAAAAGGGAGAGATAAAAATAAAAAATTTTTTTAATTCGCATCTTTTTTAAAGATGGGAAAAGGGAGATTTTATTTATGTAAAAAAGTAAAGCAAAAAAATTTACTTTATATTTTATAAAAACCTACTTTGACTGAGGAATTACCTCATCTGAAAATATACTAAAATTAAAAGAAAAATAAAGTTATTAATTAACCACTAAGGTGAATAATCAAAATGTAAAAATATATTTAAAAACAAAAAATTATAAAAAATATTTTTTTAATTATTCACCTACTATTAGGTGATTTAAAAATTAAATTTTTTTCCTTTATTTTATTATATTGTTAACCCCAAAATCGCCTCTATAGCGATTTTGGGGTATCTTTTTAAATATGTTTTCTATAAATATTATTGTACAATTAACATATTATCTCTTGTTTTTATTTCTCCAAAATTTACTTTGATAAAAGAATTTGATTTTACAAGAAGCGGATTAAAATCTTTTAATAAAAAATTAACTAAAAAAGAAGGAATGGGAATAATGCCTATTTTTAATTTTTTTATTTTAAAATATATATCTGAACAATCCTTATATGGATTAGGATTATAAAGATTAAATGATAGATATAATGGTATATTTTTATAAATACCTGAGATATTTATAAAATTATCTTTAAAAGTAATGTTTTGAATTTCAATATCCTTTGCATATTCCTTTACAAAATTTTTTAAATCTTCGCTATTAATTTCAAGTGATTTAATTATAATATTATTAAGTTTTAAAATTTCCAATTTGTTTTTATTCAGTAAATAAGGATTTAAAAAAATATTTTTTATTTCAACTTTTACATTATTTAATTTTAAACCTATATCCTTATGCTTAAAATCACCTGCAACGGCTTCTTTAAATTCAACTATAATTTTATCAATAATAAAATCGTTTTTTCCGCTATCAAATATTGAAAAACTAAAATTTTCTGCATTTTTTAAATATAAATTTAGTAATAGATTCTTATTTTGACATATTTTTGATAAATACTCTTCATAATTTATTTTTATATCTGATTTTAATTTATACAATATTCCTTTTGTGTTATCAGGTAAATCAACTTCGTATATTTTTTCATATAAATGGGATAGATAAGAAGCAGAATCCAAAATTTCATTTAATATCTTTTGCCTTTTTTCCAAACCGCTGAAAAAAGGACCCAAATCCCCTGTCTTTATAAGAAAATAATCTGTAAACATTGGAAAATTAAAAATCCCTATTATTTTTATATTTTTATAAAAATTTTTTGTATAAAATGAATATAAAGCATTATTCATATATTGGTGGTCTGGAACTATGGCAAGGGTTACTTCCTTATCTTTTTCAATTTTATCCAAAAATTCTTGTATATACCAGTTTTTATTTTGTGGCTTATTTGCATATTCCCAATTAACCGGTATATTATATGTTGCCATTATATAATTTATTAATGCAAATAATATTATTGCAATTAATAATAATTGTTTATAAATTTTATTTTTTATTATTAAAATTAAATATGAAATCGAAATCGCAATAAAAGGAAGCAATGGCATTATGTATCTATCTTTTTTATTATGTAAAAATGTAAAAATAATCAATGGAATTAAAATATAATAAAATAAATCAATTTTGTCTTTGTTTTTTAAAATAAAAAATATGGAAATTAAAAATAAAATAAAAAATGGTAATGTTATTAAACCGGGAAGTAATTTTAAATAAAAAACAAAAGATTCCATTGACAAAATTTTCGGAAGCTTTTCTATTGCTCCGCGTTTAAATGAGTAGCCCAATAAACTCGTTAAAATGGTGCTAATATTATAAAAATACCATGGCAGTATAATAATTAGAAAAATTATTAATCCCGAAATAATATTGTATTTTTGTTCTTTACTAATGTCTTTTTTATTTTGAAATAGGCAAAATAAAAATGGAGTGATAATAAATAAAATAAAATTCCATTTAATCAGCATTCCTGCCCCGCATACAATAAAAAATATAAAAGAATACTTACGATTTGAAAAAAAATCTGTTTTAAACAAAAAATAAACAGCCATAATTATAAATGATGTTAATGGCAAATCAAACATAAAATAATGTCCTTCTGTATATATTAAAGGAAAGGAAATTATAATGGTTGAAGCACAAATAGCACTGTATATATCTAAAAATTTCTTTGTAAATAAAAATGTAAAAATTATTAAAATTATCTGAAATAAAATCATAATATAAGTAAAACTATCTTGCTCCGGATAAATTAAACCGCAAAAAGCAGCCAAAAATGGTACAAGTGGTGGATAAAATGATTCCTGTGTTATAAAAGTTATTAAAACTTTCAAGGGATTTGTTTTTAATGTTTGTGTAAAATTTGATGCAGCATTTAAATGAATTGATTCATCCCATCTTTGCGGTGTCGTATCTTTTTGCAGCCAGATTATATTTGAAATTATTATAAAAAAAGTTAAAAATAATATATAAATATATTCCTTTTCTATAATTTTATTTTTTTTATTCATAATTAAAAATAATATCATAAAAATTTTAATACCTCAATAAAAATGAAAAACCCCAAAAATTGCTTCTATTACGATTTTTGGGGCAATGCCTCAGGAAGGTAATAATAAAGATTGAAAAATCCATCTTAATCTCCATTTAAAAAAGGGAGAGATAAAAATGAAAATTTTTTTTAATTCCCCTCTTTTTAAAGCTGACCATTACCCACATCTTTAATTTTAGCCCGTGGCTGGCAGCCAGGCAATTTTTTGAATAAAATCAGGACGTTTTGGAACTATATTCTTGAGTCCTGTTATTAAAGATCAAGCGGGGAATTCAAGTGCATAGTTTTCCGCGCCAGCCGAGTGCTCCGCTTTGTTTTTGTGCCACTAAAAATCCAACCCCTTATTAATAGCAAGTTCAGGCATTTTCTGATTTTCCATAAAAAAATTGAATGTGCTGCCTGCCACGGGCTAACTTGTGGGTAATGGTTAATTTTTAAAGAGGGGGGAGGGGAGATTTTATTTATACAAAAAAAGTAAAGCAAAAAAATTACTTCATATTTTTTAAAAACCTACCGTGACTGAAGCGTTACTTTTGAAATGAGTTTAATTATTGATTTTTTTTGTTATTTATTTTAGAATTAAAAAGATGGAAAAAAAATTAAAGAAAAAACAAAATAAAAAAGGGTATTTTTTCGTACTTTTATTTATACTGATTGCTGTAACTATTTACCCTGAAACATTTAACAAAGATGACCTTTTAAAGTCAACAGGAGCACGTGCGGTTGGAATGGGAGGCGCCTTTGTTGCTCTTGCTGATGATTATTCATCCTTTTTCTGGAATCCAGCCGGTTTAATTTTAACAGAAAGAATAAACATAAATATATTTTACGATTTTATATTTAAAGGGCAGCAATTAAATTATGGAGTAAACTACATACATATTTTACCTGAAAATATGGCAGTTGCAGCAAGTTATATGAAAAATTCTTATTCACAATCAAAACTTGAAAATGATTTGCTGTATCTTTCTTACAGCACTTTTCTGGATGAAAAACAATTAACAGCGGCAGGCGTAAATATAAAATTTTTACGCAGTGAATTAAAAGGGTATGAACTGTATTGTTCTGGGACAGGAATTGATATGGGATTTTTGTATTTTCCTGATTTTTATGAAAAAAAATTCAGATTTGGCATATTGTTGCAGGATATTGATACAACACTTTCATGGAATAATAATTTAAAAGAAAAATTGCCGCTTTTATTTAAAATCGGTTCACTATTTAAAGCAGATGAAGGATTTAATATAAATATGGACGTTGATATTTTACACTATGGCAAAGAAAAGAATGATAAAAGAATCATACATTTTGGCTTGGAAAAATGGTTTTTCAGTAAAATTATTGGAAATTTTGGATTTAGAGCTGGCACCACCTGGAAAGAAGCAACTTCCCCAAATTTTAAATTAACTTTTGGATTCACATATGGCAGGGAAAATTTTGCATTTAATTATGTTTATATACCTGACTTTGATTATTTTGGGGAAACGCATAAAGTTGATTTCTCATATTATCTCGGAGAAAAAGTAAAAGCAGTTTATAAAGAAGAAATTCCAGTTGCAAAATTAGAACCTGAAAAATTAGAGGGCTTTTTAAAAATTCTGGCTGAAAAATTTAAAACAGTTGAATTGATTCCTTCTACAAAATATTTTTCACCAAATAAAGATGGAAAAAATGATACTGTTTCATTTATTATAAAAAATATTCCAAAAGAAAATACCGATAATGTAAAGTTGAATTTACAGATACTGGATAAAAATAACTTAATAATCAGAAATTTTACAGCAGATAAAATTTCAGATGCTGAATTTTTATGGGATGGAACATCAGAACAAAAAACAACGGTAAAAGATGGAAATTACACCGCAGTTTTAAAAGTTATATATAAAGATAGTGAAATTTATCAAGTTTCAAAAGTCATAACAGTTGATACAGTTGCTCCGGTGTTTGATGAAAAAATTTACCCAAAAGTTTTTGCCCCGGTCCCAAATAGCAAAATTAAAAATATGGAAATTCTTATAAGTTCAAAATACAGGGATATAAATTTATGGGCCTTATTAATAAAAGATGACGTCGGTAATACAATCAGAAAATTTTCAGGCACGGGTTACCTTGATAAATTAATCTGGGATGGAAAAGACGCTCTTGAAAACCCGGCAAAGGATGGAAAATACCGCATAATTTTAACAATGGTTGATTTTGCCGGAAATGAATACTCAATCAGTGAAATATTTACTATTGACACTTACATTTCTTCATTCAAAGTTGATGTAAAAAATAAAATTTTTAAAATTGGTAAAAACAATGTGAATTTTTTAATTGATTTTAAAGAGCCGGAAAAAATAAAAAAATTTGACCTTGAAATACTGGATGATAAAAATAATGTTTTAAAAAGTTTTAGAAATAAAGGACCCGGTGTAAAATTAATTACCTGGGATGGCACAAATGAAAAAAATGAATATCAGAAAGAAGGAAATTTTTATAAATATAAAATTACAGTTACTCAAAAAAATGAAATTATAAATGAAAAAGAAGGATTTTTTCAAAGTGCTTTCCCGGATTTTAAAGAAGTCGGTTTAAAATTAACCCTTGCCGCCATTGATTTTGAGCAGGGGAGTAAAGAAATTTCAGTAGAAGAATATGCATATTTGAATCAGGGGGCTGACGCTTTAAAAAAATATGCAAAAAATTATCTCCTTTTTATAAAAGGATATGCCACGGACTATGCGGGTGACCCGGAAAGAAATTTAAAACTTTCCCTTGACAGAATTATTGCAGTTAAAAATTATTTAGTTTCATCACAGGACATCCCAGAAGAAAATATTTATATAAATGCCTATGGTGACGGTGAGTATTTTGATTTTGTTTCAAAAGAAGAAATACAAAAGAGTTTAAGAAGGGTTGAACTTGAGCTAATTACAAAGTAGCCCAGAAAAACAATTTATCGCGATTTTTAGGAGAATAAAGATGTTTGATTTTAAATCAAAAGCATATTATAATAATAGATAACATTAATTATAGTATTTTGGTTAAAAATAACGGATTTAATTTAAAAAGGTGATTTTATGAATGAAGAAGAAAAAAAATTAAATGTAAAACTTGCATTTGGCTATTACCAGAATAAAGAATATAAAAAGGCAATAAATTTATATAAAAAATTATATGATGAAGATAAAACAGATAGTAATATCCTTAATATGCTTGCAGATGCCTATTTAAAAGATAATCAATTAAAACCGGCATTAGAGGCATATGTGGGCGCATTAAACCTTTTTGAACAAAAAGAACAGTATGATAAAATGGTTCGGTTGATAAAAAAACTTTTAAAAACATTTCCTGATGAAGAAAGAATAAAAAATAAATTAAAAATAGCTATTCGTTCTTTAATCAGGGAAGCGGAAAAAAAAGCAATTCAGCATGAATATTCTGCTGCAAAAGAAATTTATGAGTATATAAAAGAATTTGATTGTGAAGAGTTTCCAGTTATTAACAAATTAAAAGAAATAACCGCAGAAGAGAGCATTTACCTTGAAAGAATGAAAAAAATTGAAGAAACGAAAAAGACCGTTAATCAGGATAATGAAAGTTTAATAAGTAAATTTGATAAAATGGCTCAGAACTATATTAAAAATGGTGATTTTGACGGTGCTGTTGAAACATATATAACTGCTTTAAAACTTGACCCTAATAATACGGAACTAAGAAATAAACTTCATAATGTTTATTTATTAATTGCCCAGCAATCAGTTGGGCAGCAGGTCTGGGAAAAAATAGATAAGTCACCTTCTGAAAAACTTGAAGAAGCAAAAAGAAAAGCACTTGAAGAAAGACAGAAACAAATAATGAAAGAAGAAGAAGAAAGAGCAAGAAAACTTTTGGAAGAAGAAGAAAAAATTCAACAGGAACTTGAAAGAAAAGAGATGGAAATAATAAATGCAGCAGCAATTGAATTAAAGCAAAAACTGGAAGAAGCACAGAAAAAAGAAAAACTGAAAAAAGAAGAAATCCAGAGAATAATGCGCGAGCAAGAGCAAAAAAAGAGAGAACTGCTTGAAAAGGCAAAAAAAGAAGCAATTGAAAAATGGAAAAAACAAAGAGAAGCATATCAACAACAGTCATCAGAAAAAGAACAAGAACAAAAAAGCAAGCTTTTAGAAAATTTAAATAAAGCATACGAAATCCCCAAAATCGGCGCTGAGGATAATTTATTAAATAAAAAAGAGGAAAAAGAAATTGAAATAACAAGTGATAATCTTGATTCTTTTATAACAACAGTATACATATATATAAATCAGGGACAGATAAAAGAGGCACTGCATATTTATAATAAAATTGCAGAAAAATTTCCAGATAATCCAGAAGTAAAAAATATACTTAATGAAATCACAAAACGCCAGCAGATGTGATTTCGAATTTTATTTTTAATTTCAAATGGAAAAATTCAAATTAATAACTAAATTTAAACCAGCCGGGGACCAGCCAGAAGCAATTGAAAAATTAGTAAGAGGTATCAAAAATAATGTAAAATTTCAAACCCTTCTTGGTGTTACTGGTTCAGGAAAAACATTTACAATGGCAGCTGTTATTGAAAAAGTTAATAAACCAACCCTTATAATTTCTCACAATAAAACACTTGCCGCCCAGCTCTATATGGAATTTAAAGAATTTTTCCCTGAAAATGCAGTTGAATACTTTGTGTCATACTATGACTATTACCAGCCAGAAGCATATATACCACAACGTGATATGTATATTGAAAAAGATGCGTCAATTAATGATGAACTTGACAGGATGCGTATGTCAGCAACATATAAATTATTAACAAGAAGAGATGTAATCATTGTTGCAAGCGTATCCTGCATATACGGAATCGGTTCACCGTCAAATTATAAAAGTATGGTTTTATTTTTAGAAGAAAATATGGAAATAACAATTGACGAAATATCAAGAAAACTTGTTGATATGCAGTATTTACGAAATGAATTTGAATTTTATCAGGGAATATTCAGGGTAAAAGGGGACATAGTTGAAATTTATCCTGCTTACTCAACAACAGCATTAAGAATAGAATTAGAAGAAAACAGAATAAGCAAAATTATTGAAATTGACCCGGTTGAAAAAAATGCCCTGAATAAATACAGAAGAATAGCAATATATCCAAGCACCCATTACGTTATGTTGCCTGAAACAATAGACAGGGTGATTGCTGAAATCAGAGCGGAGTTAAATGAACGCCTGGAATTTTTTAAAAACAAACCAGTAGAATATGAACGCCTAAAAACAAGAACTGAGTACGACATAGAAATGCTTTCAGAGATGGGTTACTGTAAAGGCATAGAAAATTACTCAAGAATAATTGAAGGCAGAAAAAAAGGACAGCAGCCATATACACTTTTTGATTATTTCCCCGAGGACTATTTAATAATAATTGATGAATCCCATGTAACAATACCACAATTGCATAGTATGTATGCCGGTGATTTATCCAGGAAAAAAAATCTGGTTGATTATGGTTTTAGATTACCCTGTGCCTATGATAACAGGCCGCTTACTTTTGAAGAATTTGAGAAAAAAATAAATCAGATTATTTTTGTATCGGCAACACCGGCTGAATACGAATTGGAAAAAAGCGGGAAAGAAAACATAGTTGAACAGATAGTCAGACCTACCGGCCTTGTTGACCCTGAAATTATTGTAAAACCAACTAAAAATCAAATAGACGACTTAATTTCAGAAATTAAAAAAAGAGAGGAAGTTGATGAAAGGGTTCTTGTAACTACTTTAACAAAAAAAATGGCAGAAAGTTTAACTACATTTGTTAAAGAAAGAGGTATTAAGGCAAAATATCTTCATTCGGATATTGATACTCTGGAAAGGGTTCAGATTATAAGAGAATTAAGACAGGGTAAATTCACAGCGTTAATAGGGATTAATTTACTCAGAGAAGGACTTGATATACCAGAGGTATCCCTTGTTGCCATACTTGATGCGGATAAAGAAGGCTTTTTGCGTTCAGAGACCTCTTTGATTCAAACCATAGGAAGAGCAGCAAGAAATGTGAATGGAAAAGTTATTATGTATGCTGATAAAATTACGGATTCAATGAAAAAAGCAATTTCTGAAACTGAAAGACGAAGAAAAAAACAAATTGAATACAATAAAAAACACAACATAATACCAAAAACAATAAAGAAAGAAATAAGGGTTTTAAAAACAAGTGTTTATGAAATGGATTATTTCACTGTGCCACTTTTAGAAGAAGAATTTGAAATTGAATATAAAAATAAAGATGATTTAATAAAAAAACTGGAACAGGAAATGTTTAAAGAAGCAAAAGCATTAAATTTTGAAAAAGCAGCAATTTTAAGAGATAAAATAGAAGAAATTCGTGGGTTTGGTATTAAAAAAACAAAACAAAAAAAATATAATTTAAAAATTTAAAATGATAAAAAAACAAATTTTTATTATTTTAGGACACATATTTTTAATAATTGGCATTGCAGGTCTTTTTTTACCTGTTATTCCAGGGACAATGTTTTTACTGGCTTCTGCTGCCTGCTATTTTGAGGGCTCTGAAAAATTTTATAACTGGTTATTAAATCATAAATTTTTAGGAAAATATGTTAAACCATACAGAGAAGGCAAAGGCATCCCTTTAAAAACAAAAATTTATTCGATTGTCATTTTATGGATCGGGATTTCTGCCTCTTTATATATATTTAGAAAAAATTTATATGTTGAATTAATTCTTATTTTAATTCTTGCTATAAGTACAATTTTTTTATTGCGACTAAAAAGCTATTAAAAGTTATAATAAAATTTGCAAAAGTTGCATTCTGTTAGTGGATGAAATATATCGCAATTTTTTGGGTAAAATTCAATTATTGACTATATTAAATAATAATGTAAAATTAAAAGAAAAAATGCGAGGGAAAATATGTTAAGAGATAAAAAGTTTTTGTTATTATTATCTATGTATTTATTTTATGCCATTTTTTTTATTTATAAAACTTCTGTGGTTATTAATGGTGAACGCTATTTTATAATTCATGATGATATTTATATAAGTATGCAGTATGCAAAAAACTTTGTTAAAGGAAATGGCTTGGTATGGTCAATTGGAAATAGAGTTGAAGGATTTACAAATCCTTTATGGACATTTTATATTATAATACCCCATTCATTAAAAATACCACCATCAAAAATACCTTTATTTTTACAACTTACAAATTTATTATTTATGCTTTTAACTTTAATTTTTGTCTGGAAAATTTCAAAAAATTATGTAGCAATTTTTTTTACTGCCTTTTTTTATTCTATGAACTACTGGTTCTATAATGGTTTTGAAGTCGGTATTTTAACATTTTTAAGTATTTATATTATTTACAAAATAATAAAAGATGAAAATCCTTTAATAATTTATTTATTATGCGCTTTTATGACATTTATTCGTATTGATATGTTTTTATTCTTTTTTGCTGTAATTGTTTTCTACAGAAAAGATTTAAAGACAGGAATTTTAATTTTTCTTGCTGCATTTATTTTACAAACACTTTTAAGATATATCTTTTATGGCGACATTTTTCCAAATACCTATTATTCAAAATTGTACAAATATCCATTGCATTACAGATTGTTGAGGTCAACAGTTGCTCTTGCCAATAATTTTTACCATATGAATTTTCTGGTCTTTGCATTACCTTTTTTATTGTTTAAATTTCTGGATGAAAAAAATAGATTGTTCTTATATTTTGTTTTATTGCAGTTTTTATATACAATTTACATAGGTGGCGATGTATGGGAACTTTTTGGCGGCACAAACAGATTTGTAACAATGGCAATGCCTCTATTTTTCATTGTTTTTGCAAAATCTTACGAAATAATTATGGAAAAAATTGAATTAAGAAATAAATTTATTTTTTATTTTTTACTTTTAGCAATTTTCATAAATATGAATGCCATTAAAGATTTAAAAAGTATAAAAAATTTGTTTTCTCAAACATACGATACAGAAGTTGGCTCAAACACATTAAAAATCGCATTATTTATTAAAAAAAATTTTGATGATAATGTTCTAATAGCAACACAGGGAGCCGGTGTTTTACCTTATTTTTCAGATAAAAAATACTATATTGATTTACTTGGTAAAAATGATAAATTTTTAGCCCATGGAGATATTATAAAATTTTCATCTCTGTATCAGGCAATCATAAGCGCCCCAGGACATATAAAATACAATCAGGAATATTCAATTATTTCAAAAAAACCAGATATCATTGTTCATCATATTCATGATGGAAAAATTGACGATTATTTAAATAAAAACTATGTTGAAATTGATAAACCCGGCTTTAAAGATGTCTGGATAAAAAAAGAAATTTTTTTAAAAAAGAAAGATTGGGTGTTTTAAATGTTAAAAGACATAATTAAAAACCTTCCGGAAGAGCCAGGTATTTATCTTTTTAAAAACGAAGAAGGGAAAATAATTTATATTGGCAAAGCAAAAAATTTAAAAAAAAGAGTTCGCTCTTATTTTCAAAAAAATACAAAAGATATTAAAACCGAATTGATGCGTGAAAAAATTTCAGACATAAATTATGTGGTTACAAGAAATGAATTTGAAGCAATTTTATTAGAAAATTCATATATAAAACAATATAAACCAAAATATAATATTTTATTAAAAGATGATAAATCTTTTCCATATATAGAGGCAACTGTAAAAGATGAATACCCGGGGATTTATGTAACAAGAAACACAAAAGACAAAAAAGCAATTTATTTTGGTCCATATATTGCAGCAGATGCAAAACAAATGGTTGAACTTATTTATAAAATTTTTAAAATACGACAGTGCACCTATGATTTAAAAAAACCATTAAAAAGGGCATGCATTTATTATGATATGAATCTATGCCTTGCCCCGTGTATAAGATTTGTCAGCGATAATTATTATTTACAGGCATTTGAAAATGCATATAAATTTTTAAAAGGTAATTATAAAAGTGTTATTGAAGACCTTAAAGAAAAAATGAATAAATATGCTGAAAATCAGGAATATGAAAAAGCAGCACAGATGCGTGATTATATTAAATTACTTGAATCAAACGCAGAAAAACAAAGAGTTGTTTTACCTGAAGGAAAATTTGTTGATGTGATAAACTATCTTTATTCTGAGAACGCTTATTATTTTTGCGTATTAAAAATTCGCGATGGCAGATTAATAAATAAGGAAATTCAGGTATTTAAAAATGTTTTTGAACACGAAAATGTATTAAATACTTTCATAATTCAATATTACAGCAGAAATGTGGATATGCCATCTGAAATATGGGTTCCCGATGTTGAATATAAAAATACTTTTACAAAGGACTTTATGAAAAAACTTTCCATTAAAATTTTATTTAAGGTCAGGGAACCATTGATTGATACGGCAATGAAAAATATCATAAGTAAAATTAACGAAGAAAAAATGCTTGATGAAAAAAATAAAAAATTTAAACAGCAGATTTTTGAATTACAAAGGGCATTAAATTTAGAAAAAACACCTGTTTTAATTGACGGCATTGACATATCGCACATCGGCGGCACAAATACCGTTGGTTCCTGCGTTGTTTTTAAAAATGGAATACCTGAAAAAAATTTTTACAGGCGATATAAAATTAAACAAAATATAATTGCTGATGATTATGCAGCAATAAAAGAAGTGGTTCAAAGGCGTTATTCAAGAATAAAAAAAGAAAATGGTGTCTTTCCAGATTTAATTTTAATTGATGGTGGTATAGGTCAGGTAAATGTGGCAGCAGATGAATTAAAAAATATGGAATTAAAAATTGAAATAATCGGCATAGCAAAAAAAGAAGAACTGGTCTTTATGCCCTATAAAAATGAACCAATTAAATTGGAAGGCGATGCTTTATTACTTTTAAAAAGAATAAGGGATGAAGCACACAGATTTGCCCTTGCCTATCAGACGAAACTTTCTGAAAAGGCAATTAAAAAAACGGTTCTGAATTATATTCCTTTCATAGGAGAAAAAACAAGATATAAAATTTATAATGAGTTTAATGATTTGAATGAATTAATTGAAGCAATAAAAAATAATGATAAAAAGGTATCCTTTTTAACAGAAAAACAAAAAATGTCTATTTTAAATTCTTTAAAAGAAGAAAATAAAAAATGAATTTAAGTATAAAAAATAAAATTCTTTTGCATTTTGTTTTTACAACTGCTTTTGTTATCGGTATTTACAGCATTATTACATTTATAATGGTAAAACATGACCTGGAAATGGAAATAGAGAACAGGTTGCTTATGGCTGGTAAAATTGTAAAAGAAAATATAAAAATAAAAGATGTTCCATTTTTTATTTTTCAAGGAAAAGTATATGAAGCATATTTTAATAAATTTTCAAAATTAAAAAATATAATCGGGGTTAATGACATTTTTATAATTGATTCAAATAAAAATGTTTTATTTTCACTTAATGGTGAAAAAGAAAAATTTTTTATAGGTATTGATAGTTATGAAATCAGGCAGGCATTTGCAGGTAAGGAAACATCTTCCCCTTTTTATATTGGTGCAAATGGAAGATATTTTAAAACCGGTTATGTACCACTTGAAGGTAAATGGGTCATAGGAATTGAAGCAAGTGTGCTTTATGAAAAATATCTGAAAAAGTATGCAAATCTGTTTTTAACAACAAGTGTTATTGCAATTTTTCTTTCTTTTATTTTTTCATTTATTATTTCAAAAGGTATAACTCGTTCAATTGTGAATTTAAAAGAAAAAGCTGAAAAACTTGCAAAAAAAGAATTTGATGAAGAGATAAAAATAGAAGGAGAAGAAGAAATAAAAATACTTGCGGATGCTATGAATGAAATGCGGAAGGAATTAAAAAATTACATAGAAAATAAAGAAAAAATGGCAACACTTGGAGAATTTTCAGCAGGTGTTGCCCATGAAATGAGAAACAATTTAAGTGTGTTAAGTGGTTATGCCGAACTCATTTTAGAAAGAACAAGTGATGAGAAAATAAGTTTTTTTGCGTCAGAAATAAATAAAAATGTGCTTAAATTAAATGATTTTTTAAATAATTTTTTAACCTATACAAAAGAATTTACACCGGAATTTGAAGAAGCAGACATAAAAGAAATAATAAATAGTGTAATTGATGAATTAAAGCCAGAAATAAAATTTTTTGTTCAGAAAAAATACGATGTTAATGATAAATTTTTGAAAAAAGTGGATATTTACCTTTTTAAAAAAGCGATTTATAATTTAATTATAAATGCATACCAGGCATTAACGATGCCTGAGAAAAAAGATAAAAAAATAGAAATTTTTATTATAAAAGAAAATGAAAAAATAAAAATTATTGTAAAAGATAATGGAGTTGGCATTGATGAAAAAATTAAAAATAAAATTTTTCAGCCATTTGTAAGTGGAAAAAAAGAAGGAGTTGGGCTTGGACTTGCAATAACATACAGAATTATAAAAGAAATTCATAAAGGTGAAATTTTTATTAATTCAAAAAAAGGCGAAGGAACAGAAGTTATTATTTTGTTATAAAAAGGTGATTTTAAATGATTGATATGTTAATTGTGGAAGATAACAAAGGACTTTTAAATATATTAAAAGAAGCTTTTGAAACAGAAAATTATTTACTTACACTGTGCGAATCAGCAGAAGAAGCAAAAGAAATAATTGATAAAATTGATTTTGATATTGTTATCACTGATTTAAAATTACCGGGTGAAGACGGCATCTCCATTTTAAAATTTGTAAAACAAAAAAATCCTGAAACCGATGTTATTCTAATAACTGCTTATGGCACCATTGACAAAGCAGTGGAAGCAATGAAAATAGGTGCCGCTGACTTTATAACAAAACCATTTTCCCTTGATTATATACGTTTACTTGTTGCAAAAATAATTGCAAATAAAAAACTAAAAGAAGAAAACAAATATCTTAAAAATCAGATAAAAAGGGAAATAATAGGTGAAAGCAAAAGCATTAAAGAAATTCTGGAACTAGTTGAAAAAATTTCAAATACGGATGCAAACGTGCTAATTTCAGGCGAGTCCGGAACAGGAAAAGAATTAATAGCAGAAAAAATTCATAATTTAAGTAAACGTAGCAATTTTCCGCTTATAAAAGTAAACTGTGCTGCTCTTGCCCCCGGGGTTTTAGAGTCCGAACTTTTTGGGCATGAAAAGGGCGCTTTCACAGACGCCTATTATTCAAAAAAGGGGAGATTTGAACTTGCAGACAAAGGTAGCATTTTTTTGGATGAAATAGGTGATATGCCTGTTGAATTACAGGTAAAAATTTTAAGAGTTATACAGGATAAAATATTTGAAAGGGTTGGCGGTGAAAAATCAATGAAAGTGGATGTCCGCATAATTGCCGCAACACATCATGACTTAAAAGAAAAAATTTTAAATGGAACATTTAGGGAGGATCTATATTACCGTTTAAATGTTGTTGAGATTAAAGTTCCACCATTACGGGAAAGAAAAGAAGATATTCCTTTGTTAGTTGATTATTTTATAAAAAAATATGCTGATTATGGCGAATTTAAAGTAAAAGGAATAAGCAAAAAGGCACTTGATATTTTATTAAAATACGATTATCCAGGAAATATAAGGGAACTTGAAAATTTAATTCAAAGAATTCTTGTTATTTGCAGAAGGGAATATATAGAAGCAGACGATATCCCCTATGAAATAAAAATAAAATCAAATAATGCTGTTTTAAAAGATAATTTTGAAAGTAAAATAAAAAATTTTGAAAAGAAAATAATTTTAGAGGCGCTTCATAAGACAAAAGGCAATAAAATGAAAGCGGCTGAATTATTAAAAATAAACAGAGCCACGCTAATGGCAAAAATGAAAAAATTAAAAATAAAATAATTTATCCTTTAAAACGATATTGTTAAATCTGGGGCCTGGTCCCATTTTTAACATTATCGTGAAATCTTACCTCGACATTAACGCTGTCTGTCCATTACCCAAAATCTTTAGTTTTAGCCCGTGGCTGGCAGCCAGGCAATTTTTTGAATAAAATCAGGACGTTTTGGAACTATATTCTTGAACCCTGTTATTAAAGTTCAAGCGGGGATTTCAAGTGCATAGGTTTCCGCGTAAGCCGAGTGCTCCGCTTTGTTTTTGTGCCACTAAAAATCCAACCCATGTTATTAGCAAGTTACGGCATTTTCTGATTTTAAAAGAAAAAAATTGAATGTGCTGCCTGCCACGGGCTAAATAAAACTAAAAAAAGGTATTTATTTTTTTTATCAATTTTTGCCTTTGCTTTTTTCGTTATTATCAAAAATTTTAATATAATCAAAAGTTGCTTCAGAAAAAAACAGGACCTGATTTGAAAATTCATTTTCAAATAATAATGGATTTAATCTGCTAACTAAAGCAAATTCTTTATCCGCTAGTTCCTGCTGATTTAGTAAAGAATATAATTTACCTAAATTATAATGTGGCTCGGCAAAATCAGGATACAGATCAATTGCTTTTTTATAATATTCAATTGCTTTTTCATTTTCCTTTTTTGCCCTGTAAATGTTGCCAATATCATATAAAATATCTGATGAATACGGATAAATATCAAGGCATTTTTTATAATATTCAATTGCGTTATCATATTTTTTTATGGATGCAAAAGCATTTCCCATAAAAAAATAATTATTAAAATTTTTAGGACTTAAACTTATTGCCTTTGAAATATAATCCCTGTCCTTTGGCAGATATTTTATTGTTAATTTTATCCCATAATTCAAGTAAAAATTTGATAAATAATCAAATGGTTTTACAAAAGAAACAGAAAAAATAATTATTAAAACAAGAAACGAAATAATTTTGCTGTTTAATGTAAAAAAATAAAAATTTATGTATTTTTTCAAATTTATGTAAAGAAGCCCTGCAATTAAAAAGAAAAGAAAAGCAGATGGCAATATAAATAAAGGGAAATTAAAAAATGCTTCGCATAAAATAAAAAGCAAAGATGTAACGCAGGCAGTTGAAAAAACAAATTCATCATCTTCTAAAAATGGAGATAATTTTTCATAATAGTAAATCAATCCAAATATAAACACCAAAAATAGAAAAAGACCTAAAATACCAAATTCTGATAAATACTGCAGAAAGTCATTATGAACATAGGATGTATTTATAAAATAAAAACCCTTTTCATTTTTTAAAATATTTGCCTGATATTTTGGGAAATAATATCTGTAAGAGCCGGCGCCATTCCCTGAAATTAAATTTTCTTTTGCAAGTAAAAGTGCTGCTTTTGATGTCAAAATTCTTGTTTTTATTGATGAGTTTTGCACAGTTAACAAATCAAAAGTCCTCTGTAAATTAAATTTTAATGCATTAAAAAAACCCGGAATTAAAAAAATAAAAAAAAGCAAAACAATTGCCGCAGTTAAGTGTATTTTAAAATTATCAGAAAATTTTATTAATCTATATTTAAAAAATATCAAAAGAAAAAAAACAAAAGAAACAAAAAAAGCAATTAAAGGTCCGCGTGATGCACAGAGAATAAGTGAAATAATGCCAAGTATTATATTTAACAGTAAAAAAAATGAATTTTTTTTAATAAAATAAAAAGAAATAAATAAAAAAGGGAATAAAACACCTAAAAATTCAGCAAAAAAAATAGGATTGCCATAAAAGGAATAAGGGCGTGCTTTTCCGGTAAAATACTGATAAATTCCATAAATTGTTGAAACAAAAAAAATCAGGGCTATAAAAATTAAAAATTTTTTTAAATCAAAGTCCAAAAATAATGGAGCAAGAAAAACAAAAGAAAGTAAAAAAATTGCTATATAAAACGATGGAGAATAAAATTTTGATTTAAAAAGAATAAAAATAATATAAAGAATATAAATAAAGAAAAAAATAAAAACAAAATCAATTTTTATTTTTTGTTTTTCAAAAATAGTAATTAAAAATAAAAAAACCAAAAAAAATAATAATGAACCGGCTTTTGCCAGTTGATATTTATCATATAAATTGTTTGAAAAGAAAAGCAAAGAAACTAATAAACAAAAAAATAAAATTATTTTTATTCTGTTTATGTATTTAAAAATTAAGCCCATTAATTTTTAAAAAGTAGGATACTCTGGAACCGGGGTTGGTATAAGGTAAGTATATTCACCGAACGACATCACAGAGACCTTATCCCCTAAATTCCCAAAAATGTTCATATTTGGATTATAATAAATATAAAGATATGGGTTGTCATTTGTTGTATCAATTGATAAAACTCCATATTCATCGATATAAACTGTGCCATAAATGCAGATATTGCTATAATTTGTCTCTGTTGCCCCGGAATTACCCCTTACACAACTGTAAGTAGTCCTTGACGCTCTTGGACCACCTATTTTTAATTCACCTGCAGTATATAAAAAACCTGCATGTTTTATATCATATAAATACCAATTTTTTGTGTTATTACCAGATTTATAATAATGTCTGCCATCACTTGCCTGTGGGTAATAATAATTATCCGGTGGAATAACATTATCTATTTGTGCATCATTTGCAGTTGAATCATCTGAATTAAAAATATAAACACCTGCAGGTGGTGTTGATGCTGCTGCGGCAAGCCCTTCATCAGGGGAAGCACCAATTAATTGCAAAGGTCCCATTACAAATAAATAACCAAAAGTTGAAAACTGCTCATTGGCATCCACATACAATTTTAATGTATTTGCTGATTCTGTAACTAAAAGTTTTCCGGTATAGGTGTTCCAGGTATTTGTTCCAGTTTTTGTAAGCGGCAAAGCATCTGAGGTATCAATAAAAACAGTATCTGCTGCTGAACTTAATTTTTTTACAACAGTCCAGATAACACTACAGGGACTCGCATATAAATCAGCTAAATCATGCAAACCGTCGTTTATAAAATAAGGATTTGGTTTGCTTGCATCACCACCAATTGTTACAGGTCCATAATAGGCATTATTTTCATAAGCAAGTTTTTTAAATGCTTCTAAAGCCAGATCAGGCGCCTTTGCAAATTCTGAATAAGGATGCGAATGTGCAGTTGGAGACATATCATCATAAACATAAGCAAAACTGTAAGTCACACTAAAAAGGCCTCCTGTTGCGCCAACTGCTGTATATATGTTTCCTTTTGCATAGACCTGCGGCATCCATGGGTCCGGATTTACACCACTTTTTTGTGTATCACTAATAATAGGAATACTACAATAACCATCATTTGGATTTGCTGAATAAATGTCACCCCAGAATATAGAATAGCGGGAATACCCATTAGAATCAAGAACATTATTATTTGCAGGTAAATTTATTTTACCTTTTGATATCAAAGGACCACCGTAACCGGTTTTTTTCACAACAGCGTAATACTGATGTGTATCTGCTGTTCTTGTTATTTTTACTTTTATGCCAATTGTTCTGTATTCTGTTTGTCCCTGTCTGGTAGAAGGGTCTGAAATATTTGTATAAAAAAGATTTCCTGCAACAATGTAAAGTGAATAATAACCGATATTTTCTACATTGTATTCTTTATCATATTTAAAACCTGCAAGCGGAACATTAAACCAGTTTGAACCCTGCTGCAATTTGCCCAAAGCGTGTTCTAAACCAATTGTGGCAAGTTCGTCTTTTTGCATAATATGCAGTGTTTTTATTAATGATTTTGATTCCTGCCTGAATAAAAATAAAATAGTTGTGGCAAATAAAGAAAGAATAAAGGCAATTAACAGAACAACAGGATATGTCTGTGCTCTTTTTGATTTTAATTTTATATTTTTTCTCATATAAAAACTCCTTTAATTTGCATAATAACCGGTTGTATGCATTCTTTTTACTGAAACCGCCTGATTTAAATTAACACGAATGATTTCGTTTTTGAACCCTGTTTTTGCAAATCTAGCAGAAATTAAAATTGTTTTATCTTTCCTTGAATCATCATAAGTTATAATCAGTGATTCAAGGTTTGTTGATAATGTCACATATTTTGGATATGTATTTGCATCAACTGCATTTTTATCACGTATATCTGTTCCTGGGACTAAATATGGATATGAAAGAATGAGTTTATTATCCTGTTGATATATATATGTATGATTTTTATTCGGGTTATTTGCTGAACCAACAGTTATTGTATCTGAACCACTACCGCAGCAAAGTCCTGTTGTTGTTTTTACATAAAGCGCTTCTGTTAAAATACCTGAAATTAAACTGTTTGCCGGCTGGTTGTTATCGTAACGGGAAATTCGTATTGTGCTTCCCTGTGCTGAATGAACAAATTTTGTTAATGCAATCATACATATCCTTGCTTCTGAATAAAGGGCAAGTCTTACAGAGCCATTATTCCATACCTTTACTCCATCAAGAAACATTTTTGTTGCACCATAACCAAGCAAAGCAACTAAAGCAGAAGCCAGCAATGCTTCAATTAAAGTAAAACCATTTTTATTTTTTATAATTTTTTTATTCATAATAAAACACCTTTAATATGTATTCCATGTTGTAAAATTATTATTTGTCGTATTTGGTGCCACATTTGAAATAGTGCTGTAAAGTTTAACAAGTGTTTTTGCAGGAAAAGAAAGATAACTGAAATAAGCGTATAAATTATAATTTGTTCCCATTGGCACTGATATATAAAAAGTCCCATCTCCTTTACCTATTGTAGAATAATACGGGTATTTGTCTCTGAAATAATTGTTCTGTGCTTTATAAACAGGGTTGGCAAGTGAATATGTATGTGGGGCAAAAGTAACTGAGGTTGGTTGTGCAATTATTAAAATACCCTGGTCTGGGCTTACAGGATAAGAAGAGTCAATAACTATGTTTCCTGTTATAGGTTTATTTTGCTGTTTTATAACAAAATTTTTATTCGTTGTAACAACTCCCTGTGTTACAACCACATTATTATAATACCCTTTATCAGGTGAAACCCAGGTATAATTTGTTCCATAGAGTTCAACTTTTACTAAATTATCTGCCCCTGCTGGAATACCATCTACCTGATAATAGCCATTAAATGTGTTTGATATTGCTTCGCCAAGTAATTTACCAGAACCATAATTATCAATAACCTTTACAGGAATTGAAGGAACTGGATTTCCTGTTGCTTCATCTGTTATTGTTCCACTTATACTACCAATTTTTATTAGATAAAGTTTCTGGTTCGGGTTATAAGCAGTTGAAACAGCAACCTGTTTTGGGTCGCCTTCTAATTTATAATTTGCTTTTGTTGCAGATAATAAATAATTACCTGCTGAAACAGGAGCAAAAGTATATAAATATGAACCGCTTGTTGTGACATAGGTCGTATTTCCACCAACATCCGATAGTATCACTGTTGCTCCTGAAATACCTGTTATTCTGTCATCTGCATCATAAACTTCAACATTTAAAGAACCGGTGCCTCCGGCAAGAGCAGTTAAAGATAAATTAACAGTGTAACTTCCATTTTGAGACACTGCCTGTATTTTAGATGCCATAAATGTCTGTCCACTTAAATTTGTAAAAATTGCAGTCACAGTTACTTGTCCTACATCAGGGTCAATGTTGTTTATTGTATAATTGCCAGAAGAATTTGCAGTTGTTGTCCAGGATAAACCATCATTTGCCCATATAATTCTGCCATCAGTTCTGTAATTATAAGGGTTTACAGGTACTCCATTTTCATCATAAACAGTTCCTGAAATCGTTGCCACATTTTTTTTAGGGCAGGTGATTTCAATACCTGTAACATCCGGTGTTGATTCAGTTATTATTAAAGGATTTCCAGAATAAGCACCGGTTTGAACACCATCACCTGATGCGTATAAATAATAAGTTCCGGGAACAACATTATAAATTGTAAAATATCCACGTGCCTGCGGATCTGATTGGGTATTATCAGCATAAACAGTATATTCTGGATGCCCTGTTATGTATACTACTGTTGCAGCTGCCTGCCCTGGTGGATTTGAGTAGCCGCCTGTATCTTTGTATTGAACTCTTCCTTTAATTTTTATTCCACTTAATGCTGTTCCTTTATCCGATAAATAACTTACCATCTCTGTTCTCACAAGATTTGGCTTATCATAAAAAGAAGGATATGTGACAATGACTCTTGCTTTTTTTAAATATATATTTGATTGTATTGAATTATATTCTGCAACTGTAATAGGAACCAGATTTCCTTCATAATCTTCTTTAGCATATTGAATAATTTTATAAACAGTCATTACTTTTCCGGCAAAAGTTACATATTCAGGTGCCCATGGGTTATTTGCTTTATGCAAATTTGATAATGGTTCTGGAAGGCAATCATCCGGAGTTACTTCTAAACTGCTGAATGAATAATTCTTTAAAAGTTCAATATTTTGTTCTGCCATACTTATCGCATATGCTTTAAATTTTGAAGTCATAATCCCTCTATAGACAGATGCAAGTAGCATTATTATTGCCATAATAACAAATACTGTTATTATTGATGAAGCAAGGACTTCTATAAATGTGAACCCTTGATTTTTATTAAAAACCATTATTAACACCTTTCTTTTTAAGTTCTATCACCAATTATAATAATACCTTATTTTTTAAGTTTTGTCAAGTTTTTTGTAAAGTTTACGAAAAATATACATATTTTAATTTAAAAATAACTTTTAATCCTGTTTTTTTCGCAGATAATTAATTTTATAAATTTTAAAAAGAACATATAATAAAATGCTTGTAAAAAATATTATAACCGAAAAAATTTGAGAAACAGATAATAAATTTTGTGTTTCATGATATCTGACGAATTCAATAAAAAAATTTGTTAAAGAAAACAAAAAAGCCATTATTAAAATTAATTCACCATGAAATTTCTTATGCTTTTTATAAAAAAATAAAATAACAAAAATAAAAAGCCAGGAAAAGGCAAGGTACAAAGGGGTAGGATGAATGGGTTTATCCTGAAAAATCTTGCCAGCATAAGTTGTATAGGGGTAATAAGTGGCAAAAGGGAAATTTTCATCAACCGGAATTCCAAAACAGCAACCATTAAAAAAACAGCCGAGCCGAGTAAAAAAACCACCTATTGAAATTGAAATTGCAAAAAGGTCAGCGATTTCCCATTCATTTACTTTTAAAATTCTTGCAACTGGAAATGCAGATAAGGTTGCAAGAACAAGCCCCCACCACAGCGAACCAGGTCCTATGATAGATGCACAAAAAGGTTTTTTCTGTAAAATACTTTCTAAAATATAACCGACCCGAGAGCCAATTATTACTAAAATAAAACTTATTAAAACAAAAATATAAATTTTTTTCTTTTTATCGCAGGGAAAGCTTTTTATATTAAAATAAAGAACCAATAAACCAGCAATAGAACCAATCCCAATCATAACATAATAGGTCATTATATCAAAATTACCAAAAGAAAATAATATCGGATACATAATAACTCCTTACCTGAAAATTGCATTTCTATGCAATTCTTTAGTCCTCCCTGAAAATCGCGATAGCGAATTTCAGGGAAAAATTAAAATGTAAAAATATTTTTTAATTATTCACCTACTATTAGGTGATTTAAAAATTAAATTTTCCCATTTATTTTATTATATTTTTAACCCCAAAATCGTCTCTATCGCGATTTTGGGGGTCTTATTTTTTAATTTTATAGTAAAAAAAGAAAATTTCAATAGTAAAAACATCCCTGAAAATTTCTATCGCGATTTTTTATTTTATTTGAAATTTATAAAATTTTTTTATATAATAATCCTGTTTTTAAAAATTTTTAAAAAAGGAGATACTATGTTTAAACCAGGTATTTTAGGAACAGGGCATTATGTGCCTGAAAAAATAATAACCAATTTTGATTTAGAAAAAATGGTTGATACATCTGATGAATGGATAAGAACAAGAACTGGTATTGAACAGCGAAGACAGGCAGCACAAAATGAATACACTTCTGATATGGGTGTTAATGCAGCAAAAAAGGCAATAAAAAATGCAAATCTTGATTTAAAAGATATTGACCTTGTTATAACTGCAACAATAACAGGCGATTATCCCTGGCCATCAACCGCAACTGTTATTGCAAATAAACTTGGCCTTTCCGATGTTCCTGCGTTTGATATATCTGCTGCATGTTCGGGCTTTATTTATGGGCTTAAACTTGCTTCTTCTTTAATAAGGTCTGGGGATTTTAAAAACATACTGCTAATTGCTTCAGAAAAATTATCAGCAATAACTGATTACACAGACAGAAACACCTGTGTTCTTTTAGGCGATGGCGCTGGTGCAGTTATTATAGGAAGAACAGATAATGGTGAAATTTTATCCACAGTTATACATTCTGACGGTTCAAAACTTGACCTTTTGTACCAACCAGGAGGCGGATGCGTCAATCCAGCAAGCGAGGAAACAGTTAAAAATAGAATGCATTATTTAAAAATGAACGGAGCAGAGGTCTTTAAACTTGCTGTAGAAAAAATGCCGGAAGTTTTGGAAAAGGCATTAAATAATGCAAATGTAAAGCCAGAACAGGTTGATTTTGTAATTTTTCATCAGGCAAACATAAGAATAATTAACAACATTGCAAAAAGATTTAACTGGCCAGAAGAAAAAAATATTGTAAACATCCAAAAATACGGAAATACATCTGCAGCCACAATACCGATTGCATTATCAGAAGCAATTGAACAGGGAAGAATTAAAAAAGGAAACATAATTGCATTATCTGCCTTTGGCGCTGGTTTAACCTGGGCAGGTGCTGTTATAAAATTATAAAACTTTACAATAATATGGAGGGGTTTTATGAAAAAATTTATCTTTCCCGCTGTTTTTTTATTTATCTTTTCAATTAATCTGTTTTCTAATGCTACCGTTTTTCAACAAAAGGAGGTCTTTAATATTCCTGCCTTTACCTGTGAAGCCGAAGGTATCAATTACAGCGTAGCAGAATTTCCTGTGAAATATTTTGTTTTTTATGCTGTAAAAAATGGCAAGTATTATATAAAAGGAAATTTCTTAAATGCTTATGTAGAAAAAGAAGACCTGGCGAAAAAAGGTATGGAAGATTTGTATGTTCCAAAGGAAAATTTGCATATATCTAAAATTGTAAGTGATGGAAATTTTGTTTATGCTTATCTTGATGAAAAAACCTGTTTTGTATCTGATGCAAAGGGTAATACAGAATATGCCTGTAAATGCATTAAAAAAGGAAAAAAGGAAAAATATAAAGGTGAAAATTATGAAATTTACGAAATTATATGTCCGAATCAAAATGATAGCAGGTTTGATACAAAAATTAAATATTTTAAGAAAAATAACCTTGTAATGCGCGCAGAAATATCGTATGTGGATAGTAATGAATTGATTGCTGAATACTCATTTAAGAACTATAATTTAAATCCAAATTTTGATAATAGTATATTTACGCCTAAAGAAAATGTTGAATGCCTTGATTTAAATAAACTGGCAAAGGCACTGGACATGGAAAAAATTTCTCAGAATATATTAAAAGAATATGATTCTGAAGGAAATACAAAAGATATTAATACAATTATTCAGGAACACATACAAAAAAGCATGCAAACACAAATAGAAGACGCAGCAAAAGAAACAGTCAAAGAAGCAGCAAAAGATGCAGCCGGTAACTTAATTAAAGGTTTCATTTTTGGCAAATAAACCCCTGATTTTGTGATAATAAATTTTTTATGTAAAAATAAGCAGTTTCTTTATATAAATCAAGTGTATACTATGTCTATCCTTATTTTCATTTTCCTGCTTATTTTCTGTGGATTAATTGGAATTGTTTTGTTTTAATATTGTTATATTTATTACAAAAATAAAATGAGGAATAAATAAAAGAGGAATAAATAAAAATGGAAATAAAAGTTGTTGCAGAAGCATCTACAAAATTGCAAAGGTGGTTTGTTGGCTGGGGCGTTTCTTTTCTAATAAATAATGATTTACTTTTTGATACTTTTTCTAATGAAAAAGTATTAAAGAAAAATTTATTAAAATTAAATATTGATGTAAAGCAACTTAAATATGTTGTTATTTCACATGAGCACTGGGACCATTATGGCGGTTTGTTTTATATTTTAAAAAATAATCCTAATATAAAAGTATATATATGTTCTGGTTTTAGCAAAGAGTTTAAAGCAAAAATAAAAAGTTTTAATGTTTCTGTTATTGAGGTAAATGATTTTGATGAAATTAAATTAAATATATTTACCACGGGTGAGATTACAGGAAAATATAATGGGAATCCAATACCAGAACAGTCGTTAATAATCAAAAATGATAAAATATCAATAATAACAGGTTGTTCGCATCCTGGAATTATAGAAATTATTAAAAAAGTAAAAAAACATTTTGCTGAACCAATAAATTTGGTTTTAGGTGGATTCCATCTTCACGACAAACCTTTATACGAAATAATGCAGATAGTCAGTGAATTTAAAAAGTTTGAAGTTGAAAAAGTAGCACCATGTCATTGTACCGGTAAAAATGCAATTGAATTGTTTAAACAAGAGTTTAAAGGAAATTTTATAAAAATATCTGCTGGAACAAAAATTATATTAAAATAACATGGATAAAATCATTATCATTTAATTTAGTTTAATATTTTCATAAAAGTAAATTTTAAATAATTTTTTAATTAACTCTTGACAAAATTTATTTTTTTTGTATAATTGAAAATGAAAATCATTTTCATTAAGGAGAGTAAAAATGAGAAAAAGACATTGTTTCAGGAAAGAAAACTGGAAAAATAAATTTTCAAATTATGGATATAGAATGACTGCTGCGAGAGAAACCATAATAAAAGTTTTACAAGAAACAAATGAACATTTAAGTGCGGACGAGATATTTATGAGAGCGAGAAAAATAAACCCTGATGTAGGGCTGACAACAGTTTATAGAACATTGGCAAAATTGAGCGATATTGGTGAAATTAACAGTATTGATTTTGGCGATAATAGATTAAGATTTGAATTGACTAATTCAGAAAAAGGGCATCATCACCATCTTGTGTGTATAAAATGTAATAAGATAATAGATTACGATGATTTCATTGATGAAGAAGTAAAATTGCTAAGTAATATAAAAGAGAAATTAGAAAAAAAATACTATTTTAAAATAAATAGTCATTTAATACAATTTTATGGTGTTTGTAATGATTGTAATAAATAAAAATTGTTTTAATTTAGAAAGGAGGTGTTTTCTATGCCATATGGAGATGGAACCGGACCTGTTGGTGCAGGACCAATGACAGGAAGAGCAGCAGGATATTGTGCGGGATACGGAATGCCTGGATATATGAATAGATATGCTGGATATGGACTTGGGAGAGGGCGTGGTTTTGGCTTTGGGCGTGGATGGGGAAGAGGAGTTGGCAGAGGTTTTAGATGGCATGGTTATGCATATCCATACCCTGCTTATCCTGTTTCTGCTGCTGATGAAAAAGAAATACTGAAAAGACAAACATCAGCACTTGAAGCAGAGTTAAAAGCTATGAAAGAACGGCTTGATGAACTTGAAAAAGAAAAAGAAGAATAAAAAATTTTCGGCACATTCAGGTACTCCTGGTTGTGCCGAAAATTAATTTAGAATGTAAATTTTAGGAGCATAATTATGAAAATATGTATTACCTCAACAGGAAAAAATTTAACAGATAAACTTGATCCACGTTTTGGTAGATGTGAAAATTTTATAATTTATGATACAGATTCTGATAAATTTGAAGCATTTGACAATGGAAATAGTGAAATTGCTGGTGGCGCCGGGGTTCAAACAGCACAGGCAATTATATCAAAAGGTGTTAAAGCAGTTATATCCGGAAGTTTTGGACCAAATTCTTTTACGACATTGAGTGCAGCAGGCGTAGATATGTATGTGAGCAAAGAAGAGACAATCAAAGAAATAATAAAAAAATTTAAAGATGGAAAACTTAAAAAACTTGAACAAGCAGGACCTTCAAGAAAAAATTAAAGAAAGAGGTGAGTGCAATGCCATACGGTGATGGAACAGGACCAAATGGTAAAGGATGTGGTACGGGTCGTGGATTAGGAAGAAAATCTGGCAATAAAAATGGTGGAGCAGGAATTGGACGTCCACGTGGTATGGGGAGAGGAATTGGTGGCGGTCGTGGTATGGGAATGGGACGTGGAATTGGAGAGGGCCGTGGTTTAGGTTTAGGGCGCGGAATGGGAAGAAAATTGACAGATGAAAACAGATGATAAAGTGATTTTAAAAAATAAATTAATGCCAGGAATTGTTTTAGAAAAAAAATGAATATTTGGTTACTTACGCTTATTATATTTATTTTGGCTATTTTTACGGTTATGACAGGACATGGTGGTGGTAATTTTTTTATTCTTGCTCTTGTTCTGGCTGATATTGATATGCATATTGCTGCTGCTTCGGTTCAGTTTATTCTCTTTACAACAGCGCTTGCCGCGATGTTTGTTTTTAAGGAAAAAAAACTTGTTGAATGGAAACTTGCCATTTTTATAGGTATTTTGATTGCATTGTCTGCATTTTTTGGTGGATATTTTTCTAGAAAATTTGAAGAGAAAATACTTAAATTAATTTTAGCTGCTATGCTTTTTCTTTTATCAGTTCTTATGTTAAAACCAGTAAAAGAAAAAAATTATGTGGAAAAGAAAACTTTGCCCGGCTTCTGGATAGTTAAATCACAGGATAACACTGTTGAATATAATGTAAATTTATGGATAGTTGTGCCTTTGATTATATTATTTGGTTTTATTGCTGGAATGGTGGGTGTGTCTGGTGGCTCATTTATAGTCCCGATTCTGGTGCTATCCTGTGGAGTTCCAATGAAAAATGCAGTTGGTACAGCAAGTGTATTGATTTTTATTTCTGCTTTTACCGGATTTACAGGTCATTTTTTAGCAGGACATTTTGATTATCATATTGCATTACCACTGGCTGTCGGAGGAGTGGGTGGAGGAATTTTAGGTGGAAAAATAGCAATTAAAACAAATCAAAAGTTATTAAAAATATTATTTTCAATAATGACTTTTTTAGCAGCTGTTATAATGGCTTATAAGTTTTTTAAATAACTAAATATTTAGCTGTCAGAATTTTTAGGAAGTATATTAATTTTAGAATAAAAAAGGTAATATAAATGATTATATCAATTGCAAGTGGAAAAGGTGGAACAGGTAAAACAACAGTTGCAGTTAATCTTGCATATTTGATGCAAAATGTTCAACTCGTTGATTGTGATGTTGAGGAACCTAATGCTCATTTATTTTTAAAGCCAGTCATAGAACATAAAGAAAAAGCATTTGTTTTAGTGCCACGCGTTAATTATGATAAATGTAATTATTGTGGAAAGTGCATGAAAGTATGTGCCTATGGTGCAATTTCTGTTTTGCCTGCGACGGGAAAAGGTTCAAAAGGGCAGGTTTTAATATTTGACCATCTCTGTCATAGTTGTGGCGCTTGTGTTTTGTTATGCCAGCAAAATGCAATGTTCTTTGAAAAACGCGAAATAGGCATAATTGAGATTGGAAAAGCAGGAAAAATTAATTTTGTTCATGGAAAATTAAATATCGGAGATATAATGACGCCGAGTTTAATAAAACAGGTTAAAAGATATATTAACAATGCAAATACAGTTATAATAGATGCTCCTCCTGGAACATCTTGCCCTGTAATTAATGCAATTAAAGGGAGTGATTATGTTTTGCTTGTGACTGAACCTACGCCATCAGGTTTGCATGATTTAAAATTGGCTGTTGAAGCATTAAAAAAAATGAAAATACAACATGGGATAATAATTAATCGTTCAGAAAATAAAGATGAAATTATAGAAGAATATTGTAAAAAAGAAAAATTAAATATTGTACTTAAAATACCATTTACAAAAGAAGCAGCAGAAATATATTCTAAAGGTAATTTGCTTGTAATTGAATCGCCAAAATACCGTAAATTATTTGAAGAGTTTATAAACACATTTATAAAATCAATAAATAAAGGTGAAAAATATGAAAAACCCATTTAATACAATGGTTGAAAGATATGATTCCTGGTTTGATAGATATAAAAATGCATATCTTTCAGAACTTTATGCAATAAAAAAATTTATTCCTAAAAAAGGAATTGGACTGGAAATTGGGGTTGGCACAGGTAGATTTGCAGCACGGCTTGGCATAAAAATTGGAATTGATGTATCAGTGCCTATGATGAAGTTAGCAAACCAAAGAGGTGTTTTATGTATAATAGGCAGGTCAGAAAATTTGCCTTTTTTAGATAATTCATTTGATTTTATTTTAATAACTACGAGTATTTGTTTTTTTAAAAATCCTGAAAAGGCATTAAAAGAAGCAAATCGTGTTCTTAAAGATACTGGCAGATTAATTCTGTGTTTTGTTGATAAAAATAGTTTTCTTGGTAAAAAATATAAGGCAAAAAAAAGCCCCTTTTATAAGAATTCACACTTTTTTAGTATGAATGATATAGAAAAAATGCTTACGTCCGCTAATTTTAAGATATCGAGTAAAATAAGTACAATAAATAAGGATCCATCTGAAATGAGTTCACCACAAAAGCCGAATAATGGGTTAAAAAAAAGTAATGCATTTATAGTTTTATCCGCCATAAAAAATAAATAGTATATTATGGAGAAAAATAAATGAAACAGATAACAGTTGTTAGCGGCAAAGGTGGAACAGGTAAAACAATGTTAACATCATCGTTTGCGACTTTAGGAGAAAAATTTGTTTTAGCGGATTGTGATGTAGATGCCGCAAACTTGCATTTGTTTCTTAATCCTATAATAAAGGAAATACATGAATTTGAAGCAGGAGAAAAAGCAGAAATTGATAAAAATAAATGTATTAAATGTTCAAAATGCATAAACGCCTGCAGTTTTAATGCAATAAGTGAAGATTTTGTAATTGACGAAATGACCTGTGAAGGATGTGGGCTTTGTTTTAGGATTTGTCCAGCTGATGCAATAAAAATGAAAAAAAATAAAGCAGGGCAGTGGTTTATTTCTGATACAAATTATGGTAAATTTGTACATGCGGAACTCGGTGTAGCACAGGATAACTCAGGCAAACTTGTAACAATGGTAAGACAAAAAGCCAGAGAAATAGCAGAAAAAGAAAATGCGGATTTTGTAATAATAGATGGACCACCAGGAACCGGTTGTCCTTTGATGGGTTCAATAACAGGTGTGGATTTTGTTGTTGCCGTTGTTGAACCAACAGTTTCAGGCGAACATGATTTAAAAAGAGTAATGGAAGTGGTATCGCATTTTAAAATAAGAATGGGTGTGGTTATAAATAAGTTTAATATTAATTTAAAAAAATCAGATGAAATAGAAAAATTTATTGCAGAATCAGATTCATTATTGCTTGGTAAAATTCAATTTTCAGAAGAAATAAATGAAGCAATTGCAAAAGGAATGCCGCCGACTTTATATTGCAGTCAAAAAATAAAAGATGAGATAAAATATATTTGGGAAAAGGTAAAAGTAAATATAAAAATACAAAATGAAAATTAGGAAAGGAGAATACAAAATGAAAAAATTATTAATTTCCTTGTTTTTATTGTTATTTACGGTTACCGCATATACTGAACGTTTAAAAATACTTTGCACTACTTTTCCAATTTACATAATTACATTAAATGTTACAGATGGGGTAAATGTCCCGGAGCTTATGCTTCCTGCATCAATGGGTTGCCCACATGATTACACCCTTACACCTTCTGATATGAAAAAAATTGCATCAGCGGATGTTTTGGTTATAAATGGACTCGGGATGGAAGAATTTCTTGGTGCGCCACTTAAAAGAGCAAATAAAAATATAAAAGTGGTTGATAGTTCCTTTGGAATTAAAGACCTTCTTAAGTTTATGGATAGTGAAAGTGAGCCCAAAAGTGATAAAAATGAAAAACATAAAAAAGAACATAAGCATACAGATATAAATCCACATTTATTTGTTAGCCCTTATATGGCTGCAGAGATTGCTTTAAACATAGCAAATGGGTTATCAGAATATGACCCCGGTAACGAGGAAAAATATAAAAAAAACGCAGAAAAATATGCAAAAAAATTGCGTGAAATCGGTGACCTCACAAAGAAAACCGTTAAAAAGTTAAAAAATAATAGAATTATTACACAGCATGGCGCTTTTGATTATTATGCAAGAGATTTTGGACTTCAAATTATTGATGTAATTCAGGCGCATGGGGGAGAGGAGCCATCTGCCGCAGAGGTAATACGGATAAAAAATAAAATAAAAAAAGAAAATGTTGGTGCCATATTTGCAGAACCACAATATCCGGCAAAACTCGTTAAAAAAATAGCAGATGAAGCCGGTATTCCTTTTGGCATTTTAGATCCATGCGCCACAGGACCTGATGATGCTGATAAAAATTATTATGAAAAAGTTATGAGAACTAATATAGAAGTATTAAAGAAAAACCTTGGAGATTAAAAATGGCTGTTGGTGTTGAACTACAAAATATTACAGTAGTTTCAGAAGGTAATACATTAATAGAAAACGTTTCTGCGTTTGTTCCTGCCGGCAGTTTAACTTTTATTTTAGGACCAAATGGTGGGGGAAAAACAACGCTTCTAAAATGCATTTTAAATATTATTAAATATAGTGGAAAAGTTATTTTTCATGGGGCAAAGGATAATAAAATAAAAATAGGATATGTGCCGCAAAAAATAAATGTTGACAGAGATATGCCACTTACAGTTCTTGAGTATCTTGTGTCAGGATTTCAGAAATTACCGATTTTTCTTGGTATTCTACCAAAGTTCAAAAAAGAAGCGCTTGATGTTTTAAAACTTACAGGTGCAGAAGGTTTAATTGATAAACGGCTCGGCAGGTTTTCTGGGGGAGAAATGCAACGTGTATTAGTGGCATTGGCATTAATGCAAAAACCAGATGTTTTAATTCTTGATGAACCTTCTGGTGGTATAGATATTTCAGGCGAGACACTTTTTTGTGGTCTTATAAGTTCAATTAAAAAACAATTAAATATTACAGTCATTATGGTTACCCATGATATAGAAGTGGTACGTGCGCATGCCGATAATGTAATACTTCTTAAAAAAACCTTACGGGGTTCAGGCACAATTTCTGATACTTTAACAGATGCTAAACTCAAGGAATTGTTTGGTATTCACGATAAAGAAAAAAAGAATTGTCATTTTATTGGGGGTGAGGAACATGCTTGATATTTTGTATCAAATAATTAGTTTTATTTTCCCATTTGATGTAATGCAGCAGCGATTTATGCAGCAGGCACTCTTAGCACTTTTAATACTTTCACCAATGACGTCAGTACTTGGAGTTCATGTCATAAACAGTAAAATGGCTTTTTTTTCCGATACCATAAGTCATTCAGTTTTTGCTGGCGTTGCTTTAGGATTGATATTATCTTTAAATCCTGAGTTTACTATGGCAATTTTTTGTGTTTTAGTTGGACTATTAATAATTTATTTAACTGAAAAAACCAGATTATCATCTGATACTGCCATAGGGGTTGTTTTCTCTGTGGCAGTGGCTTTTGGCCTTGCTATAATCAGTCGTGATAGAAGTGCTGCGAGAAATGCACAGCAGTTTATTTATGGCGACATTTTGTCCATAAGTGATTTAGATATATACTTACTTATGGTATTGTTTGTGATTTTTTTTGTAACATGGGCAATTGTATTTAATAAAATGGTTAATTTAAGCGCGGATAAAGAAATAGCCAAAGCCCACGGGATTAAGACGGAAATTTATAATTATTTTTTGGGATTTATGTTATCGTTAGTTGTTGTCTTTTGTGTGCGCGCAACCGGGGTGCTGCTTGTAACTGCAATGCTAATTATACCTGCAGCTGCTGCGAGAAACATATCAAAGAGCGCGGGCGCAACTATTTGGTGGGCAATTGTCATAGGTATTTTCTCTTCAATTACAGGGCTTATAATTTCTGCCCAAAACTGGGCACAAACTGCATCAGGTGCCACAGTTGTTCTTGTTGCATTTATAATTTTTGTAATTAATACAATTTACGCAAAAATAAAAGGTTAAATACTTAATTTCAAAATTGCAATTTAAAATAGTTAAAAATAAAACGGAGATTAGTGAATGAATGCAAAAAAAATAAGAATATTTTTGTTATTTACATTCCTTACTAATTTTATATTTATTTCTTGCAATACACAATTACCATCGGAAGTAAAAGATTATTTAAAACAAAATAATATCACCGAATCAGATTTTTTAAAATTTTCATATTCGGACATTTGCCAAAAAAATAAAAAAACTGCATATTTTTTATTAAAAGCAAAACTTAAATCCAAAAATCTGAATTTTATACTTTATGAAGTAAAGACGGGAGAAAATTTTTGGAGTATAGCAAAAAAATATGGCGTTGACATAGATACCGTTATTGGGGCAAATCCAGAAATAACAAAATTAAATTCTTATACAGGCGAGCAATTAATTATATTAAACAGGAAAGGAATTTTACATGAAATAAGAAAAAATGAAAAAATTAATAATATAGCGGAATTGTATGGAAAAAAGATAGATGAAATTTTAAAAGAAAATGATAAAAGAAGTTTAAGGGAAGGGGATATCATTTTTATCCCAAATGCTAAACCAAAAGTATTAAATGAATCAATGGCTGCCATTTATGCTAAAAGGAGTTTGTTTCGTTCACCAATTAGCGGCAATGGTTATTCATCATTTGTCGGTTTAAGAGAACATCCTATTTTAAGAGGTGTTACTAAATTTCATAATGGGGTTGATATAAAGGCAAAAGTAGGGACATGGATAGGTGCTGCTGCTGATGGAGTTGTTATTTATGCGGGTTGGATAAATGGATATGGCAAATCAATAAAAATAAAACATGAAAATGGCTATGTGACCTTATATGCCCATTTAAGTGAAATATATGTTAAAAACGGACAAAAAGTAAAAGCAGGGAAACTTATTGGAAAATCAGGAAATACAGGGCTTTCAACAGGGCCTCATTTGCATTTTTCTATATTTAAAAATGGGAAAGTTGAAAATCCATTGGATTATATCTGGTAAAAAATAAAATTACTTTTATTATTTTTTGATATATTATCAAAATAAATTTATATTAAGGAGGACTAAGTCAGATTTTCAATTCTTTATGTATTTTTATTTTTATGTCACCTCCTGTAACAAATGCATTACACTTTATTTAAAATTTTGTGTTGCAACTATGTCAATATGTTAAAAAATTACTATCTTATATTTTTAATAAGAAAGATATCATAAAAATTTAACATTTCAAAATAGTAACATCAATTTCCTAAAATTTCCTTTACAATATTAAAATAATTTTATATCATAATTACGAATTTAAATTATTATGTTAAAAGAAAAATTTTGTGGATAGACAAAAATATAAAAAAATTAAGAAAACAAAAAAATTATTGTAAGGTTGGTTTTTTTATTAGCTGGTATTTTCTATAACACGGGCATAAAGCAAAAGATGGGTTGGAGTATCATCAACCCTTTAATTACTATATTACAAAAATTAGCCAAAGTAGTTAATGTTTCAGTTAATGATTTATTAAAATAATTTTAAATAGAGTTTTATCTATGACAAAAGAACAAAAATTTTATAAAGCATTGCAAGATGTATTTATCGGAGCCAAGATTGAAGGCGCTGGCGGTTTTGTTAATTTGATGAGAATAAAATCAAATTATTACTGCAAAATAGAAGAAATCCTCAAAAAAGACATTGAAGTTGCGTTAGAAAAATATCCAAATTTTAGGGATGAACTTTTTGATAAACTTTATTCCTTTTTTAGCCGTTATTTTACAGAAAGCGGCTCAATTTATTTCAACTCAACGCCTTTTCATAACAATATTTACGAAAAAGTTTATACAGACGAAAAAGACGTTATTTTATTTTGGAAAACGCAGATGCTTTACTATGTCAAAACCGATAGAATTTTCAGGAGTTTACCAATTGAATTTGACGGATTAAAGTTTAACTTTGATGCTTCAAAAATAGAAAATAAAAAAGCCAATGAAAAGCGTTCGATTATCTATGAGTTAAATGAAATTAAAGAAGACAACACAATTGTTTTTATTGTTCAATATTCTGAGAAAGGTGTAAAAACAAAGCAGGATGAGATATTAAAAGCCATAAATAAAAAAGGGATTGCGATTACGGAAGAACAATTGGAGCGAGCTTTTAGAGTTTTTGAAAAACAAAGTGAAGTAGATTTTTTTATCAACAAAAACGCCAAAGCATTTTTGCAAGAGCAGTTTAAACTTTGGAGTTATCAGTATTTCTGGGAAGGAGCAAAAGAATGGAGTGCTGACAGGGTAAATGAACTGCAGATTTTAAAAGATATTGCATTCAAAATCATAGATTTTATTTCCCAGTTTGAAGATGAACTTGTAAAAATTTGGAACAAGCCAAAGTTTGTCAAAAACTCAAATTATGTGATTACGCTGGACAGAATTAATAATATTGAAGTAATTGAAAAAATCATTAAACACCAAAACATAAAACAACAAGTCAAGGAGTGGCAAGATCTTGGAATTGTAGGTGAAAGTTTTAAAATAGAGGATATGTTTGATAATTCCCCTTCTGCGAAGGGGTGGCAGGCATTCCCCTCTATAGGGCGTCTGTCCATTACCCACATCTTTAATTTTAGCCCGTGGCTGGCAGCCAGGCAATTTTTTGAATAAAATCAGGACGTTTTTGGGCTATATTCTTGAATACTGTTATTAAGGTTCAAACTGGGATTTCAAGTGCATAGGTTTCCGCGTCAGCCGAGTGCTCCGCTTTGTTTTTGTGCCACTAAGAATCTAACCCCTAATTATTAGCAAATTCAGGCATTTTCTGATTTTAAATGAAAAAAATTGAATGTGCTGCCTGCCACTGGCTAACTTGTGGGTAATGGTTAGTTTTAAAAGAGGGAGAGGGGAGATTTTATTTATGCAAAAAAGGTAAAGCAAAAAAATTTACTTTATATTTTATAAAAACCTGCTATCACTGAGGGGATACATCAGTATTTAAAATAGGGAGCCCGACAGACATGGTATTCACTCTCCATATACTCCTGATTAATCATTTTGTCAAGAATAATCAGCGGTAGCATGCAAATCTCTTTTGGCAATTCAGGATTTTTTTCTCTTACTATATCCCATGGCATTTTGTTTTCTTTTTTAACATTGCATAAATTTTGCTTAATTACGTGCTTTTTTTGACGTTTTCTTGGTGGTAAGCCAGCTTCACACCAGATTTTTCTGATAGTATCAGGGCAAAGAGGCAAATCAGCGAGAATTTTTACTTGTTCAGCACATAAGTATTTGTATTTCTTTTTTGCTTCAATGACTTTTTGTTTTAA
>Ga0078972_1004565_pt1 | contig 37458 bp, 22 predicted proteins | sample YelNatPaOPGAMG01_FD_67568 | JGI IMG/M metagenome (GOLD analysis project Ga0078972, IMG submission 67568) | Hot spring thermophilic microbial communities from Obsidian Pool, Yellowstone National Park, USA - OP-RAMG-01 (SPADES assembly) (version 2) | ecosystem: Environmental > Aquatic > Thermal...
TATTCAGCCCCAGGATGCGACGAGCCGACATCGAGGTGCCAAACCTTGCCGTCGCTGTGAGCGCTTGGGCAAGATAAGCCTGTTATCCCCGGGGTAACTTTTATCCGATGAGCCATGGCACTTCCACACGTTGCCATAGGATCACTAGGCCCTGCTTTCGCATCTGTTCGAGACGTCTCTCTCGCAGTTAAGCTCCCTTATGCCCTTGCGTTCGACACCTGGTTTCCAACCAGGCTGAGGGAACCTTTGGGCGCCTCCGTTACCTTTTAGGAGGCGACCGCCCCAGTCAAACTACCCGCCTGATACTGTCTCCTCGGAGGATAACTCCTCGGGTTAGAACTCCAAGATAACAAGAGTGGTATTCCACTGGCGTCCCGAGAAAACTCGGGACTCCCACATATTCTCTACATGCTATCCCAGAATTCAATATCAAGGTGTAGTAAAGCTCCACGGGGTCTTTCCGTCCTGTTGCGGGTAATGCGCATCTTCACGCATGCTACAATTTCACCGAGTCTCTCGTTGAGACAGCGCTCAAGTCGTTACGCCATTCGTGCGGGTCGGAACTTACCCGACTAGGAATTTCGCTACCTTAGGACCGTTATAGTTACGGCCGCCATTCACTAGGGCTTCAATTCAGGGCTTCCCTTGCGGTAACCCCTCCTATTAACCTTCTAGCATTGGGCAGGCGTCAGCCCCTATACTTAGGGTTTCCCCTTAGCAGAGACCTGTGTTTTTGGTAAACAGTCGCTCGAGCCTTGTCACTGCGACCCCAGCGAACCGCCGCGTTGCAGCGGTAGCCCGCCAGGGCACCCCTTCTCCCGAAGTTACGGGGTCAACTTGCCTAGTTCCTTAACGAGAGTTATCTCGCGCGCCTTGGTATCCTCTACCTGCCTACCTGTGTCGGTTTGCGGTACGGTCAGGTTTGCGCTGGCTAGAGGTTTTTCTTGGCAGACATTGCCCCTGCTTCGCTTCGGATTTCTCCTCTACTCGTCCACTGCCAGAGCTTAACCCCCGGACGGATTTACCTATCCAGAGACTCCTACAGCGGAACACGGACGACCAACACCGTGCTCAGGGACGCTGCCTGCGTCACCCCATTGCTCATAACGCGCTCCCCTGGTACTGGAATATAAACCAGTTGTCCATCACCTACGGCTTTCGCCCTCGGCTTAGGCCCGACTAAACTCAAGAGGACGAACCTTCCTTAAGAACCCTTAGGCTTTCGGCGGAAGAGATTCTCACTCTTCTTTTCGCTACTTATACCGGCATCCTCACTTCCCTGCAGTCCACCCGTGCTCGCGCTCAGGCTTCACTCCGCAGGGAACGCTCCTCTACCGCTCCTCGAGGAACTCGAGGAACCCATAGCTTCGGCGACTGGCTTAAGCCCCCTTACATTATCGGCGCAGAGTCCCTATCGACCAGTAAGCTGTTACGCACTCTTTAAATGATGGCTGCTTCTAAGCCAACATCCTGGTTGTCTATGAGACTCAACATCCTTTCACACTTAGCCAGTTCTTAGGGGCCTTAGCTGATGGTCTGGGCTGTTTCCCTTTTGACTATGAAGCTTATCCCCCATAGTCTCACTCCCGCGCTAATGTCATGCCATTCGGAGTTTGGTTGAGTTCGGTAACCTGGTGGGGCCCCTAGCCCATCCAGTGCTCTACCTGCATGACACAACGCGCGAGGCTGCACCTAAATGCATTTCGAGGAGAACCAGCTATATCCGAGTTCGATTGGCATTTCACCGCTACCCACAGCTCATCCAAGCCGTTTTCAACCGACAGTGGTTCGGGCCTCCACCAGGTCTTACCCTGGGTTCACCCTGGCCATGGGTAGATCACTCGGTTTCGGGTCTAATCCGCGTTACTAAGTCGCCCTATTTGGACTCGCTTTCGCTACGGCTCCTCCCGAATCCGGGATTAACCTTGCAACGCGAATTAACTCGCCGGTTCATTATGCAAAAGGCACGCGGTCACACATTTCCCGATACAAAGATCAGGACATAGTGCTCCCACAGCTTGTAGGCATACGGTTTCAGGTTCTATTTCACTCCCCTTCCGGGGTTCTTTTCACCTTTCCCTCGCGGTACTGGTCCACTATCGGTGGCAAAAGGTATTTAGCCTTATCCGGTGGTCCGGACAGATTCACGCAGGGTTCCTCGTGTCCCGCGTTACTTGGGTGTCTCGCAAGAAGTCTCTTGCCTTTCGCTTACGGGACTATCACCCTCTGCGGTCGGCCGTTCCATGCCATTCAGCTAGACAAGAGATTTGTAACTTCTTGCAGGATTCACAGCTCCTGCACGCGAGATCCCGCTACCCCCATACCGCAACGCCTGTGAGCTATATTCACGGCATGGGTTTGGGCTGTTCCCCGTTCGCTCGCCACTACTTAGGGAATCACTTTTGTTTTCTTTTCCTCCGGATACTAAGATGTTTCAGTTCTCCGGGTGCCCTCCTCACAGGCTATGTATTCACCTGTGGGTGACACGGCATTACCCGTGCCAGGTTGCCCCATTCGGGAATCTCCGGATCAAAGCTTGTTTGCAGCTCCCCGAAGCGTTTCGCCGCTGACCGCGCCCTTCATCGGCCTTTTGCCCCAAGGCATCCACCGTACGCCCTTAGTAGCTTGACCAAAAAACCGGTGAATTGTAGTTTACCCTTGCTCTATGCAGTTTTCAATGTGCGCTCCAAATGCCGGACAATCAGCGGCAGGCTTTTTAGCCTTCCCTGATGCTCCGACATCGACCGGCAGCCTATGCCGCCAGCCTGGAAAAATCCTTTATCGTGTCTCAATCTGGATGGACACTTACCAACAATCCTTGGTGGAGGCTAGCGGGCTCGAACCGCTGACCTATTGCGTGCAAAGCAATCGCTCTCCCAACTGAGCTAAGCCCCCGTTGCGTCTTTAGGATCAATCAGTCTCGAACCGCTGACCTTCCCGAATGCTTCGGGATGCTCTCACATCTGAGCGAGCACCAGGTCAGAACTTCGAAGTGTCGGCTCGCTACTAAGTCAAGGCTTCCGACCACAACGCCCAAACTTATTTCGTTTGGCGCTGGTGGGCCTCGTTGGAATCGAACCAACCACCTCACCCTTATCAGGGGTGCGCTCTAACCAACTGAGCTAGAGGCCCGCTCAGCAATCTGCTATCCTCCAGCCGTTTTCTTCGAGCAAAATCAAGACACGATAACGGGGAAGACTCTCGCCTTCCCCGAAATTTTCAAGGAACGACAGTCTCATGCGGTTATCCGGCCTCAAATTGTACCGGCAATCCACACCATTCGCTATTGTACCAGACAACGATATCCTTGACAACTGAATAGTGCAAGCGAGCAGCCAGATGAGATCGACCTAGGATGCCGGCGCTAGAAAGCAGAAACAAGAGGATAGGCAAACACGCCTTATCTCTGGTAAGCGTCTGCTCGCTAGCCACCAGTCTCCTTAGAAAGGAGGTGATCCAGCCGCACCTTCCGATACGGCTACCTTGTTACGACTTAGTCCCCCTCACCGGCCACACCTTCGGCAGCTCCCTCCCTTGCGGGTTGGGCCACTGACTTCGGGTGCAGCAGACTCAGGTGACTTGACGGGCGGTGTGTACAAGCCCCGGGAACGTATTCACCGCAGTTTAGCTGACCTGCGGTTACTAGCGATTCCGCGTTCACGAAGTCGAGTTGCAGACTTCGATCCCAACTGAGGCCGTATTTTTGGGATTAGCTCCACCTCGCGGTATTGCGTCCCTTTGTTAACGGCCATTGTAGCATGTGTGTAGCCCAGGGCGTAAGGGCCATGCCGACTTGACGTCATCCCCACCTTCCTCCCGCTTACACGGGCAGTTTCGGAAGAGTTCCCGACTTTACGCTGGCAACATCCGATGAGGGTTGCGCTCGTTGCGGGACTTAACCCAACATCTCACGACACGAGCTGACGACAGCCATGCAACACCTGTCTCGCTGTCCCTATTGCTAGGGAGGGTACCACTTTCGTGGACTTTCAGCGGATGTCAAGCCCTGGTAAGGTTCTTCGGTTAGTGACGAATTAAACCACATGCTCCACCGCTTGTGCGGGGCCCCGTCAATTCCTTTGAGTTTCAACCTTGCGGCCGTACTCCCCAGGCGGGATACTTAATGCGTTAGCTACGGCACTAGTGGGGTCGATACCACTAACACCTAGTATCCATCGTTTACGGCTAGGACTACCGGGGTATCTAATCCCGTTCGCTCCCCTAGCTTTCGCGTCTCAGCGTCAGTACTGGGCCAGAGAGCCGCCTTCGCCACGGGTGTTCCTCCTGATATCTACGCATTCCACCGCTACACCAGGAATTCCACTCTCCTCTCCCAGACTCCAGCCCTTCAGTTTCAGATGCAGTTCTGCAGTTGAGCTGCAGGATTTCACATCTGACTTAAAGAGCCGCCTACACGCGCTTTACGCCCAGTAAATTCGGACAACGCTCGCCCCCTACGTATTACCGCGGCTGCTGGCACGTAGTTAGCCGGGGCTTTCTCTGTGGGTACCGTCACTTCCTTCTTCCCCACAGGACAGAGCTTTACATCCCGAAGGACTTCATCGCTCACGCGGCGTCGCTGCGTCAGGGTTTCCCCCATTGCGCAAGATTCCTAATTGCTGCCCCCCGTAGGAGTCTGGGCCGTGTCTCAGTCCCAATCCGGCTGACCATCCTCTCAGACCAGCTACCCGTCGTAGCCTTGGTAGGCCGTTACCCTACCAACAAGCTGATAGGCCGCAAGCCCATCCTGAAGCGCATCGCTGCTTTAGATGCGAATCCATGCGGAATCGCATCCACATGCGGTATTACTCCGCCTTTCGGCGGGCTATCCCCCACTTCAGGGCAGGTTGCTTACGTGTTACGCGACCGTTCGCCGCTAGGGTCCACAAGTCCGCTGCCGAAGCTTTGGACAGCGTGAACCCTCGCTCGACTTGCATTTCTTAGGCACGCCGCAAGCGTTCGTCCTGAGCCAGGATCAAACTCTCCATTAAAAACCAAAAACTGAATACTCATCCACATGAAGGTCCCTCACGGAACCCTTCCTCAGAGGAAAGCATCCAGTTTTCGCTTTCATTGAGAGATCTCTGACCTTCCCAATTTACTCGGGACAGGCCTGGTTGAAACTCACCTGGCTAACGTCTTTTCTTCACGTCGCTCCGCTTGCACTATTCAGTTGTCAAGGACCGCTATGGGGATTTCCCCCTAGCGCAAAATATAATATACCACACCCCATATGGGGTGTCAACCTATTTTTCGGAAATTTTTTCGTTTTTTTGAGACCTATTTCTCTGACCGTGGCCTCGGCCACCACCGCGTATACTACCACAGCCACTCAAGGCTGTCAATACTTTTTTGCAGCATTTCTCCGCAAAATTTGCTGGGTCCTCAACAAAAATCCCTTGTCTGCCCTCAGTGATGCCTCATCCCCCCAAGATAGGTGTAAGTATCAGACCTGATGAGCACTCCACGATACCCAACAGTAGCCCATCACATGGCACTACCGATTGCTTGGCCCTACGTATTGCCTGTCCAGTCGCGGGAAGAATATTCGTGCCAATTGAACTTCAAAGAACAGATACTATTACAGTCCCAGTATAGCCAGGCGTTTGCCGGCCAAGCACTAATCTGCTAGAATCACGAACGGTATCGCAAACTGCAGTAACGGAGGCAAACTAATGTCACAAGAACTCAAGTTTATAGCCTGCGATTTAGGTGCAGAAAGTGGAAGGACTGTCCTAGGATTACTGAAAGACGACCGGCTTCGCCTGGTAGACATCTCCCGTTTCCCGAATGGAGGAGTCAAGGTAGGAGAAAGCCTATATTGGGATGTCCTCAGGTTGTTCGACGAGATGAAGAATGGCATTAGACTTGCCACCCATCAACATGGCGCAGACATATCTGGAGTCGGCATTGACACTTGGGGAGTAGATTTTGCATTACTCGGACCAAATGACGTCCTACTCGAAAATCCCCACTGCTATCGCGACCCTCGCATCGACGGCATGATGGAGGAAGTATTCACAATTGTCCCAAAGAGCCGAATCTACGAAGAAACGGGCATCCAGTTCATGCCTCTCAACACCCTGTACCAGATTTATGCTGTCAAGAAGATGAATCCATGGCTACTCGAAACTGCAAAATCACTCCTGATGATGCCGGACTTATTCAATTTCTGGTTCACTGGCACCAAAGTATGTGAATTTACCGAGGCCACAACCACACAGTTCTACAATCCGCGTAGTGGCACCTGGGCGAGAGGATTGCTTGACTTACTAGAAATACCGTCGCACTTTCTCATGGAGATTGTGCCACCTGGCACTGTCCTTGGGCGAATCCGCACATCCATAGCATCTGATGTTGGGGCAAAGGATATGACACTAATTGCACCTGCTACCCACGATACCGGATCGGCAGTGGCCGCAGTGCCTGCAAAGGGTAAAGGGCACGCATACATCAGTTCTGGCACGTGGTCATTGATGGGTGTAGAATCGTCTGAGCCCATCATTAACGAAAAGGCCTTGAGTCTCAACTTTACCAACGAAGGCGGTGTCTGTGGCACATACCGTTTCCTACGAAACATAATGGGTCTATGGTTGGTTCAAGAATGCCGGCGTACGTGGGCGCAAAAAGGCACTGAGTACTCATATTCCGAACTTGCGGAACTCGCGGCAAACGCGGAACCATTTAAGTCGGTCATTGATCCCGATGATGTGTCATTCCTCCACCCTGGCGATATGCCTGCCCGGATTCGAGAGTTCTGCAAAAAGACCAACCAACCTGTGCCTGACCACGTTGGGGAGGTCATCCGGTGCGCATTAGACAGTCTTGCTCTGAAATATCGTTGGGTACTCGAAGGACTGGAATCGTTGATGGGTCAGCGAATCGAACCAATTCACATCGTTGGCGGAGGCACTCAGAACAAATTACTCTGTCAACTCGCTGCGAATGTGACAAACCGCTCAGTGATTGCAGGACCTGTGGAAGCAACTGCCATCGGGAACATACTAATCCAGGCGCTTGCTCTGGGACATATACATTCACTTGACGAAGGACGTGAGATCGTTCGCCGTTCCTTTGATGTCGTCACATATGAGCCTAGGCACGACGAACGTGTCGAAGCCGCATATCAACGGTTCAAAACGCTTTTACCTCAATAATTGCGTTGTAAAGGGAGGCGGCAAAAAGGGCTCGCCTCCCTATTCGTCAACATTAAGCCCCACCTCGACCTTGCCCTTGCTCTGGTTGTCCAACTTCATCCCGCCGCGAAAGCGATTGCCCATGATGACCACAGCCTTGGAGTTCGGCCCCAGAACAATTTGCTTCTTTCCAGCATCCATGAAGTCGCATGACGATACCGTAAGACCGTTTCCGTCAGCCATTATGCACGGCTCACCTTTGCCGGCCTGGTCCCAACCATTAAAATGGCATTCGTTGAAAAAGGCATGACCCGAACCCCTGATCGTCGCATGCGTAGTTGTTGAGGGAATCCCCCAGAACCCACAGTTATTGAACTTTACTGGACCAGTATTCGTCTCTTTCACCTCGATATGCGACATGAATTGACAATTGGAGAACACGATTCCGGCATGTGCTTGGCAATTCTCAACCAACACCGCAGTTGGTCCGATGTCGGACCCAGACGTGCTAATAATCACGTTGCCTGGACCATCCTTGAACTCAGTGAAGCGAAAACCTACCTTGTACCATATACAGAAGGAATTATTCACATATTCCCAATCTGTCCTGCCAAAAATAAAGGCTTCTGCATTTGCGCTCATGTACTCTTGCATTGCAGGTGTGGCTTCCCAGAAAGGCCAAAGATGTACATCTGAGATACGTCCGACGTCAAAACACTTATCAACGAAAATTCCCTTGTGGAGCGGTTGGGCGTAGAGTCGCTGGATGAGGTGACGCCCGCAAGGAGCAGTTCCGAAATCCACTGCCTGCCAAGGGTTTACAAGAAGCACGTCAATAATCGAACAGTTATCACCAGCGCCTCCAATACACCATGGGTACGGAACCGGCTTCTCCTTTGACTGCTCCGGGTAGAAGACAGTTATTCCTTTCACCGTGGAGTTTGAATGCAGAAATATGAACGGATTGCCACTGTCTCGACCCTTGCCTTCCACCGCCAGCAAAGTGCTTCCTTTGTGCTGAGTCCTAGCTGTAGGAGCCCGAAAAACGCCTTCCAAAGTAACGTTTTCTGGAATCTCAAGGTGGCCACGGATCATATAGGTCCCGGTTGGGACAAATACAATTCCGCCACCACCATTTTCCGCGCTCTTCAGCGCATTCTGAAATGCGGCGGTGTCATCGGTCTCTCCGTCACCCTTTGCGCCAAACGAGGTCACTGAGTATATACCTTTCTGACCGGCGGGAGATTCCTGGGAATTGACAGGCAAGGCGAGGAGAAATACGGCTAGAAGAAAAGCGAAATTGAGCATCACCTATTTACCTCCGATTGATATTCTGGTGAGCACAGCATACCAACCAGGTGATGCAGTGTCAATGATTCCGCGCTTGCTATTGGAGGTACCTTGCCAGGTTTCTAAAGATCTGTATGCCGTCGGTCGAACCGTGCCAGGGAAGGCACGCTCGTTCAGGGTGCGGCATGAGACCAAAGATCAGCCCAGTCGAGTCGCGAATTCCTGCGATCCCGCCAGGTGCCCCGCTGGGGCAGTACGGGTATTCCTCAGTCGGTCTCCCCTGTCTCGAATAGCACAAACATGGTCTGATGACATCGTCCTTTTCCCAGAACAATCGCCCCTCACCATGTGCCACTGGCATCCTGAGCACGCATCCCTGGAGACCCTGCGTCCATATGCTGCTCGCATCCGTTACGAGTAGTTCTACCCAGCGGCTCTCGAAACGAGCCGACTTGTTTTGGAGTAAAGCCGCCTGCCGCTCCCCTACTGTGCCGTCAGGAAGAAGACCGGTCTCCACCAAGATTTGGAAACCGTTACATATGCCCAAGATTGGCTTGCCAGTATCCACAAGTTCCCGGAGTTGGTCAGCTGCACAAGCAATGAGATGAAGTCCGAAGATGCGCCCAGACCCAAGGTGGTCTCCCCAGGAAAATCCACCTGGCACCACCACTGCCTGATAGTCAGTCAATCTCTCGTCGCCTCTCATCACATGTTGAAAGTTGACGATTTTAGCACTGAGACCAACCAATTCAATCGCAAAAGCAGTCTCTTCGTGGCAGTTTATACCCGGACCATACAATACAGCCACAACCGCGCGCCTATTTTCTCTTTCAGCCATTTCTAATCCGCACGGCTGAACATCAACCGTGGTCATCCGACCACCTCCGCAAACGGCTTCTCCCAAACTCGGATAAGTTCGTCAATCGGCGAATCGTATATCTGAACGCCGCCGTCTACTATGGTCAACGAAGGTTCTTCGACAACTTCGCCCACCTGAATCCATGGCAGCCCTCCAAACAAGTCCGCTGGGGACACATCCCTTGGAAGTTCCAACAACAGCGAACCCACTGCCTCGCTGAAAACAGCGCCGTCTCTCCGTCCACTCGGGAAGTTTGACAGGTCAACCCGCACACCGAAGCCTGAGCCCATTGCGCCTTCGAATAGCCGGAATAGCAGTCCACCCTCCGCGACGGCAGAAGCCGACTTCACCAGATTTTGATGCTTGTAGATCTCGTGCAGGCGCCGGTACATTAAAGCCAAATCCTTCGCCCACTCGTTCCCCCAATCGGATAACTTGTCACCTCTTTCACCATATGCATCCAGATATACCGACCCACCAAGCCTCTCCGGATCCAGGTAACCCAGGAGCACAAGAGTATTACCCGCCGACTTGAATTCCTTCGTGACAATTGCACGTACATCAGGTAGTCTGCCCATGGCGGTCACTACCAGGGTGAATGGCACGTCGATCAGTTCGCCAGCATCCGTCTTGAAAGTGCCCGAACTGGAATCTTTGCCGGATATGAAGGGCGTTCCGAAAGTTTCCGAAAGGTCAGCAATCGTCTCTACCATAGCCTTCAAATCCCAAGCGACATCGGCGCGGATTTTCGGCGTGTAGAAATTATCGCACAAAACTATGTCGTCGAGACTCGTTCCTACAGCCACCGCTTTTGCGATAGCCTCGATAATTGCAAGCCGCGCCGACGCCGCCGGATCAATGTCCGGATAAAGAGGATTGAACGCAACAGTGGTAACTAGCCCATACGGCTTGCCTCGAATCGGTGCCGCTACCCAGCAGTCGTTACGCATTCGCCCATTTCTACCTCCGTATGGACCCAAGACCGTCCGTCCCTGAACCGTCGAGTCGAACTGGGTCCCTGCGGGAGACTGGTCACAGCAGTGATAATGCGAGATGACTTTCTCAATAGCCTCTTTCCACTCATTTGGGGTTTGCGGCTCCGGGCGTGTGGGTGGCTGGAGATTCCGCTCCGGCTTTACAATCTCTATTTGTTCGATCGGACAGGCCCTCCAGAGGAAAGACATATCAAGGTCGGCGACGAGCGTATCCCCGAAAAATGCAGTCAACTTGCCGGTGTCCGTGAACTCACCGAGTACCGCATATTCGACGTCATAAAGCGACAAGATTTCAAGCGCTTCCTCGAGTTTGTCGGGCGGGACGGCGGCAAGCATCCGCTCTTGCGATTCCGAAAGAAGTATCTCCCAAGGAGCAAGGCTTTCATCCTTGAGAGGCACCTTAGATAAATCAATCTGCACTCCTGTCTTTGCACCCATTTCTCCGACTGCACATGAGATCCCACCGGCGCCGAGGTCAGTGATTGAGCGAATACACCCTGCATCCCTCAGTATGGGAACAGCGGTCATGAATTTTCGCTCGGTTATCGGATGCCCAATTTGAACTGCGGCTGCATCCTTGTGGATTGTCTCACCGGTCATTTCTGCAGAACTTGCTGTCGCTCCGTGGATTCCATCGCGCCCCGTGCGTCCTCCAAACAAGACGACTTTATCGCCAGGAAGTGGGTCAAGTTTCAGAGCGTACTTCTCAGGAATTATGCCAACTGTATGACCGAGCGCAAGGCACTTGGCGTAACCCGGATGGATCCGGTAGACCGGATGCATCATTGGAATGCCCATAGGGTTGCAATAATAAGCGGTTCCGCGGATTGACTCTGTCACAATGATCCGCGGATGGAGTGCACCAGCGGGAACCTCTGACTCTGAAATCCGCGGGTCCATCGTCCCCATGATTGTTGAGCCCCCAATTGGGTACCCGCCGCGACCAAATCCGATTGCATCCCGAATCACCCCGCCATGCTTGGTCGCGATGCCCCCGAAAGTCGCAATAGAAGAGGGAAAGTTGTGCGTCTCTCCTTTGATCAGCGCTACCTGTCCCTCATAAAAGCGCATACCACCTGCATTGTCTTTGAATACGGATACTACAAGAGGATGATTGATTCTTGCAGTCGCTGCTTGAAGCTTCTCAAGCAAATTCAGGCTCCTCCAGGTGGTGTGGTAGCAGTGGTCAGACCAGGATTGGACCACAATCTCGATTTCGGCATCCGTAAGAGGACGCCCAATCAATGATTCATACTCTTGGAGCGTTTTAAGTTGTGGGAGTGGTGCATACCACGAATTCTTTTCACTTAGCGACAAAAGGTCCTCGTCCGATAAACCGACGAGTCTAATATACTTGACTTGCTCGGGCACGCCGTGGGGTCTAAGCGAATCCCACGGCTTCTCGATAATTGTTTGGACGATCGGATTGTACAGGTTATCATCCACTATTCGCCTTGCTTCATCAGGCGTGGCACCAAGGAACTGGTAGCGCAGGCTCAATCGCGCCCATTCGAGCCCCTGTACGCCGAGAGCCTTTGCACCATCGAAGATTGACGGAGTCTCCGGGTCCGTAACAGCTCGTTGGTACCCAATCTCAATTATTGGACCGTCCGCCTCAGTGAGTCTCGAATGATAGGAGTAAATCTGATACAAAGGGTTAACGAAGAGAGGAATAAGCGCTTGGGGATCGCAGTCACCTTCCAGTCTAATTACACGCTCAATGCGCAGTCCCTCGAGACGGTAGCCCAATCCTTTGAGGCGTGCGAGCAAGTTATCTGCCTCAGGATCCTCTTTGTATTGGATGTATATGCAGGCTAGAGCCATATTGAACTCTCCCACCGCATTCTACCCTACTCAAGACACGTCACGCAAGAGCACCCCTTACTGGACCCACCTCCTCTCGTAAACCGACGCTCAAACATGGCAACTTGATCGCGAACACAGCAGACGTGACTTCATACACACAAGCCACGTGACCCAGCCATCCCATCTTAAATGCGCGAGACGCCCACCACGTCTGAAGCGACAGGCGGGCGTCTCGGCTAAAAACGCTCAACCGTGCTCACCTTTTCCCGCGTCTCCTCCGAACCACGAGAAGTGTGGGGATCAAGCCACCCGCGAGTGCGATAAGCGATGAGGGCTCAGGAACTATCTCAAACTCTATATGTAACCAGTCAAGCGTATCGTAGGGTCCACCCCCCAAGAGGTGTGCCCAGTTAAGGCTCTCTACAACAAAGCGGTCCCACTGATACGCAACAGGGTCAAGTGCAGGGTTTCCCAGCGTAAGAGTTTCCTGGTTTGTAAATGTTCCAATCGGCGTATAAAGGGTGACAACCACGTCCTGAAAGCCGCCATAAGCAGGAAAATCCCCGCAAGGGTAACCCCCACTTGTAAACCGCCCCGGCATAGCGGATACGTCCATGTGCCCATAACCTAACGGCTCGTCACCATAAGTCCAAATACCCGAAACGGTAAATGACCCAGCTAGGAGATCTATGTACCTATAGCCCTCCTCATTGACACCCACAGTACCGTGCCACAAGTTGGTGGTCCCAGGAGCCAAGTCCAAGAAAAGATCTTTCCCCAGTCCTTCGTTATCGTACACAGTGCAAAATACAGATACTGCCGTTCTGAAAGTTGTCGTGCCAGGTGGAGGAAAGTCTTCCGCCAACACTGACGAGCAACTCACGACGAGAAGCACAAACAGAACTGCTAGCGAAAACCGGAACTTTGACACCTTTTTCTCCTTTCCAAGTCCCCCGAATATTGAAGCGTTCAGAGGTCTTTTTGATGTGGTAAATCCGCGCCCCAATTGGAAACTGCTGAGGAAACTGAGGATAATTCTATTTTACGATTCGCTCCGTAGTATGTCAACCGTGCCACTGCAAATCCGGTAAATTTACCAGGAGTCCGGGATTAGTTTTGCAGTTCCTGAAGTATCTTCGTGGCATGTTGGAGAAGCATTTTGTAAGACTCGCAGAAATACGTTCGGTCCGACGGCTGCCCACCAAGGATAACTCTGTGCTTGATACACCCACCGTAGCAGAATCTAAGCCACGGACACATCCTGCACTCGTCAGAAAGCATTGTTTTTTGGTCGCCAAACTCCATAAGTTTCGGCGACCTCTTCAATTCTTCTAGAGATGATTGATTGATGTTCCCAATTCTCCATTTTGGCAAGACGAAAAAGTCGCAAGGAAATACGTCGCCCGTGTGCTCCACGAGTAGATAACCCCCGCAGCGCGGTTGAGTTATGCAAGTATTTGACGGCTGCCCTTGGAGAATGAGCATCAGGTCATCAAAGTCACGTATGGAGATATCCATTGGGCTGTCGAGCCACCGATCGAATATTCTGACCAGGAAATTTCCATATTGCTCAGGCGTTATTGCGTAAAAGGCTGGAGCACCACCCGGACCTGGTTCCAGACAGGGTACGAACTGGTAATATTTGACACCAGTATCAAGCAGAGCATCATATACGCGGTCCGGCTCAACTACATTGCGGTCATTCAGAAGCACAAGGATATTCACCTCAGCGCCGGCATCAAGCAGAGTCCGGATCGCTTGCATCACACGCTTGTGGCTGCCAATCCTCTTTTCGTCGCGGCGGTAGTAGTCGTGGAGGCTTGCCGGACCATCCAGACTTATACCCACAAGAAAGTTGTGAGCGGCGAGAAACTCAGCCCACTTTCGATCAATCAGTATGCCATTCGTCTGCAACGCATTGGTGACAATTTGACCTTCGCGCAGGTTTGCAGTCTGTAATTCCACAACCCGTTCGAAGAACTCCAAGCCCATAAGGGTGGGCTCCCCACCCTGCCAGGAGAATTGCGCCAGGTCACGTCCTGCAGCCATCCCCTGGACTATGAGTTGCTCGAGAGTTGATTCCTTCATTCTGTGCTCCCTCGTTCCAGGGAACATGCCGCTCTTTTGTCTGTAAAAACAATAAGTGCAACGCAGATTGCAGTCCGGACCCGCTGGCTTAATAAGAAGTGATATCACAGATGCACCGATTGCCATCCGACTTCTCCAATACCTCTTATACGCATGATACCAGCGCCTACTATCCACGTCAAACCGTGCGCACAGTTTTTCTAAACAGGCTGGCAGTGCTATAATCTTGCTAGCCTCAATCGTAGATAACACGGAGCAAAAATGGAGTTACTCCTAGGGATGGTGATACTTATGGCTATATCGGGTGGTGCCGCCGGAGAATTCGTTACTCCATCGGAGATGAACAAAGCACACGACTGGATCTCCCATAGATTTCTTGAGAAAAACGTTCGCGAATTACCATTCTCGTTCAAGTATGGAGGTAAGGCGTCCTGTGAAATTCTAGACCAATGGGAGTGCACTGCAAAGACAAGCAAGTTAGACGAAGCACGGCGCAAGCACACAATCACCTACAGGAGCCCTGACACAGCGCTTGACGTCACGATTGTTATCGTCGAGTATACAGACTTCCCAACGGTAGAATGGACTATGTACCTGAAGAACTGCGGAAAGTCCGACACGCCCATTATCGAAAACTTATGCCCGCTCGACGCTAAATTACCCGGTAAAGATGGAAGTGATTTTGTACTCCACCACAATGTTGGCAGCATATGTCAGAAAAATGATTACCAACCGCTCTCTGACATAATTGCGCCAAATACAACAAGGCGCATAACTACTTCCGGAGGACGCTCCTCCAATAGTGACTTGCCATATTTCAATATCCAGTGTGGCGACGAGGGAGTAATACTCGCAATCGGGTGGCCCGGACAGTGGGCAGCTGAATTCATGCGTGATGGATCGAACGTTCTTCGAATTGTGGCAGGGCAGGAGTTGACGCATTTTGTACTCCACCCTGGTGAAGAAGTACGCACGCCACTGATTGTCCTTCAGTTTTGGGAAGGTGACCGCCTCCGCTCTCAGAACATTTGGCGTCGCTGGATGCTCGCGCACAATCTTCCCCATCCCTATGGCAAGCAGGTGCAACCACACCTTGCAGGCTGTAGTTCACACCAGTTCGGAGAAATGGTGCACGCTGACACTGCAAGCCAGAAGTTGTTCATAGATCGCTATTTGGAAGAACAAATTAGACTGGACTACTGGTGGATGGATGCCGGGTGGTATGTAAATGAAAGTGGCTGGCCAAACACAGGAACGTGGGAGGTAGATACGAAAAGATTCCCAGGAGGACTACGCCCTATTAGTGACCACGCACACTCGAAAGGGGTAAAGATTATCGTTTGGTTCGAACCTGAACGCGTGACCCCAGGCACGTGGCTGTACACGCAACACCCCGAATGGCTTCTAGGTGCGGACGGAGGGCAAAAACTGCTAAACCTGGGTGATCCACACGCACTCAAGTGGCTCATCGAGCATATTGACGAACTTATCGTTCGCGAGGGAATTGATTTATACCGAAATGACTTCAATATTGACCCGTTACCTTATTGGCGGGAAAACGATCCCGAAAACCGACAGGGAATCACCGAGATCAAGTACGTGCAAGGCTTCCTAGCATTCTGGGACGAACTTAGGCGCCGTCACCCAGACATGTTGATTGACACATGTGCTTCAGGAGGTCGGCGCAACGACATTGAGACGCTTAGGCGATCCGTGCCTTTGCATAGGAGTGATTACATCCTGGAACCGATTGGTCAGCAATGCCACACTTATGGAATTGCATCATGGATACCATTCTATGGTTCAGGCGTAAATCATTTTGATGCATATGGTTTCCGCAGCGTCATGTGCCCGGCCATGAACGCCTGTTACGATGTGCGGCGCACTGACAGTGACTATGATTCCCTACGGCGGCTGATTGGCGAATGGCGAATGATTGCCCCATACCTGCTCGGCGACTACTACCCGCTGACCGATTACAGTACTGAGACCGATGTATGGATGGGCTGGCAGTTCTATCGCCCAGATCTGGGAGAGGGCGTTGTACAGGCATTCAGACGTCCTACAAGCCCTTACGAGTCAGCGCGTTTCCTCCTTAGGGGGCTGGATGCAAACGCCAAGTATGAAGTGTGGAATCTAGACACAAACAGGCGGACAATCACCGAGGCAGAGAAATTGATGCAAGAAGGCTTGCTTGTGGAAATGAAGAATAAACCCGACTCGGTAACGATCATCTACAAGCGACAAGGAGAAGCCAAAGAAAGCCATCGTTGACCTCAACTTGCCACCCGTGTAGCAGGCATCAAGAAAGCAATCAAACAATTTCAAAAGATTGGACTTATGCAAGGAGCACTACCGGCTTATCTTGGTCAAGCCAGTGGCCACGTCGTGTGAAATCCCTGCTATATCAACACGACCTCTCGTGGTGGACTGGATTTTAACCGTATTGCCTGAACGGGAGAGGTGAACGAATGTGGGGATTTCGAAGGTGTCGCCCGCCTGAATATCATAGATCGTGAGCGGCTGCCCCTTCTTGAATATGCTTGCGTCAGGCACAAGTATGGTCTTTTTCCCACCAGAAGCAAGAACATTAATGATCGGCGCGCACGTACCATCTTGTGCTCGAAGAAGTTTGCCGCGGAAGTAGCCCGTATCTGTTGCACAACATGAAGTGGACTTCTCAAGCGGAATGACGTTGCGCACCTCATGCATCCCAGGTTCTTGCTCCGAACTCACAAGACCTTTCCCCAGAACAAGGGTTTGGGTATCGAGTTCGATGACGTAGTGTCCCTTTTCTCTCGCGACAGACCTGATGCGATAGCAAGACTTGTGGCTGTAATCGCGTCGGCTGAAATAGACATACTGTCCATTTAGCGACCCGTCGAGTGGGAGTTCGCGCCCGGTAGTAACTTTGCATGTTTGATAATCCACAGAGGCGATGCGGCCCCAATACCCCGCTTTCTCAGTTGCGATTGTGGTGTCCCCCAGGCACACTAGAGTTCCGCCCAGAAGCACTACCTCGCGAACTGCACCCTGCGCCACTCTCAGAAACGCAAATTGTCCTTTCATCTTGGCAGTCTGTCCGCTGCATTCAAACTCACATTCCTCGCGCGGGTCCGTAGCAGAGAGGATATAATCGTGACATCCAGTTTTGAGATCAACTCTCAAACCGACCTGCAAGTCTTCTCCCTTCCTGGCAGTCATCCGTTCGACTGCCTTTACAGGGTTTATCCCTCGGTAAGGCTGGAGAACACTAGCAAAAGCAGAATCGAGGTCGCTACCTGAACGTCTGACAATAGCGTAAAGAGGTTTGGGATATGACGGAAGGATTCCGGGTGCCGTGGCAGTGATAAGTTCACTGCCATCGGGAGGCGAGAGAAATATCCTCAGAACCTCGCCCTCTTTGGAGTCAATCACCCATGTGGCTATGGCATTGTCTTTTATCTGACCGCGCCTTATATCATAAAGAAAACCATAACCATTTCCTGGCGGCGGGTTCCAATACGGCGGCTTGTCGGGCTCACCCACGATGTCGCCATCTGGACCTACGCGGCGGCCCCAGTCATATTCCACTCCAGCCAGGCTTCCTCGAGGCTGTACCTCCCCCAGTTCCACGCCTTCCACTGTAAGTTTCTCTGCGCAAGAATGCCAAAAAAGGTCATGCGTATTCCCACCTTTGACCCGAAACACATCCACTAGATACGAACATCCAGGTTCGCTCTCTACCATGGCCAAAGTTCTCGAGTAAAGTGATACCCCTTCCGATTTGTATGAGGCTTCTGACGAGGCTTCAACCATCTTGACCACAGGCGTTTCCCCAAAAAGGTGGACACTGCCGCCGGAAGGTCCGGCCAGCATCTGTGGCTGCTCGTTAACGACGACTAGATTGTGGCTCGCCGTTTGATTAGCCCAGCCGCGTTGAACATGAGCACTGCCTAGCACGTACCCGAGGTCATAGGTCAATTCCCGCCCTAGAGCGTAGAAGTTAATGTTCAAGTCATCCCTGTGCCCATGGCAGACCGATGGTCCATATCGGATAAGGACAGCACGACCATTGACCCCATCGTCCGCACGAAGGATTGCTATTCCCTTCCCATCCAACAACGCCGACTTTCGCACCAGTTTAGTCTTGCTCTTGGCTGATGCAGGAATTGGCTCTGCATGAAACAACAACCACATTTTTGCCACAGTCGGCATGCTCGACCTGACGGAATCAACATCGCCGCCAGACAAATCATTAAGCATGCTTGCCCAACGACGCTTTGACTCCTCATCAGGTGCCCACCTGTAGAGTCGCTCTGCGCCCATATAAGTTGTCCAACTCACCGGTGGTTCTTTATCAATCTTTTCCCAGTCCGGACTCCAATCGCCAAATCTAGGCGAGTGTCCGGCACAAAGCATGTCCCATTCACCCCAAGCAATCGCGCGTGACAACTTCGGGTGAGCGTACAAGTCAATTCCGGCTGGGTACTTATCGCTGTGATAGTTAGCCAGCATTTCAGCCATGTCTATGTAAAGTGACAGAGCGTGTTGCGAGTATCCCATGGAGGTTTCATAATACTGACCATCTCGGTCCAGGTTGTTTTCAAGGAAGTTAAACACCGAGTATGGACCAGATAGGCAGTATTCAATGTACTCAGGATCATCTAGCGCTAGCCCTACGACGAGTATTCCTCTAAGGAAGTCCGCGGCGCCGTTCGTGAGTCCATACCTGCCGGTCGAGAGTTCCGAATAACAGTAATCTGCACCATTCCTGAGCACATTGTGGACAAAACTGCATTCGGGTCCCAGTTTTTCACGCAGTATGTCATAGTACTGCGCTAGGTGCACTAAGACACGCGCAACCTGGTACTGAGTTCGCTCAAACCGCCCACCAGGTGCATTCGGATAGTCTATCGAACCGATAGTAGATGCTGGATAGGCTTTGGCAATCTCCTCCATGAGAATTATGGCGGCGTTGGCATACCTATCCTCACCGGTCAGCACATAGGCATTCGTGAGCGCACTAAGTATGGAAAGAGTGACCATCCGGATAGCATAGGAGTTATACACGCCAACAAAATAATAACGCTTGCCGTCCGGACCTACCCAACCCGTACCATCGTCGGGATGTGATTCGTCGGGGAAAACGCGCTGGCACGACGGGCATTTTGCAGTCCCCGGTCTACTGAAATCACACACACCGTCGGCACCCCACCACGGCCACGAGGAATGACATTCCGGACAACTAGAGAAACCATAGGCGTAGATTGCGTTAGGCGGAGGTACAAGAGCACGCAGTTCGGCTTCAGACATCGAAGACCACTTGTCTGCCTCGCTCTTGATTTGCTCAAAGATCTGCCGAGCCCAGGCATACCGCTTAATGTTTTGCTTCGCACGGTCAATATCTACTCGGCTGAAGTAAAGTCGCGGACCTATCTGTTCAGATGCCATGGCCACCTCGCGCCCCGCCGTAAGTATACACAAAGCAACCGCGACACAAAAGCACAAAAACCTACCAAACATAGCCCCGCGGTGGTCAACAGCCGTCACTGGCAATCTGCTACTTCTTCCATCAATTGAATTTCTAGACTTGATAGTTTACTCCTTCACGGCATGCTTGGTCCCATCTGCCGCTGTCCAAGAAATAACAATCTTCCAAATCTCTTCGGCGTGTGGTACGAGCCATACGTGGGCGACCATGCCATATTTTCCGCCTCCTGGTATACAAGGACACGGTTTCTGCAAAAGTTGGCGTGCAACACAGTCCCCGCCGAAGGCAGTCTACCAAGATTCACCAGCGGGAAAGCAATCTCTGCAACCCATGCGCCGGCAGTGAGCCCAACGGCTGCCTGCCACCCTGGATTCCAACCGACCTCGTAGTTTTTTGCATCATAAGTCGCGCCTCCCGCATTCACAGCCAAATGAGCATATGATTTTTCGTTAATCTCCAGGAAGACCTCTACCGAATCGTCCTGGAACACGGCACCATCGTGGTCATGAGTAGACACCCGAATCGCATTTGCCCTCGGCTCTGTACACCGAAATGCAATGTAGAGATTATCTGCATCGCAAGCGAGCATAACGCACGTCGGCTGGGTAACCTCACGACCAAGCGCCGTGTACTCAATCTCCACTTTAGCAGCCGCATTCCACGCCTCGTCTTCTAAAGACCCATCAATTGTTGGCGGAGTGGAAATCGTTGGAACCTTTGCCTCCGGTATCGGAATAACCACATCCGGGATGAATACATTCGGTGGAGAAGGTTTGACCTCTTCCTTCAAGTTCCTACGGTAAACGAGGTAATCCATGATGTGTTTAGCGTACGCAACTTCCCTACTCGCTTGGTCGAGTTGGTCTGGTGAATCCGCGGCTGAGAGCAGGTGCTGAGCATGTGATAAGAGTTTTTTCGCTTGCGTTTCAGGAGATCGGAACGGAAGACTCGCCCGCCTGCGAAAAGGACCTGCTGCTAGTGCATCGAGATGCTGCTTGTCCAGATAAGCGGATGCAAACAAGGTGACTCCCGCAACAGGCAGTCTTCGCGAGGCACTCACCTGCTCCAGCATCCTCGCCGGATCCTTCGGCAGGTAGAGCAAACCAATTCCTGGCGCAAGGAACGTTAGGACGCCGGTTTGCTGAGCAGCCTTAGCGACTGTGCTCTCAAAATCCTGAGTCGAGGACGTATAACTCATGGGTGCTATGAAGTCAACCCAGCCGTTAGCCGCCCAATGTAGCCAATTTTGTAAGACGCTCAGCCGAGAATCCTGAGGGTCAGGAACGACAGCAGCAGAAATCTTGATCTCCGGTCTGATTGCCCTTAATGCTTTACTCACGTCTCGCACGAACGTATTGATCAGTTCCTCGCGCCACATGTGCCACTCGAGCCATGATTTCGTCCAAGGTTCAATTGCCTGAGGATCAACGCCATATTCAGCCTCGAATTTCTGCCGGCAACCCTGGTCATAACATTTCGGCACAGGATCTTCGTAATCGAATCTTATGTAATCCAAATGGATCCCGTCCACTGCGTACTTTTGAGCAAGTTCTGTGATTGCCCTGATCAAAAGATGGCGCACTGCGGGGTTTGAAGGACAAAGCCAGTAGCCTCTTCCATCGGAAATCGGCTTTCCATCTTTGCCTAGCGCCGCCCACTCAGGATGACGAGTGAGAATTCCTCCCTTGTCGTTTGCGTTGCCAACCCTGAAGACCCATACCCATGGATGAACCTCAATGCCTTGCTTATGCGCTTCATCTATCAAAATATCCAGAGCCTGGACCCCACCCCAGAGATTCATCTCTGTAAGATAAGAACTGGGATACGCGGAATAGCCATTGAAGACGACTTCCGGAAAGATTATGTTAATCCCTGCTCCCGCATAGTCACGAACCAACTTGCGAATGCCCTGTTCGGTCTTGGGAATGCTATTGCGGTCCATCCACACACCGCGTATCTCCACCGGTGGCGACGCCCATCCTTCAGATGCCCATCCATCATTCATGGAAAGAGTGTATAAACCTACCAGTATCAGATACACGAGACAAGCCGTTCGCATCGAAATAATTCCCTGTGAGCGATCTATGTTGACGACTGAAGTCCGAGTGCCGCAAGCCTTTCCGCTGGTCCTAGGTATGCTCCCTGCGCGACAAGTTGTTTTTGGACTTCCCGGATTGGCACACGCTCTGCAGGAGTGTCTGAGCGGGAACCTATCGCTGCTGCAACACCGGCAGCCTCTCCCAATGTCATGCATCTGGACATCCCACGGATAAGACCCACAGGGTCTGTTGATATGCTTTTCCCACTGGCTACCAGCAGTCCCTCAACATTCAATGGGACCATCACGCCGAATGGGATCTCCACACCAAAGCGCGGCTCACCCACCTGCTTAAGTGGGAATCTACCGATCACGTCATCCCACTCCCTGCCCGCAATCACATCGTCATTGGTCAAGGTCGTCCTGCCTTCAATTAGCCGATTCCGACGCTGACCCCAGTCCTCCGCAGTCTGCACCACGATTGCTTTCTCAAAGCCGGGAAGATGTTTCCTGAGAAACTCAGCGACCCGGTGGCACACCCTTCGTCCCTCAAGTTCTGCTTTGCTATACAGGCGCACGTCAACGTCTGTGAGCCACATATAGTTCGAATTGATTACCACTGTGCCATCTCCCGCGAGCCCGTACATCCCAAAAGCATTGAGCGCGTACCAGTCGCCGTCTTTCTCAGAATACTCGCCAGACTCGATCGCGTCATTCCAAGGCTTGAACTTCTTCCCGCCGTGGTGTGGGAAGAAGAAGAAACCAAACTCCTTCCAATTCCGTCGGAAGGTCTCGTAATCTTTGACACCATCGCTTCCATCAGGAAATGACTCTCTATGTTCGCCTATCCAATCAACCGCTCGGTCAAGATCAACGTTTGCTAGGCGGAATAGCATGCTACCTCCGCTTGGCACGACTCTGCAGCGAGCACCTGCGAAATGCGCCAGATCCGCTTCCCCAGTCGCATCAATCACGTTAGCCGCCACTGCAGCCTGTCGCCCACTCTTACTCTCAATGAGAACGCCTCTAACCCGTGCGCCTTCTTTGATCACACCGACTGTCAGTGCATGAAGCAGGACATCCACTCCTGCCTCACGGAGCATGTCTATCAGAACAATTTTCATGATCTCTGGATCAAATACAACGCCTGGTTGCTCAGGGCGGTGCCACCCAGGCTTCGTGCCGCCCTCGGATACCAACCTCTCCACAACCTCACGTGGGATGCCTTTCACAACTGGCATGTTCTCCAAGGTCATGAAAGCATTTCCGATATTGGACATCAACCCTGCGGTCGCAATACCGCCCGGTACACCATTCCTCTCAACAAGGAGCGTTTTGGCGCCATTCCTAGCCGCCGATACCGCAGCAGCACAGCCGGAGACACCTCCTCCGGCGACAATCACGTCCACTTCATATACAATCGGAGTTTCTCTGCTCAACTCGCGATAGTATCTCACTGCACTCTCCATGGTCTGCTCAATGCTGCAATGGTGATTAGAAACACCTTTCTCTCCCAACTGGTCTCTAATCCGTGCTTGGCGGGACTGGACGCTGGACTGGGATGAGAAAGACGCCGTTTTCCTCGCGTCCACCGGCACGCTTGATGTTCTCGCGTGCTAACTTCTCGCAAGCAGGAATGATTGTATTAAACGAGTACGGCACAAATGCAAAATTCTTATCAGATATGGCAGGAATGCCTCCCTTATACTCTTCTGGAATCGCGCTATAGCCCAAAGCCGTACAAAGCACGCCGCCGGCGTTTGCCGGGTTGCAATCCGAGTCCTGCCCGCATCGAGTGGATATCTCAAGCGTCTTGCCGAGATCACCCTCGCCATATAGCAATCCCACCACTACATACGCTCCGTTTAAACTAGCATCAATGTTGAATCCGTTCGGGTCTGTCGAACATTTACCACTGGGATGAGCAGCGTATTTCTCCTGTATCTTTGCCCACGTCTTGCGCCAATCATGGGGATACAGTAGCCGCCACCGAATCACGTCTCTTATGGTCTTAGCATATACGCTCTGCGGTGGGATGGCTCGGAGCCCGACACGCACAATCTTCAGAGGATCTTTTTCGAAGAAAGCCTCGGTGTACATCGCAGCCATGAACATGCCCCCGTACAAGCCATCGCCTGAGTTCATGATCCTCCCGAATCGCCCGCATAACTGGTTCGATGAGACAGGCATTCCAGGGTTTATCAGCCCGAATAGGTCCGATTCAATCTGAAAATCAATGTCCGCATAGTGGTCATTGTACTTCGGGCTACCCGATTCCGGCGGCATTATCCCGTTCCGGCAGTTTTCACGACCAACCTTATTCGCATGCCACAAATTAAATTGCGTTTCGGCAAAGGCTTTACCCATCTGCTCATATGTAATATCCAGTCCGTATCGCTCTATAGCGTCGAGAAAGCTCAACTCTACGTAGACGTCATCCTGATTCAAGGAGTTATCCACGCGATCAGGCGACCAAGCAATCGGGTCTTCGTAGATCTTGCCGCAAGCCTTGAATTCAGTCGGTGCGCCGTAGGACACACCTATCATCTGCCCTGCCCACCCTCCTTTCATCTTGTCAACGTAAACGTCAATGGGCAGTCTCCTGAATTCGGCACTTCGAGCCAAAGACGTGACCAATGAAAGACACAATACCAAAAGCATTACTCTAGTCATTTCTCACCTCCACTACTGCGACTTCTCCTGCTTCCAACGGCACCTTGATTTCCACACCAGACACCACATCAAGGGGCATCCCATTTGGGAGTTTCATGGCATGCTTCGCCATACCCAGTTTCTCTTCTAGAAAGACTGATGCCGTCAAAGGTTTATTGTTTAAGTTTCGAATCGTGAAAAAAAGCGGTTCGCCATTGCCTGGTCCAAAGCGCTCAACCTCAACCCGTGCATCCGATGTGTGCGCCATGGTCAAAGGCTCCCATCCAGCACGAGCAATGCGCTTTATCACTGGCATATACTTCTTAAAGAGATCTCTATCCCTTTCGTAGTATTTTGGCTGCTCAAAGTACAAACGTGTCGCCGCATCAGGACTGAAGAAACTCGGGAACATACCCCAAAACATGCACCACTGCATGTACTTCTCGACCATCGGGCGACCAAATGCCTCGTAATCTGTGTTCATAAGGAAACAATACGGCTTTTGGTAGCAAATTGTCCGCCTGAAATCCATCATGTCGTCCGGCGGCGGGACATATTTGCCATCACGCAGCCAGTTTGTCTCCGTCCCCATCACGTCAAACAAATGCCCCATGAATCCATGCTTTGTGGGCACTGTGTTTGCCATCATGAGTTTGCCTCTTGCATGAACATCGTCCGCCATTGCTCGGGCAAACTCGTAGGTTGAGAGTGCCTGAAGTATTGCGGGCTTCTTTGTCCGCCGAGCAAATGACAGTGGACGTGTCACGTACGCAAAATGCTCGCGTCGCGTGTTCACATAGTCCGAAGCCATCTCAGCCGAGTCCAGATACTCGCCTGCAAGTTGGAGACTCACCTCCTTTCCGTATAGGCTTTCGGCGATCTCCTTGCTCCAGGACATGCTTGCCCTCGTCGCTGGGAAGTCTCCTTTGGGAATAGCCGGATTGCAGTTTAACACAAACATCGCACCATCACACCATGGGGCATTGAAAAAATACACACGCGGTCTACCTTCTTCGTCATAGGTTAGACAGAGTTTGACGGCTGACGCCCAACCCCTCTTGGTCCGGTTTTGACCCCGGAAGTCGTTCTCAATCAACTCCATAGCCTTCTCAACAGTCCGCGGGACATCTTTGCCTAGCGGCATCCAGTAAGACATTGGCTCCGTATAACGGAAAGAGTATATGCCATTTTGGGCGTCCCAAGCTATGTCATTCTCCCCTTCGTGGAAAGCAAACCCAAAGTCCTGCCAGTCCTTTACCGAACTGACTTGGCGAAATGCCATCCAGTTGCCTTCGTGCTTGACTCGCTTTGTGAAAAAATGGGGAAATATGTGGTAATACTTGTCCGCACACGCCCTCATGCCCAGAGCAGGGTCAACCTTGTATATGACAAATGAGAAGCGTGCATCAGACACACCCTTTTCTGGGCAAAAACCTAAATCGAAAGCAATATAGTACCAGTTGACCCAGCCGTTGTATCCGATTCGGTACACGCATGGTTCGTCCATCGATATGCATAGACACGTATCTCCCAAGCAGGCAAACGGGTACTTTGACATCTGCCCCACCGCACCTGCCTCGATCGGAACGCCATCGCAGTAGGACCATCCATACCGCACCTCCTCTGACGACCGAATGCTGTGCCACCAGCGCTTGCCTGTGGGAGAGACCGGCAATGCAAATCCAATCGTGATTGCGCGGTCTCTGCCAGTAGTCTCAGTAGCCTTGCAATCAAAGCTGATGTGATTCTTGTTTACGCGAGGACGGATGGTGATGGTAATCCCCAAGGCGCTGCCTGAAAACTCACCCGATGGAGTCCTTGCCAAATCGAAGTTCAGAAAATCGGAACCCGCCGCTACGTCACGAATGTAGAATGATTTGTCGGTCAAATTCAGACGCATGCCGTCTTCTGTACGGAGTGTCGCCAGTGTTCGTGCTTTCGACTTAACTTTGGTTACCGTGACCTGGTCAAAGAGTGCCTTGCCGTCAGGAGCATCCAATTCCTCAAGCCTGCAATCGTCGAACCAACATCTACCCGCACATTGACGGAGAATGACGTAGAAGTTGACCAGTTTGATTGGTCTTTCGGGTTCGAAGACCACCTCTCCAAACTGCCAGTCATGTGTACCAGGCGCGAAGTCAAACAACTGCCCCCAAACCCATGAGCCGTCATCATACTGGATGTCCAGGTACAGCGCATAATTGCCACGTGCGGCATGACAAACTCCTTCGGCCTTGCTCCAACAACTTGCACGAATGCACCTCGGAGACTTCTGATTTAAAACAATTGTTTGAAACGCACCTGAGGTTGTGTCGCCCGCACTGTTCTTGCATTCAATGCTAAAAGTATCCGACCGCCCAGTTTTCCCGTCCCATGAGAAGCCGCCGCCAAATCTTTTCCAAGAGGTTTCCGCCTGCTGGAAACCTGGATCGGCGAGTAGGTTCTTCACCGGTCCGTCATGTTCAACTTTAAGCAGTACTCCTGCGTCTGAAGACACCATACTCAACAAGAAGCACAGCAAGACAGCGATTCTCATCATCCTACCGGGTGCTACTCGATTATTCAGCAGATCGGATACCCCGCCCCACATAAAGTAATTTCAACACTCGTCATCCCCAAACCTCCGCAGAATATTCCCGCCCCCACCCCCAAAAGCCAAGCAATGAAAACCCCATATGCGGGAAATGACGAAAGGTTGAAAAGATCGCAGCATTCCCTTGCAGCCGGCCCCACACAGACTCCAAAGCGGAGATAGGAAAGCTACGGATACAATAGTTCAACAGAGCGGAACCCGATTTTGTGAATCTACCGAATATGATAAGCGAAACAAAGTAAGGTCGCTCATCTTGATTCTACTATCGCCTGGGTAGAACGCCAGCTCTAGAAAGGGCAGAATCATCACCTGGCAAGCCATGTGGTGTAAAGGCCAGACACAGATACGACCTGCCTGCGGACCCTGCACAAAGAAAAACCAGAACTCCGGCGTCTCAACCGGCAGCGGCAAAAAAATCCAGGACCCCAACTACGACCCAAGGCGCCAGAAGACAAAATGTCCACCGGTTTCCATCAAGCAGTCCGAGGCCTGTCAGTTTAAGTTCTATATCCTTGTATCAGGTCAGGTTCCCGCTTATAGCCCTCACACGATCCCTTGATGGGACACTCCGAACACTTGGGAGTTTGATGATTGAGACAGAAGCTCGTCCCTATATACACAAGTCCGTCGTCCAGCTCACCTATACCGTAGTCTGTATCCAATAATAAGGCGTTCGGTATCTGCTGAATCTCCACTGTCTTGGGACCCCGCTTTTTCGTATGAAGATACTCTCGACAGACGCTAATATACGCTCGAAAAACGGAGTCATCTCTTGACGCTTTATCCGATTTCTTTGCCCTAATATTGGTAACTCTAATGTAGTCCAACCCTCCCTTACCCTTACCTTTCTGGACCACGTCCCATCGCTTATATTCATTAAGACTCGCCCAATCAAGCAAAAAACCTGTACGCCAAAGGACTCGCCCAGCGTTGCTGTCAAAAGGTAGTTCGAAAGACAAGTTCTGCCATCCTTTATCTTGCCTTTTCGCTAACCCAAAGCTATACACATACCATTTAGCAAAAAGAGGACCTGCCTTGTCTCCAATGGCCTTGCCCAAACCATATCTTTCGTCATCCTTGATTTTTCTGCTCATCAGCTCGGCAGATTCAGACTCCTCTAAGTAATCGACTAGGCTTATGTCGTGCTTTTCAAGAATCAAAGGAACGCATAGGGGCACTCCCCCAACGGAATACTGCATAGTTAAGCAGCTGCTTAGAATTGTCCATGAACAAATTATATTTTTTGGGGTTTGAAAAGTTCTCTTTTGCCCATTCGGAGGCACGCGATTCCCTTATAGCACCGTGAACAGTACTGATTTCGTTTATCGAGATCCCCAGCTCCTCAAAGAAGTCTAAGGGACGATGAAGTATCCTAACCCCTTTCTCGTAGAGATCATTTGTCACCCCAACGATGAGTTGACGGATGCCTTCTATATCTGGACCCTGGTCTAGTACCGCGCTTAAGAGCAGAAACCTAGCGATTATTTCACGCCTAGTCCGCACCCCATCTGGCTTATCCAGATGCTCTTTTATTAACTTCCCATCAGCATCAAAGAAACTCTTAAAGCAGTTTACGAGATGGAGACTTGGTCTTGCCGGATGCTCTGCGCCGAGCTTCGCAATTGAGACCAATAGCTCCTTAGACCTTTCTGCAGAATCAGACTGTTTTCTAGAATCATTCAGAGTCATTTTGTGCCAAGGTCAAACAACCCATAGGTGTGAGAAACCTCGCCTGTGGCCCCACTTTTAATCCGATAAGCGCCAGCTTCTAGCCGCTTCTTTGCAAATTCGTAGTATTCCCTTACGATCTCAAACCCGACATACTGACGATTAAGCATCTTGCTGACCACGGCTACTTGTCCTGACCCTAGAAACGGGTCGAGAACGACGTCTCCCTCCTCGCTGGAATACAACAGTATCTTTCTAATCAACTCAGCGGGCAGCTTGGTGGGAGTCTTCTGATCACCGTTCCAGTATTCCCTGTTTATGCACCAAACGTCTTCTTTGTCCTGATAATGCAGACTGCGCCCGTCAGATTTCTTGTCGTCCTTACCGAATCGCGCATATGGAAAAAACTTCCTTTTCTGTTCGTTTTTGCAAACATATAGACAATGGTAGTGAGAAGTTATGAATTTCCTCTGCGTTACCACACCAAACTGGTACTTCCAAATTATGTGGTTAACGGTTATAAAGCGAAGATCATCCAGAGCATTGAGGATGTCCTTAAGATTGTTCCAGCCCGAAAACACGTACATGCTTCCCGAGTCTTTCAGCACACGGTAGGCCTGCGTCATCCAATCCAACGTAAATTCGTAGTATCGGTCCCTCGGCACCTCCTCATAACCTTCAAGAACACGAGAATGCCTGCGATTGTAATTGCTCCGTCTTGCCTTGAAATCTATAGCAAAGGGGGGATCGGTTATGACCAAATCGACGAACTTATCGGGGAGTAGCTTCATCCCCTCCACGCAGTCCATGTTGTAGATGTTATTGACCGATAGCGGCTCACCCAACAGCCTATTCCTCCCAGTTGCAAGTTTAGTCAATCGCCCTCTGATTGCTGCGTTGAGACAAAATCCGCTGGTTTCTCAAACGCACATCCAGTGGTCGCCATCAACGTGGATCACGTTTCATCTTCGGACAGAGACTCAGAAAACCGGGTAGGCTGATTGCCCGGTCATCCATGGGACCATTTTAACACAGAACGAGGTCTTATGGGTAAGAATCTAGCACAGCTCACCGCTTGTTGTTAAAGACGCACGCCCTGGCAGGCCGCTGACGTTGCGAGCGCCTAAGATTTGCACGTTCTTATTCCCCACAAATTTTCGGAGGTTCGCAATAGGACGATCTGCGGCGTCTCAAACCGCTTACCTGTACAAAAGTGACCAACAACCATAGAGTCTTCATGGAAGAGAAGAAACACGAGGCTCACTCCCCTCCTTGACTTAAGCAACGTAGGTTTTCTCTTCCGGAGGGATTACATCAAATCACTGCGCCATAGTCCCTTTCTTAACTTCTGCGCCACAGCCGAGCTCACAGTACGCATACCCAGAAGTCTGGATCTCTCTTTGAGGCATGTCCTTGAAATACCAAGTTAATCTGTGGTACCCAACTCCATTGCTATTTCATTCCGGCGGCACTCCGAGGCCCTGATAAGTTTTCCGCATGGCCTGGTAGTGGCAGAGATTCTAACACGCTCTCGGATGGTTTGATTTAGTACATAAGGTTCGGATGTAGTCCGCTGGCTCGTTGGTAGGTTGCTTGAATACCCGGTACAGCAATCGCCACCCGGCTGGCGTTGCGCCACGTAAGTATAACACCCCGCAGGAGTACCCGAGTTGTCCCATCTCAATCGCGCTCATTTGCTGAACCCCCGCATCAGGTCTCGGGTGATGGATAAAGCGGCGGCACCCGCTCTGGTGGGTCATGCTTTCGGCTTCTTTTTTCGTATCTTTCAGTTTCCGAATGGCACTATGCGAAGTACTCTCACGTCGCGAGCTCTACAAGGCTATTCTCTATCTTAACCTTCCCCTTGATACAAAACTCTCTCGCTTCGCACCTGTCAGAAACCGTACAATCCCCTGTCATCTTATCTCGGTACTTCGAACAGCCATACCTTGATAAGTGCCAAAGTGGTTCATCAACATCTAAAGCAATCATGGGTCTATCCTTAACGCTCAAACCCTTCACGCTTTCAGACCAGGCCTCTCGTATATCTTCAAACAATTCTTCTAGTCTGCCACTAAACTGGCCCCTAACAACTCCAGTGGTCAATGTGGCCCTTGCCACGTGTATATCTACTGGTATAGGAACTTGCTCTAAATTTTTTAACAGGTTGATACCTACATTGTCCCTGAGCATCCTCAACCACAACGGTCCTATTTTTGCGCCACGAAGGTTCGGGTAATCTGGAACTAGTTTTCCATTTTGCAAGTGGGTCTCTGTTCTTAAGCGTTTCAATATGATACGTGAATCCCAATTGCAGTGCTCAAGAAAGTTACGCGGATCCCCTCCCCATTTTTTAAAGAAAGTAATACCAATCGTCCGCCAAATATCCGCATCTCTTAGAGGTTTCTGCGATAGCCTATATTTTCGCATATCCTTAACAATTTTTTCGAAAGGGGTCTCATGTAACGACTTGGGGGCGAACAAGTACCTCGTTTCTGGGTCATCAAAAGATCTTCTCGAACTCTCCCACAATGACGTTGCATCTCTTTGATAATCAATGGAAACAGTGAAGGTTATGAAAAGTAAGTGATCAAGGGAACCCTTTTCGACATTTTTCGGGGCAATATCTTCTGGCATATAAGTTACTCCAAGAATACCATTGGCGGAGAAACAATCGTAGAGCAGCTTCGCAAGTCCGTTTCCTCTCTCATTGTCTATTATAACTGACATTTAAGTGCCTCCTGTGGATTTCTCCGACGTTTGGCGTGCATCCGAACCCTGTGTCTTGGAATATTTCAGCAGCATGGGCTTCAATTGCAATTTCTCACCTTTAAGGAGCATATCACGAATACCAGGCGACGCAATCCTCGCCTACTTCAACGCTGTGGGTACCTCTTTTGCCACTTCGCTTAGCATATCTTAATGGTCTCTAATGAGGTTTACCAAAGGGCGGAGGCGTCAGATGCTTACCTTCCCTACCTTCAGGCTTGGGAGTGGGGGTATCCGACAATTTCCCTCAGATCATCCCTGAGCCGACCAGGGTTCTTGCAAACCAGGAAGTCCCACTTACCAAACTCGCCATGATGATTCACTGCTCGCTTCCAACGCTGGGCCGCGGCTTCTTTCTGCCGGTCTTGTTCGTCCTCAAAGCCTTTGATCTCAAGGACAACTTTGATCGTTGCGCCATCCTTACTACGCATACGGACGAGGTAGTCCGGACTGTACTGATGCCGCACTCCTTGCCATTCGTATGGGATAGTAAAGTCAAGATGGTCGTTACGGGCATATGCGATTACTTCCGGCATCCTCTCCAAGTGGTACGCCGCGGTGTGCTCCCACCTGGGTGCATCGAGTACCACATGGCTAATGTGACTCTTGGTCGTACCCACACATGGGCGGACGGTGCGGAAAAGCACCTCGGCAGTGGAGCCAACGGGACGAAAGCGTTCAATTACCGGAAGGATCGGCTGCTCACCGGCGTCAACATCCGGCTCGATTGCCTCGGTCAATCGCTCGATGATACGCTGTTTATATTTGAGCAATGCGATTTCTTCCAGAGGAGTATCGTCATTCATCACGACGATGCGCTCCTCCAGATAGCGCCACACCGCGTCGAGCACCTGGGGAAAGAGAACATGCCGAGCGCAGTACTGCTCTTTCTTCTCCTTGAGCCTTCGGGTAAGCTCCGCTGCAATCTCGTAAACCGTTGCCTGAAGACGCTTTTCGCGATGAAACGGATTGCGGTCGTGCAAAACTTCGAGGCCAGGGCCAAGACGGTCAGGGCGCCCGATCCGATAGCCCACCTGGGGCTTAACGGTGACTTCAGTAGGCTCGTCCCCGCCGATTTGCAAGAAAGGTACATCGTCAAGGTTCAGCCGTATGCGGACTCTCACGTCCACAACGTAGCCTTCGACGCGCGGAAAAGTGATCTCAAGGTGCTTGCGCTCAGGCAAAGCACGTATCAGTGTCGAGACCTTCTGCTTTTCGGTTCGTCCCAGAGGCTTTTTCTTTACGGGGATGACCTCGAAGGGCACGCCGTAGACATCTACGTACTCGGGTTCCGAAAAATCGTCATAGTTGAGCCGCCGTAAACCGCGCCCCACTACCTGCTCACACAAAAGTTGTGAGGTGAAAGCGCGCAGCCCTAGGATTTGGGTGACGTTCTGTGCGTCCCAGCCCTCATTAAGCATCCCCACAGACACGACACATCGGATGTTCTTGCCAGGAGGGTCTCCCTCGCCCTCCCATTCTAGTTTACCGATGGTGTCCACCACTTTGCGCAAGCGTTCAGATGCTTCGCTCCTCGTCTCATCATCGAATGTTACTTCAGCTTCGGCGAGCAGTTTGGTGTCGATACGAAAGGTGGCCTCCGCCTGCGGTCTGTTCGCGAGTTCCCACACCACATGGCCACCGGCAATGTGCTCGTGCACCAACTTGGAGAGGTCGGTATTGTCACACACCACGATCATAACAGGAGGCACAGGGGACCCAGCCTCCCGAAATTGCTCGAAGGTCCTCCTCCATTCCGAAGCCAATGTCGCCAGGGCTCCCTCCGCTTCCCGTAGCACAGATTCGGGCTTGGCACGGCGGCGCGCCGTTTGCCGCTCCGAAGGAGGTAGTGCCTGGTTTATAGCCTCCCACAACCTAAAATACTTCGGAATCACTGCCCCCGTGTTATCGTCCACCGGCACACGTGGAATCTTGACGATGCCGGACTCAATGGCATCTACCAGACCAAAGTCTGAGATAATCCATGGAAACGGAGCTCCCTCTTCGTAGCCGCTTCCTTTGATATAGAACGGCGTGGCAGAAAAGTCAGCAGAGAAGTTGATGCCGCGCACTGCATGGATTCTGTCCAGTCCATCCACCCAGACCGTCGCTTCCTCGCGCTCTGCGATTTCTTCCTGTGAAAGCTTTTCTCGCTGCTCATCCGGCAGAGGTGCTGGACGATAGGCATGATGCGCTTCGTCATTGATTACCAGTATGTTTTGCTTGTTTCCCAGCTCTTTGAGCACCCGACGGCAGAACGCAGCATCGCTTTCCACACCCCGCTGCACTACGCTTCGGGAGCGACTGTCGTCTCTTGGTTGAAAAAGATGCCAGTTCGTAATTTCAAACTTCCCCTGCTGCAAACGCTCCATCATCCCACGCGGCACGAGGTCAAACTTGTCGTAATAGTTGTTCGGCTTCCAAGGCAAAAGTACTTGAAGCCGCTCACGGATAGTCAGGTTCGGACAAACGAGCAACACCGCATCAGAAAAGCGCCGGTCCTGTGGATTTGCCAGTTTATTGAGCACATGCCAGGCGATGACCATGCCCATGACCACGGTCTTTCCGGAACCGGTAGCCATCTTGCAGGCGTAGCGGGTGAGACCATTGTCTTTGGGAGTCACGATGCCCTGCTTTTCCGCAGGGGAGGCTTCCACCAGCCAAATGAGGGTCTGAACGGCTTCGTTTTGGCAAAAGAAAAGCCTGCGCTCACGGTCCGGGTTGTTCCAGTGGTTTAGGAGTTGCCGGGTGATGGGGGTAACCTCTGGATATCCGCGCTCGCGCCATGCTTTGACCCGTTCCCGAATAGTGTTAACCAATTCCAGCGGGACAAACTCTTCCTCCAAAAGAGCTGCCCGATCTTTCCCGGTACGGGGCTTGAGGTAGTAGCCCGCCGGACGTCGCCCCTCTTTGAGCACTGGCTGCCCTTCTTCGTAAGCCCAATAGTGCATGGGCTCTTCGAATGGGGAGTTCAAAATGGGATTGTCAACCAGCATGGCCACGTTCCCTCCGCACAACACTATTCATCCACTTTTCGAACGGATCTACCCCCTCCCGACGCGGATTTTCGCGATCCGACGCCCACCGCATCGGGTTCGTCCGGATATATTCCCGAATACGATTCAGGGATTCTTCGTTACGAACAATGTGTTCATAATAATTACGCTGCCACACACGACCACAAAATGGCTCCCACCCCAATTGCTTCACACCGTCCGTGTATCGTTTGGTCGTCATTGTTTTGAAACGATGCACCACATCCGACAACGACAACATAGGGGCAACCCCCTGTGGTTGCCCTATCCCCTGTGGTTGCCCTATCCCCTGTGGTTGCCCAGGGTAGACACGGGGGTCTACCCCTACGAGGATAATGATGCCGTGAATGTGATTTGGCATCACGACGAATGCATCGGTCTGCACGCCTGGATAGAACATCGCCAAATCGTCCCACATGTCGTGCACCATCTGTCCCGCATCGTTCAATCGCATCTGTCCACCTACTACTTCCCCAAAAAGGCACGCGCTATGCTGAGTGCAAATGGTGGCAAAATACGTCGCTGCATGGCGGTAATCGTAGCCTTTCAGCCGGATGCTACGACGATGATGGCGTTCAGGATGAAATATCATTCGTATCGCCCCTCGTCTAGACCGACAACCCTTATTACCTCATTGCCACGAAAATCTATCACCTTCACGGCAATGCGGCGGTGCTCGCCTGGTTGGAATGGAAACGACAGGGTGCCGCGCATCTTTTCAAACGCTTCGGGCGCGATCTGAGCTCTCAGCACACGCTGGAGTTTGTCCCACGCGTCCTCATCGCCAGGGAAGAACGCCTGCGCAATCTTGAAGGTCTTGCCGTCATAGTCGGTATCAAGGAACCACGCAGCCACATCCTCGCCACGGGTTGAGTCAACCTCGTTGGTGAGCGGGTCGTAGACGTCCACGCCACGCAATTCTGCGGTATAGGTACCGTCTTTTCGCTTCTCCACCCGCACATCGGGTTGTCCGAATACTGTAAAGATCTGGCTGGCACGCGTAGTCTTGAGGAGATCCCCCACCAGCACTTCTGGGGCAATGTTGGCAAAATGCACCTGAAGCCCGGCCACAGGGGCCTTCTGGATGAGCGCCTGCGCTTCTGGGTCGAAGGCGAAGCCGGCGAAAAGCAGCACCTGATAACCGTTCATCTTGGCCGTTGGGATGGCCTCTTGCACCTGAAATGCTGTCACCGGACCGTACGGAGGCCCAAAGCTGACGACGACACGGAACGTATTGCCGTTCTGTTTCGTCTCCGCCTCGGCGTGGAGCAGACCTACGTTGAGCGGGCGCAAGTTCGTCAGCTCGAGCTTCTTGCCGCCAGGAAACAGAACACCGCCCTGCTGCTTGAGGAGATTGATCATCGTCGTGAGGTAGTCCCCACCGCGATCGCTGATGCGGGCCTGCGCCTCTTCGACCTCAAACTGCGGGATGGGCGCCTCGGCCGGGTCTTCTACGGACGGGATGGGGATGGCCTCCACCGTATACGGTCCTGATACGCGTACCACTCCGGATACGATGTTCGGGCGGTCATAGAGCACCTCTTGTGGCGCATTCTGCCGTATGCTCGCGTCAATCTCTTGCCGTTTATTGCGCTTGAGTTCCCAAAACCGGCGCAGCGCTTCCTTGGCTCCCTCGGTCCAAGTTTCTGGTGGCACGGGTTCAGGCAAATCACTCAGCGTCCATCGGTGACCAGTCTCGCGGTAAATCAGATCCAGCAGACCTTCCGTTCCACATGTAGGGGCAACCCCCTGTGGTTGCCCTATCCCCTGTGGTTGCCCTATCCCCTGTGGTTGCCCAGGGTAGACACGGGGGTCTACCCCTACGGTCGGGTCCTGTTCAGGGCAGGCACGGGGGCCTGGGTCAGGGCAGGCACGGGGGCCTGGGTCAGGGCAGGCACGGGGGCCTGGGTCAGGGCAGGCACGGGGGCCTGGGTCAGGGCAGGCACGGGGGCCTGCCCCTACGGGGAACGGATCGTTTTTCAATGCCTGTAGGCGCCAATAGGCTTGTTTTGCCTCATCGGACCAGACAGGATGCGGAATTTCGCGCGGCACCTCCCATTCCTTCCAGTCTTTGCCCAGCGCCCGGTTGAGCTCGGCCAGCGCATGGTCGATCTGGGGCTGGTATTTGGCGGCGATGGCGTCGATCTCAGTGTTTTTGGCGATGGATTCCAGCGTGATGTGCGGCACGGTCTCGTAGTTGAAGCCGCCGGCGGGGCCGCGTTCGGGGTCTTTCATCTCGTAGTAGTCGAACTTTGCCGTCATCAGCCGCTGGCGGGCAATGGCAAGGGCCACGCGGCTGGTATCGCAGGTGATCCAGCGCCGTCCCCATTTTTCGGCGCAGTAGGCCGTGGTGCCTGAGCCGCAGGTCGGGTCGAGGACCAGGTCGCCGGGGTCGGTGGTCATCAAGATGCAGCGCTCGATGACTTTGGTGTTGGTCTGAACCGTGAAGACCTTCGGCTCGGTGAAGCTTCCGGTGATTGTGTCATTCCATAAATTGATCCCACCGACGTAGGGAAAATCATCGAGGTATCGTACATATCGCAAGTTCTCGCCAACTTGGACAACTCTTTCAGCCGCTACTAACCGTTTGAGACCTCCCTCTGTCGTTTGGACTCTTGCGGCACCCCGTTGAGTTAAGGCAGTAGTTGAGAAAACCTTGCTTCCCGGAGGCAAGAGCGCCTGAGTCTTCAATTCGTTGGATGTCATCTTCAGACGCGCGCCATCAGGGAGTTCTACTTGAGTGTAGGTAGAAGCCCCCGGTTCTCCTGGGTCCTTCTCAAAATGCAGGGGGCGGAATTTCGCCTCACCAAAGTTTCTTGCGTAGCAAAGTAAGTAGTCACAAACAGAAGGAGAAAATCGACTCGGCTGGCTAATCGTAGTCCTAAAGGGAATTAGGCCCACGAAATTCCCCCGCCCGAACACCTCATCCAGCAGGCAGCGGACCAGGTGCAGGTTCTCGTCGTTGATCTGGACGAAAATGGAGCCGCTCTCGGTGAGGAGTTCCCGCGCCAGGAGCAGGCGGTCGCGCAGGTAGGTGAGGTAGGAGTGGATGCCCA
>Ga0078972_1004566_pt1 | contig 37454 bp, 44 predicted proteins | sample YelNatPaOPGAMG01_FD_67568 | JGI IMG/M metagenome (GOLD analysis project Ga0078972, IMG submission 67568) | Hot spring thermophilic microbial communities from Obsidian Pool, Yellowstone National Park, USA - OP-RAMG-01 (SPADES assembly) (version 2) | ecosystem: Environmental > Aquatic > Thermal...
GAAACTGCGCCCTTGACCACCACCACCACCAGCAGCAGCAGCAGCAGCAGCAGCGAACGCTTTTCAAGCATCAAACGCTGCATAACCGGTGCACAGTAGCGGCGACCGACGCGACCTAGACGAAATATCTCCCGCCGACATGCAGACGCCTAAAGGTCTTTAACGACCTGCCCCATACGAATGGCTTCAGCTTCCCCTTGTACAATTCGGCCCTGAGAGGTTGTCCAACAAAGTTGACTCGTGTCAACTCCGGGGCTCTCTTTGCCATTACTGCACATCTCCTGATATTGCTGGCGGCGTTAAAGTCCCGGTTCACAAACTCCATAAGTTTCTTGTCATTGATTGTACTTACTGATGCAAGTAGCCCTCGCACTTTCGCCCTCCTTTCCATTTGCTCGTCTGTCAGCCGTCCGTACTTTGCTATATCCTCAGGGCTCCGCTGGCACTTTTCCATATCGACCCTCTGGGGTGTACAACCCAGTTCATGGTGCGTATACGATGTTCGGAACTCATCTACAGGTATTGTAACAAAACGCCGTGCGCACTCTATGTACGTTCTCGTAGTTCCAGCTGGTGTACACCCGTTTTGGGTCTTCCAGCGCCCTGCTCCGTATGCTACTACGAGCCTCTGACTTTCATCCTCTTTGAGGGCACTCAACGGACTGAAAAAGTTCGCGAACGCCCGCTGCCTCCCACAGCATAGATTCATACGCAAACGAGCACACCGGGGCTTTGTATACTCTTTCCACAGCGCCTCCCAGTGAGCAGCACGAACTTCTCTGAACTCCCGAAAAGCATCAAAGTCCGCTCCGCGGCTCGTCACCTCGCTCAAGGCTTCCAGGTGATCCTTCATTCCTGAATTCCATGTCTCAGTTTTCTTTCTTGCATTCCTTGTACCGAATTCTCGATAGTACCTTGCTCTCGAGAACCTCAACAGACGCATGTCTTTCTGACGCAAGTTGCCGGCAGTACCATCTTCCGCACGTTTGGGTACTGCGATGGTTATGATATTTGTGTTTCCGGGGTTCACACCTACCGCAAAGTCGTCACCGTGCACTTTCTGCATCGCAGGATCCGCCACCTTCTCATCTTCATGCTTTGTCACGGGCGCAGCCGAGGGCGGAACTGGACGATCCGCCTTCAAGCGCCGATAGCGTACACACATGGCTACTCCATCGGTTTCGATCATCCCAGTGAGTACTTTTGTTTGCTCACTTTGAGACGTTTGAAATCGAAGATATTCTTCCAGTACGTCTCCCGGTTTTCACCGGAGAACTCCTACCTGTTAACATTGAACTCGGGACTGGTCTCCTTTATGATGCCTTGGAGGACTCTGGAGCTGATAGTCACAAAATGTGACTTGATGGTGCACAACGGATCGCCACTGAAGCGCTTACTCATTAGGAGAGCCTTCCGTCCCTCCCACTCTTCATGTTTTCCTCTCTCAGCTTCATCTCCGCCTTGCGTTCGAGTTCTCGATTCAGGAATACGAAGTACAGCAGTATGAGGTGATAACATCTTTTATCATCTTTTTTCATATCTGATGCCTTTTCTGCTGGATTCGCCATCCCCAAGACTGTACGGTGCTCTTGTACAACCGCACGGATTACAGAAGCTTCATTCGTGCTCTCGTTTGGCGCCTACTTGTCGACAAATTCGATCTCATCTTCATGCTTGCGATCGTTCGTGATGCCAGTGATAATCGCCCATATTCCTTTGCGAGAGATGCACGGGTAACGTGCAAACACGGCGCGTATCATGAAACGTTCGAGGTTCATAGTCAAATGGTTCTTCAGGTTCGCGATGTACTTCATCGTTCCGTATATGTAAATATGACGATCACCCCTGTATCGAGTACCGTTGAAGCTGTAAAAGGGATGTTTTTCGTGGAGGGCGTCAACCCGCTCATTTCCTTTCGCGTTTCCTCTGTAGCAAGCATCAGGTGACGAATAAAGGTCAAGTCGAAGAACTCGTCCGGAATCTCGACCGTTTCCATGTGCGTCACTTCGTGATACATCTCACTCGCCAAATCCATTAGTCCTGACGACACGTTTATTACAGTCATGGAGTTCGGCTCAAAACGGTTTCGAATGGCCCCTCATAACTTTTTTTGCACGGAACCTTGATCTGTCCAAGAAGACGGGCTTTCACAACCAGCTCGTTATAGTGTCGTCTTTCTTGCAGCCTTTGACGTAGGACCTCCTACCTTTGCTTCTTCGTCTTCTCCCGTTCTTCTGGACTCGGTACTGTTTTTTGTTTTTTTCTGGCAGCCAGCGACACCTGGCCTCCAGGATCGTCGACTTGCTTTTTGATAACTTTTCCTTTTTTATTTTTTTTGAAAAAGAACGCTCTTTGAACGCTTATGTCATATAGTGGGAAAAAACACTTGAATACACTTGTTTGAGGTTTGAAACACGAATGAACCGAAAACTATGCTGTGCTACGACTACATCGCAAATCCAACTTGTTCGTTGGATCTACACACTTTATTTCGCCATGCGATGCCGTTGTCATCCGTTCGCCAAGGACCCCAGCAACAGTGCGCGCACCTAATCTGGAGTCTCATGTCCCCTACCAGGAAAACGCGTTGTCCCAGTCGCGTTTCCCTTCAACGGCTATATTCGCGCCGTATCTCGTGACGGCCTGATCGCCCAGGTGCGCGTATCGAGCGCGCTATTTAAAATAAAGAACACAGACGTACGGTTCACGAGCATATAAGTATCTTGCTTTGCCCCTCTACAAAAAATGCGAATGGAGAGAAAAGGTTTACGAATTGGAAAAATTTTACGTAATAGGTAGAAGATCACGCGAGCCGGGCGAGTCTGCCAGGCTCGTGCTCCGTTCGACTCAGCAGTGGCAGGTGTTTTAGTGAAATCTGAGCAACTCGTCCGCAACGCAGTTTATTCTGGGAGTGAAGGTAGCTAGGCTGCGTCTGGGCATCGCCCTGGTCGCAGCGTGTTCAATGGTAAGCCTAGGCTGTTCTGTCTACGTGCTATGACCGCACCGACGCAATAGGCGCTACAGTGGGCGCTAGCGGGAGCCACCGCGCACGATAGAACCTACGAAACAACCAGCATATGCAAGAAGACGTATGGGTAATGGAACTTGAAAGTAGATGGATCACCGACCAGGGTAAACGTTTTGTAAAAAATTGAAAAAAATGGAATCACGGGTTTTTTCTTCGTGGTCCCCTCGGCGAGTTTTGCATTCGCTGCATGCACAGGCGTACGCTCTTCCTTTCGATAAAAGGTTTGTGGCATGCGATGTTGTGCATGATAGAACAAGTAGCGGAAGGAGAATCCAGGCCGGAGTTCAAGCCTAGAAATTTCGATCCTGCGACGATCTCGACTCGAAGGGATCGCTACAGTGACTAAAGTCTGAGCCCAAGACCCTCATCCACGTAAAAAGAAGAGACGACAGCCTCCGTGAGCATATTTTTTAAAAGGTATCATGCTGCTGATGCGCACCGCTTGGCGGAAGGCCACAACGAGGAAAGGATTGGTTTTCCGAACTTAATCTAGTATTAGACATAACAAGTTCAACGAACACACGACATGAGCTTGTGAACAAGTCGCCAAGGGAGCACAGCGACTTGTATTCGTCGTCAACCAAACGGCATGCACTGCTGCGCGCGCGAGTTGCTTCAACACAGATCGATCGGTAACCTGAAGAGCGCGTGATTCGAGCGTCTTACGTTTAAGGAAGGGACAACCGTTGAGGCTAGTACGAATGAATCGGATAGCGATATCGGTTATTCTACGAATCCTTATTCCATGAATTCCCGAATTACCTTGAGCCCGGTGACGTCCAGAACTCCGGCGGCAAAACATCGAACGAGCCTCTCCGAAAACACCACCGGAAATCCAAAAACTACGTACGAGTCCGTTAGTCCCTCATCACTGCACTGAGTGTGTCGTGGATTTATATCTAGTAAAAAAAACTTTGGAAACAAACGAAAAAGAATATCAGGAACACAGCGAGCAGTTCAGTCTTCCGTTTTCATGGAGTATATGCTTCGAGGCGGGGCGCCACCTGCGCGCACGCATCCACGATCTGCTGCTGCTGTTGCGCCGCTGGTGCGCTCTGCTGTAGCGGCAGCGTGAGCCCCAGACTTCGTGGTAGCAACCAGTTTTGATCATGTTCACCGTCAGAGTGAACTCTCTGCGTTTGTAAGCAATAGACTCCTTTCATGCGGAATAGAAACACGAGAGGACGCTCTTCTGGAACGCTGGACACCAGTCAGAGCGAACTCGCGAGCGCGGTGGACGCTGCGGAGTTTGTGCCTGCCGGGTCTGGGGCACCCGAGCACGCACCAACTGAGCCAGACTTGGCTGCCTTGACACTTTCGGGAGAGAGACTGATCGCAGCGAGACCAACCGCTCAAGGATTTTCATCGACACAACAGAACGAACGGGGTACGGCGGCCGGTGTACGAAAGCCCAGGCGTGGCCGTCTCACCCGTGCGGCAGCAGACATACCCCTGCTCACCGCTTTCCTCGAAGAAGACTTCCGAGTCCGTTGGCGACTTGCTGGCGATCTCGTCGTTCGATGCGTACGGGACCCGCCAGTACTCTTGCCTTTCAACGTCAGCGAATACCATTCGCTGCTGCCGCTAGAGCCGACAACCAACCCGTCGGCCACTGCCGTGGTGTACAAAGCCGTCTCAGCCGAGAACGGGCGAGCTTACGCACTCCGACGCTATCTGGGACCGATGCTAGCCCGCTCCGACGGCGTTGTCCGAGCATTTCGGAGCTATAGTGCGGTCAGTCACCCGAACATTGTTGCGCTGCGAGCTGCGTTCACTACGGAAGCGTTCGCGGCACTGGACTTGTATCGGCAACGTGCTGCGTCCGGGAGCGAAGCAGGCATGCCCGCGAATGGCCGCGGGGCAGACGGACACGCAACGGACCGAGAGCTCATTTTCGTATACGATATGTATCCCACAGCAAAAACGGTACTCGAATATTATTTTCAGGGGGAAACTCCAAGCCTGTCGGAGGAGCTCTTTTGGGTGCTCGCACTGCAACTGGTGTCCGCTGTACAGGCGTTGCATCAGCAGTATCATCTGAGCGCGTACGGCGCGATCGGGGCACACCACGTCCTCGTCGTTGCGCCAAATCGCCTGAAACTGAACAAACTCGGGATACCTGCTGCGTTCGATCCCGATGACGAGGACCTGGTACTCAGCAGGGTACCCGAGTACCAGGAGCAAGACTGGATAGCGTTGAGCGAGCTCTTGCTGGCTCTGGCGGCCCGCTCGAATGCCCATGCGGTTCGGGAAGGCAGAGTGCGGTCGCTTGGAGCAGCAATCGAGACGATCCGTGCGCTCTACTCCGCCGATGTTGAAAAGTTTTTACAGATGCTGGCCAATCCCGCGCAAATCTCATCGGATGCGTGGAATCAAATCCTTGTGACGCGCGTGTGGTCCCCGTACGAGCATGCGCTGAACCATGGTGATGCGCTGGAAACCATTGCACAGGAACAGCTCACCGATGGAGACCTTTTCGTGGTTGCCTCTAAACTTGCCGCCGTCACGGAACGTGCGGATGTCGTCGGCGACCCGCAGTGGTCCGAAGTCGGTGATCGGTACCTCCTGAAACTCTTTCGCGATCGGGTCTTTCACGGCACTGATCTCGATCTTGAACGCATCCGAGACGAGCTGCGGCGACTCAATGCGCGCACCGAGGAGCACATGCTGTTGCATTCGAGGGATGGGCGCTCGCGCCTCATCGTCACCTATGCAGAACTCGCCCGCTTTCTCGAGACGGCATTACAAGACTTGGCTGGGCGTCTCGCGGCGCAGCGCGGTTGCATGTGAATGGATTCGCGGACGCGATTGCGCTGTCGTATTTGAAAAGCGGTGTGAGAGACCCGCGATCATCGACGATGGATGTTTCTTTATTCCATTTTGGCACGCTTGCGTCGATAAGGTTGCATGTAACTGGAGACCACGCTGGTACCTCATTCCAAGACTCGCTTCCGTAAATTTAGAATTCCGCAATTCGGGGCATTTGTTATGGCTTGTCGAAATTGCATGAATCGCCATCGGCTGTATTCGGGGAACCTCCGGATCCGGCAGACAAAGCGCCCATACGCTGCGCACAGCAGGCCAACGCTCTGGGTACCCACGCGTACTCGCAGTCCAGCAATGCTGATGATTCTCGAAATATTCGCAAAAGAAGTGCGCACTTGGCGGCGACGAGCGTTTGTAACGCCTGCGTGTAATACGTGCAGGGATGCTGCTCAACCGTACAGGACGCCTTCGACGGCGGATCGCCAACAAAATCCCACGGCACAGTGCTCGACCTGAATCAGGAAGCGTAACTTTGGAGCTTTCGGAGCGAACCGGATCTGTAACGACCACCAGCCGCTCAACTGGTGGTAGAACGTGTTCGTACCTGGGGCGGAACTCGAGTCCATGCGTCGCCCTTGCACCATGGACGGTAATGCACCGGTGTCGCAGCGGGCTGCAGCTCGCCGTTGTGGTGTCCGCGTTCGCCATGGCTCCGCCCGTCCGGTGCAGACCCGTCTCCCACCCGGAGACTGACACATTGACTGGCCAATTACCTGGCTGGTTCAGAGCGAATGCAGACGTTTACCAATTCCATTTGTTACCTTCTGTTCGTCTACTGTTACAAACGTGACGAAAGCGTCAACAGCAAACCGTCGTCATATTGAACAGCGCCCAACGTTCAGCCCAATCCTCCGCTTCCATGCGAGTCTCCAAACCCCCTTCCGTGCAAGCTCCGCATGTTGATGCACATTTATGGCGTCGGCATTTTCTCAATAGGTATCTCACAGCAAGTCGATACGAGCATCATGGTCACTAGATAGGGATCCATGTTCGCCGCTGGCCGCCGATCCTCAAAATAGCCACAGCCTTCCTCGACGGTGGCGTTTCCGACGCGAACGCTCGCCGCACGGCTGGCTTTGCCCCAGGAGAACGACTCTATGGAAGCTGTCTCGTGCTTACCGGTGAGACGTTTCTCATTGCCCTGCCCGTACATAGCGATGTGTTCCTTGTGCTTCAGCGATAGACGCTCGATTGCCTTGTAGATCTCTTCGATGCCTCCGGATTTGCGCATAGGCAATGTCGAGAAATTGGTGTGCGCTCCGGATCCGTTCCAGTCACCGACCACCGGTTTGGGCGACAGATCAATGTCATATCCATAGTACTCGGCAATTCGGGACAGAATGTAACGCGCCATCCACAGTTGGTCGCCAGAGTCGATGCCCACACACGGGCCTACCTGGAACTCCCACTGACCAGGGGCAACTTCGCCGTTCGTGCCGCTGATTTGAATGCCGGCATACAGGCACGCCTTGTAGTGATCGTCGCTGATGCGGCGGCCAAACGCGTTGCTTGCCCCCACACCGCAGTAGTAAGCGAACTGCGGCGCCGGCAGAGAGCCATCTTCAGGGAACCCAATCGGCTTGTGATCCTTTGGGCGCATGATGAAGTACTCCTGTTCGATGCCGAACCACGGAACAAGATCCTTTGCTTTCTCCATGACCTTCTGGCACTGATAGCGGTGGTTCGTCGGAATGGGCTCGCCTCCTGGCGTGTACATATCGCACATGACGAGAATGTTATCGCCTCCGCGGAACGGGTCCTTGTATACAGCCTGCGGGTAAATAATGACCTCGGAGTCTGTACCGGGTGCCTGATCTGTTGATGATCCATCATAGTTCCACCGCGGCAAATATTTCGAAACGTTCTTCTTCAATTCGTCAAAAGACTTCCATTTCTTCTCGAGCGTTCTCGGCTTCGAGCGAAGCCCGAGGCGTCCGTCCAACCAGACGTACTCCGCCACCACCGTTCCCGAAGGAAACGTAACGTCAGGATGGAGCGTTGAAGCCATAATTCACCAGTGCTTTCCAAGTTACAAGTTCCAACACGAGGTCCTGAAGAAAAGAAACAAGTCGTTCACAAAATAATACAAACCCGGAGGCGCTGCTCTGCCAAGAGGTCCGACGGATTTGTCTGCTCCACGATAAGCGCTGACACGTCAAGCTCGCCAGCGCTCCGCACGAACGTTGGAGAAGCGCCCTACCGCATCGCCAGCGACACGACGGCGGCGCTCGCCGCTGACGAATGGACGGCAGCGCACGCTGCGCTGTATCGACTCAACGGAAACGGACATCGCTGCCCGGAAACCTGAAATGATTCCCATTCGGGGTATCGACGTTTCTGTGGACGATGGACACCAGATTGCAGGATGGATATTCAATTACGTGAAAGCGTCCATCACGCTGGACCGCGGCTTCAAGTTCCATGAAAGGTACGAAATCTCGGGTACTCAGATTGCTTCATACGTTCTATCGTACGTCGAGTGACTGCTCGGATCGTCCGCGATAGCGCTTATACCGCTGATGAGGATGCGGCGTGGGAACAGCTCTGCTTTGCTATATCACTGAGGACGTCGGTGCGAGTCGTGGTTTGCTCGGCACGCGGTCGGGATGCATGATAACTCTGGAAGCCTGCAAACTACGCAGATCGACCTACTGCCTGGGACAGTGCGAAGCGCTGGAGTCCTTTGCGTCCAGGGCTTCGACGCCCGGACACAGCCTGACTGTCGCTGAACCCAGAATAAGCTGTATTGGGGACGAGCTGCTCAGGTCTCGCCACAGCACCTACCACCGCGAAGGCGTGCAGAGCAATAGTCTTGCAGACACGTCACGGTCTTGCGAACTTCCGCCGTGAAGTTCAAATTTCGAATACAAGGAAAACATTTCCTTCTTTCAACTCATACGCTTAAAGAGGAGAAGAAGCGGTTATCTAGTGGTTAGTTTGCAAATATTTTTGTTCTTGGTAGCGAAATTGGATTCTTGCATCCCTGCATCCGTTGTCGGTGCGTAACGTGGTGCTCGTGGCTATCCGCCAGCGGCATTGCAAGCGATTCACATTCAGAAATGAAAAGGCTTTGCATATGCTTCGCGGTTTGCGCTCAGTGAGCGCACTCTCTCGCTCGCTTTCGAATCTGCGCACGTATCTCGCAATACGAGCACTCGTGAGCGAGCTATTCCTGGCCCGGCACTGCGCGACACGGTATTCGCTGGGCGCAACCCTCGACCACTGGCGAAGCATTCACGACGTTCCAACGACAGTCGAAACCGGAGAGTGCCACGTGCTCATGCCATGCGACGCGGTGGGCCCGTCTTCGTTCCGAGCTTGGACAGCCCTGTCCATCGCAAACGAGGTCGCGAACCTCATAACGATCTTGAGCGAGCGTCAGTGCGGGTAACCCGCAGCTCGGCTTACAACATCCGCATCACACGGCTTTGCCGAGTCTCCGGCCCGTTGCAATACTGCCCAAGTCTTCGGTGCGCACTGCCGCGCCAAGAAGCCCATGGAGCAGCGTCACCGACGCTGTGTCCGCGAAACAAGCATGGATAACCAATGGACACGCACACGTACATACATGAAGAATAGACGGATACTGGATACCGTCGATGAGGGGTATCGAACCACCGATACCTGATAAACTTGAGCAAGAGGCGGAGACGTCCTCGCAGCCCGATGCGCCCTGCGTTCACGGGTAGGCTCAAGCTGCCGTGCGTCCGGTATCCTCAGGTAATATGGAATGAAGGGAAACCATTAACCTTCACAGATTGCCCAGACACACCACTCCTGGCGCATATGTAGGACGCTCCAGCCTCGCTGAATTGCTGACCTTGGCTTACCAGTGCTGTGCTTGGGCCAGCCTTCAATCCTCTCTAGCTCTTAGCCTCTCATTTTTCATCCAAAGCCCTCAGTATTTCAGCACAACGCTTATCATCCGTATAACAGGTTTCGCTGGGAGCTTCGCACACCATAAAGCCACTTGACAGCCCGAGAAATTCCCGGATGGTGATCGAAGCGTTCAAGTCTCAGTGCAGAAAGTGCTTCCACGCATGGTTGCTGGTAGGATCACACCTTGGCAAGCTTCTCATGTTCAGTCGGCCTAGCGCACATCATATCGCGCATCGGGCTCTGCTTCTTGTCTAACAGGTTCATCAAGTGCCCGTGCTCGTGACACGTGTATTTCATCGTGAACTCATTCATGCAACTGTCCAGAACCGATTCCTAAACTGGTACGCTCGCGCCAGAGGACCAGGAGTGTAACCATTGCGCGCTGTACTTTGCCCTGCGTCAGCAGCAAACTTCAAACGATGCGACTTATCGGTTAGGTCCTTTTCCAACTCATTAAAAACGGTGGCGAGTGCACGCTTCTTACCTTCGCACAACCGAACCCGTTCGCTGTCCCAGCGCTGCCCCAGACATTCCTGCCAAATTTGGTCCGCATGAACCAGTTGAATGCTGATGTATTCTGTGAATGCAAGCCGGAGCGCATCAGCCTCCACTCAATGGGGTCCCGACACCGCTGACCTGAGTCCTGGTGTCGTCATTCCACTCGCTGGAATGCCTCCCGATGTGCTGCATAGCCGATACTCGATAACATAGCGCCTGGAGAAGCTAAGCAACTTCATCTGCTTTCTGCGTAGGTATTTGGCTCTGTCCGCTTGATTTAGAAACAGACGCGGGCGAGGATTTTCTCCAACCGAGCATCCCCGTTCACCGCGAATCCCTTCCCTCTGTCTCCGTTGAACGGTCGCCAATGAGTCTCCATGCTCGACGCAGGTCTGAGATTCGCGAAAAGCGCAAACAGGTAGATATTCCGTCAGTCTCGATCGTTCCGGGAAACAAAAGCTTGTACAGGTTTCGCCAATGCACTTCGCGAATTTGTTCGAGATCTTCATACTTGCTCGCCGAGGCCAGCTCCTTCTTCACCATCTCCTTCACTGGAATGGGTGACATACATGTGGGAGCTATACTCCGTATACGTCTTGTTTATTGAGATGCTGGTACACTGGGTGGACCGTGGGACCGAAGCGCGCCTTTTCTATGTCTATTGGTTTTAACGATTTCTCAAGTACGTTTTCGTCAACTTGTCCATGGCGACCACGCCCACGCACCGAAGCGGGTCCTTTCGCTCCCTCCCGCCCAAGAGCAGATGGGGAGCACAGCAGTTCAGGGCTGGTGAAGCTAGAAAACGACATTTGCAAGAACAGAGACCCGGTTGCGAACGACTCGTCCATTGATCCGTGCGCGTGAAAATAGCGTTTGACACGAGAGACGACGTCGTCGATTGAATTGATCCAGCGAGACGAGGTTGCCACGAAGAGCAGCGCAACGCCAGTATCAGCTGCGTACTCCTCGATCCATTTTGAGTGATGCAAAGCGACGTCGCCTACGAGCGTGTCAGAAGGATGCGGGGAGGGGCAACCGCGATGCTCGCTTCATCGAGAGATCCGGAGTTTATCGATTCTATCTGTTCGGCGATTTGTACATGACTACTCGATTGAATCGCTGATGCAGTTGACCTTGTCGGAATCGTCGCTTGTCGTTTCTTTACGAACAGCATTTTGCCGCTCTTTGACTTCTCATAGACAGGTATGCGATGGCTCCTGAACAGAGTCTTTTCGAGTGCGACGGACGCTTGTCATTCCCGTCCAAAGTGTTCGCATTTCATGACGAAATCGATTTAGTCTTGTTCGGCGGGCGACGGTCTCGCATACAAGCCCGAGCATTGTACCTTATCCATTCGTGGCTCTTCATCACGGTTCGTAGCAACGGTACGAAAACTTCACATCCTGTGGCGTCTCTGCATAAGTAACGCATTTTTTCGCTAGACAGCTGAGACTCCATGAAGTCTTCCCGCAACGTTCGTTCAATCTACACGATACACTCCATTCGTAGAATACCGTGGAGGAAAACCCAACGAAAGCGTATGCTGCTCAAGATGTTCCAGAATTCAGTGCTCTGGTGCAGGGCGCCGCGAAACACGGAAGCGCACGCGGTACAACAGCCGTTTGTGTAGTGGCGAACGCTCGCACCGTTGAATCCTTGCTCCACGTCAGCGCTTGAAGCTAGCGGTGATGCGTCCCTGGAACTCTTGAGTCGCGTTTTCATATGCCGGTCCAAACTTCCGGGACGTTCATAGCGCCAACACCGCGGCGCAGCAGCCGCCCCGGTGCTGGTCGTCGCCCTGCACCGGGTTTAGAGCGCACGTCCCAGGAATTGGACAGATGCACCGAGACGCTCCCGGAACTTGCGTCGAAAAGTGCAAGCACAAACGTCGACGATAAGCTAGATAACAGTCGATCAGCTGATCGACCGCACTTTATCATTCGTGCGGCTGGTGAGCAGGGACGTGTGGACCACTACCTGAAAGTGCGAAAGCGGCTGTTTGGTTCTTTCGCAATATACAAACTTGGACTGGATCTGAACTTGCGCACAGGCGAACTCCTCTTCCGTTCATCGTGTAAGGATCGTCTCATTGGCGGTAAACTTACCATGCGGAACGCTGAGTTGCGTTGGACCAAAACCTGGCGTTTCGAGAGCTTGCGGTTGGTGTGTGGCGGGGCGCTGCACGCGCTATCGGGCGCCAGCAACCTCTTTATGCATATATCAGTCCGCGGCCAGTCACGTGGAACACAAGACTTGCCAGGATTTTACTGTTCAGCAGAGGTTCCACCACGAAGTCGGCTGCAGCCGTCACATGGTATCCAGCTGCAGCTGAAAGGTTCCATTGAGCTTCCCGAGGCGTCTTACGTCGTCAGCCCAGAGGCTTGGCAGGCGCAGTACTCGAATATCGTCGGTCATCTGCGAGAAGCAAACGTCATTGTCCGACTGGACTGATGCTGGGGAAAAGCCAGCGCTAGACGGGCGTCAGCTCCTCGTCCTCGTTTCCTCGCAGACGCTCGGTTCTCGTGCCAGACGCGCGAGACAAGGCTGCAACATGCGGTGCATAGGCGTTCTATCACGATCTAAATCCTAAGGAATGCCTTGTTGAAACCATGGTGACGTCAGTTGCACCATGTCGGCAAAGAAGTACGGCATGTTCGCCCAGGACCTGGACACCCATTCGCCAGCTGAAGCTTCGGAAAGACAGCAGGCACGCATTTTGCATAGGTTTCATCGAGGCTGCCAAGATCACATTCCAGGAGTAAGCAGAAATGATCGGCAACGAGGGCACCGCCGAACACCCGGCAAGCACCCCTGTACAGCGCGTCGTTTCTCACCGGGCGTGGCGACGCATTACCGCCGCTGCAGCACGAGCGTTGCACTATGCGCTGAACCATGGATGTTGCCTACCTCGGGAACAGGTAAATTGTGCGGCTCTGTAGGAGCATCACGGGTTTTCAGGCTCAACAGACGTGTCTGCTGAGCGCTACGCCGCACGTCCGGGTCCTTGGTTCACGTCGCTGAGCACTCGCGAGCACAGGCGCTGGTGCGCGGAGCGACGCTAACCAGCTCGCACTCGAGCTGATCGATGCTTCTGCTTCGGATTACCCAACGCACGGTTCCGTTGAAACGTGACTATTTATACGAGAACTTGGGGAGAGCGCTTCGCTTTCTAGAGAAGCAACCAGGTTTGCCCGTTGCGCTGAGCGGCGTCACTGCTGTGGACGCCGCCGTGTGGTGCGCGAGCGACGCCACCGTGCGGAAACTGAACGCCAAGTATCGCCAACGAAGCCGGGTTACCGACGTGCTTGCTTTCGGCTTTGCAAAGCCGCCTCAATATGTCGACCAAAGTCGCGGAGGTATCACCGTCGCTGATCTGGGAACTGTGGTAATCGCGACGCCGTTTCTGTACAGGCGGTATCGACGCGTCCTCTCCCGGGGGTGTTGTTCTGAAATGTTTGATGTACATGTACTGAAGACAGCCGTTCACGGTCTTTGCCATCTATTCGGATATTGCGATGAAACGGAAGAGCAGTCGAAAATCATGACTGAAATTGAACAGCGGGTCCACGAAGCGTTGGGCATCGCTGGGACGTGTTCCGCTCCTGTGTGATGATCGCCGCGGAGGCAACATGGACGCCCCAGAGCTCAAGGCAGCTGCTTTCATGAATTGTAGCATGTTGCGAGCGAAGCCCTTTGTCAAAAGATTCAGTCGAGAAACGCCAATATGCATGCGGAGCCCCAGGTCCGCGACAGGTGCCGGTCCATGATGCTGGAAATGTTGCACGCAAAGACGAGACGTTCCTTGCGGCGACGCGAGCATCTCTCTGTCGGCATTGCGTTCCATAAAATGCTCTCTATATTGATCGGCAGAGACGGGTGCGCACAAATCCTGAGCAGTGCGAGTCGCTATTGCCACCATGAAGTATCGTCGGGGCCGCACGACATTGTACGGCCGCCCCGATCACTGATTTCAACTGGGGATGGAGAAACAATTCTCTGGTCGACTGCAGGCGTATATGCGTAGCTTGGAACATGCTGCCTCGCGCAAACAATATGGCGAAATGGCAATGCGACAGTGTGGCTCCGTCACGACGTGGCTATGTAGTATTCTAGCAATCTGGCAGCGTATCCAAAACGAGGCATTTGTGCATAGCACGGCGCCATCGAGTTTCCCTACTCCATGCAATGTACCCGTCTGGCAGCGCTCTTCAGGTCCGCTGTGTCTCTTCACTGGGTATTAGGCCTTGAGCGGTGTATCTTCAGTGATTTGCATGTAATGGGCTCAATCCGACCGTACTGTGTAGCAACGCTTCACGCGCTGCCTCGAGGATCGCAAAATCCCGCCAGACAGCAGCGATCGTGACCCCAACATCACTCAAGCACTCCGATGGTGTGCCTTGTGCTGGGCTCTTGTACTTGATCCTAACAGGCCCGATTCCTCTGGAGAGCTACTCCAATTTCCATCCAGAATAGATGCTCACCATGCCAAAGCCCAGATCTTCGAACGTGACCTCCCGAAAACCACTCCGTTCCAGCATAGCGCAGACCTCGTCTTGGTCGGGAAACGCCCGAATGCTCTCAACGAGGTATTCGTAGGCATGGCGGTCTCGGGCAATCCGTTCGCCGAGCCATGGTATAACGTTGATGGAATACGCATCGTAGAGCTGCTGTACCAGCGGGAAGGTTTCACGAACGCGGGCGAATTCCATCATCAGGAAACGACCACCCTGCCGCAATACTCGATACGATTCCTGCATGGCTCGTAGCGGCTCCGACGTGTTCCTCATGCCAAAAGATATAGTGTAGGCGTCGAATAAAGCGTCCGGCAACGGTAGTCGCTCTGCAGCAGCGACGATAAAACGCATCGTGCCCGCGACACCCGCTGGCTGTGAACGTGTGCTGGTAGCAGGCCCGGGAGCGAGCTCCTCGCCATGATCGCTGTCTGAAAAACGCGACCTGCCGAGTAAAGCGGCCGCCCGTCTCCGTGCTATAGATAGCATTTCCTCGTTAGGATCCAGAAGAGTAAGAGAGACACGCGGCTCCCGTTGCCATATCCGAAACGCGATATCACCAGTGCCAGCTGCAACGTCTACGATGCGCATGCCGCTCACCGGACGCAATCGTCGTACGAAGTGATCTTTCCATACCCGGTGGAGACCCAGTGACATGCAGTCGTTCATTAGGTCATATGCAGGTGCCACGGAGCTGAAAACGCCATGGACGAGGCGGCTTTTCTCCATAGGCAGTTCCGAGTGGGAGCAGAAATTGCGGGCACCACTCGCAACACTCCAGTTCTCGAGCCAGCTGGAGGCTCCCCGAATAAACCGACCCCGAAACATGGATCGATACGCGTTGGAGAAGCAAACCAGTCTCACGTGATTCACTGTACCAAGAGCGACGCGCAGCCAGCTCAGAAGCGCTTCATGCAGGGCGACAGGATCGACCTTGCGTCCATTAAGTGTATAAATATACATCATCTTCTAGATCCGTTGCAGTGCCTCGTGCAACGTCATGGCGCCCGCTACCACCCCGACGTCGCTGGATGTGCACCAGCCAACGTCTCCTGAGCGCGTGAACGCCCAGAGATGCGCAGCTGAAGCGCACGCTTCGGGTGAGCATTCGGATGTTTCAAGCCCTGGGCGTTCTGAAGCTTATGCGCGCTCCTCTTGCGAAGCCGGAGGAATCGCGAATGCAACACTTAAGTCTGATGTTTCGGTTCCTAGCTTTCCAACCGCCGACGCCCGCACTTGTACGGAAAGCAGCCCGAATTCGAGAAAACCTCGAGCGCTGTTATCCTCAAGTACCGCGAACACTGCTTCAACACCGAGACCCGTTCACGCTTCTCCTGGCTGTGGTGCTCTCCGCCCAGTGCACCGATCTGAAAGTCAACGGCGTGACGCCCAAACTCTTCGAGTTGGCACCGACGCCACAGGCGCTTTTGCACCTCGGTGAGCAACGCATTCGCGAGATCATTCGACCACTGGGGCTCGCGCCGCGAAAGGCCCGAGCGCTGGTAGGCATAGCTGAACGTCTACTGGAGGAACACGGGGGCCAAGTTCCCCGCACGTTTGCGGAGCTGGAGGCGCTCCCGGGGGTTGGCCACAAGACCGCGTCCGTGGTGCTATCACAGGCATTCGGGGAGCCAGCGTTTCCCGTCGACACGCATATACACCGACTAGCGCAGCGCTGGGGCCTCGGCGGCAAGTCTGTCGAGGAGACCGAGTCCACACTGAAGGCTGTCTTTCCGGATCCGTCTTCCTGGGCAGAGCTTCATGTGCGCATGATTCTCTTCGGACGTGAGCATTGCCCAGCGATCAGGCATGATATGGACGCGTGCCCTATCTGTAGCTGGGCGGCGGTACCGGAAGCTCGAAGAGCGAATAAACGCTCACCCCGCAAGTTCATCGGCATTGAACGGGCGAAGAACCCAGCTCATATTCGAGCAACGGATAAGGCGCGCCACGCTGCGCCAGCAATACCGAACGCACCTGACGAGCCCCTGGTTGATCCGGGGAGCGCCGACGACAAACAGGTTTTCCCTGAAGATTCCGATAATGAGCAGAACACAATGCTTACGCGTAGTAGAAAGCGGCGAGTACTTCAAGAACGACAAAACGAGACGTGACATGGAGCGTGCGTTGATCAAGCCAGAAGCACACAGCACAAGTCGGCATGCCGCATGAGATTCATCGCGATGCGCTGGCGGGGCCATTGGAGCCGCACTCAGGAACCGGTGCAATCCGAGCACTGGGGCCGTCGGGCGCAGCAGCGGCACGAGCGGCATCGCATATACGCGCCTTCATCGATGCGACTTATTCCGGTGCAATGGCATCTACTGTGCCCCAATCTTGACCTACCCCCGTGGGAGTGTGCTAGTCTCCGCTCTGTTTTCTCCCATGTCTACGGTATGTCGTTTTGATCGTGGGCCATGATCGTGCTTTGAATGAAGCACGCGGCAGACTACGGCTTGTACGATGTCGGTGTGCAACGAAGACGCGCCTCGTGGAACCGTTACTACACCGTTTTTTTGTTTACGAAAGGAGTACTGGCTCTTGTAAAGTTCTGAATCACGCGCAATTCCAAAGTAATGGTGCACTGCTTTACCTGATGAAATGCGCAGAGATGTCAGCGGATACGCTCGTCTGCAGCGCTCAAGCAGCGGATATATCGATAAAACGACTCGCTTTTATGAACCGTCATCATTGCTCGATACATCCGCGTGGAATTTTGATTTCAAGTTCCTCCGAACGACGTCATGACGGAAGCGGCGCTTCCCTGAATACGGGGCGGGCGCTTGGCGAGGAACGCTCCACCCGCAGGTATGTAATCGGCGGAGGAAATGCGATGGCCCGCATGCCCTTCGAGGGCGAATTGGCGCGCACGCACGCACGCACTGCACGCAGAGATGCGTTTGTTTCGCGCGCACGCATGCTCGCCAAGCATGCATCGACACGCGCATATACTTTCGCGCCTTTTGCACTGAAGTGGTAGATGCGGGCTTCTACAAGGCGAGATGAAGTCGATACAACAATCATCTCTGTTAGGGTACTTCGTACGTCGTTCAGAGTCGTCCAAGGCGGACAGGGAAGAGGAGACTGGCACTGCAGCGCGAACACAAAGCGTGAAGAGCGGCGTTCCAGCATCCGGCGCTGGTGAAGCGCACCAAGACTCCTGCAACAGAGTTGGCGAACACACGTTTCTGGCAACTCCGCTGGGCCCATCGGACCGTGGGTGGTTGCGTCTTGGGGCAAGTGAGGACTCACCACCGTCATTTGTGACGCCCGCCTCCGACTATGGCAGTCGAAAGCGCCCTCGCCTGACCGTCGGCGAGGAACCGCGCGCAGCGAGTCCGCTCAGCGGTGCAGGAAGCTCACGGCTCGTGCCGTGGTGCAGTAGAGCAGCTGCTGCGGAGCTCGAAAGCGGCCCGGAGCCGGCTCGCTGTGTCGTGAATATAGAGGCTCGCGGGCTTTTGAGTGAAAGCGCGACGCCGAAACGGACGCATGGCCCGCAAACCCATGTCAAGTGGAGTGCTAACGGCAGCGCCGCGGTCGATGAATGGTCTGCACAGCACCCCTGGAGTGTCCATGTCCGTGACTCGGCAGGCCGAAGCCGTACAGACCCTCACTACGATCCCTCAACGGTATTTGTGCCACCCGAGGCAGAACGAAAAATGACGCCTTTCCAGCTCCAGTTCTGGAAAATCAAGCGCAACTACTACGACACGGTTCTGCTCTTCAAAAAAGGAAAGTTTTACGAGTGTTACGACATTGATGCCGATATTGGTCACCGGGTTCTCCAGCTGAACTACACCAGCATCGGGCGCGCTGATATGCGCTGTGTCGGCGTTCCCGAAAGCGCATTCTACCGGCACGCGATCCGTCTCGTAGACGCAGGCTATCGTGTCGGGCGCGTAGAGCAGGTCGAGTCTGTGCTGGCCGCCAAGGCAAATTCGAACAAAGTTTGCGACCGCCGGCTGGTGAAGATTCTCACCAAGGGAACTGTCGTAGATGAAGCGGGTGACGACGTCTTCGAGGAACCGCGCTACCTCATGATCGTGGTTGAAGGCGATCGTGTCCCGGGTACGGAGACCATTCCACTTGGCATATGCTACCTGTGCGTGGCAACGGCAGCCGTGCATCTCGGGGTCTTGCATACGAGCCGCGAGCGATTCACCGAACTTGAAGCACTGCTGGTTCGCGTCCGTCCTCGCGAAGTCATTCTCGATTTTTCATCCGAGCGCCTTGAATTTCTCGTGCGAAGCTGCGCGGCGCCGGACGTCCAAGTTCATCGGCGCACGCTTCGGGACGTGCCCCCGAATGCGTCGCTCGTCGCAAAGTTATCAGCAATTTGCAGCGATGTGCTCGCGCTACGTGCTTGCCAAGGCGCTGCCAGCTTTCTAGATGAGCTGCTTATCGCAGATCAGGTATTTCCTTTGGGGAACTTTTACTCTCTGCATGACATGGCGCCCACGGAGCTGTATGAGCGCCTTGAGCTAGATGCAGCCGCGATGGAAGGTCTCGAGTTGTTCCGCACTAGTGCTGACTTCAATAAGGACGGCTCTGTCTTTGGATTTCTGGATCGCTGCGCGACCAACATGGGTCGGCGCTACCTCCGCCGGTGGTTATGTCATCCGTTCCGCGATGTCGCACGCATTTGCGATCGTCTGGATGCAATCGAGGACATCCACCAGATGCTCACCAGTCTATCAGGGGCTAACGAGATGGAATCCGCAGAGGAGCAACACCAGCAGCATCTCTTCTCCTGTCTGCGGAGCCTGCCGGATATTGAACGGAGCCTCGTTCGTATCCACGCGCTCGCTGTAGACCGACATGGCGCTGTCATGTTTGATGACACAAATCAACGCAAGGTGCGCGACTTTCTTCGCATCCTCGACGGGCTTGCGACCGCAGTCGAACTTGTGGGACGAATCCGGGCAATCGCAGCGCAAGCGCCCGAGTCGCACAGGCGCTCGAGACGCCTTCGGTGGCTGCTCAGCGACGGCGCCGTGCCGCTTGCCCGCATTGAGGCTACGCTTGGGGCGTTTCTCGATGGGCAAGTTTTCGACGCGGACGCTGCTCGCCACACTGGCGTCCTTCGACCTCGCACGGACTCTCATTCGTTGCTGGCAACAGCGCGTTGCGAAAAAGAACGCATAGAAAGGGAGCTCGAAGAGGAGCTCGCAAAAGTGCGTCACCGCCTGGGCCGCGTGCCCGTACGTTTCTACCATCGCGTCCAAGAGCGCTATCAGATCGAGATCCCTGCTGATGTCAGAAATATTCCCGACGATTTCGTGCTCATGTCGCAAACGAAGCAACACCGCCGCTACTGGACGCCGACCATCCGGAGCCTGCTGACGGTCCTGAATCGTGTCGAAGAAGACATTGAAACGGCAGAGGCGCAATTCGCCCGTACCGTGTTCGAGCAATTCGATGCATCTTACTCGTTGTGGCTGAGCGTCGCTCGGATGCTCGGTGAATTCGACGCGCTAACCTCGCTCGCGAACGTAAGCTTTGAGGGAGCGGCAGGGCTGCCGATGACCCGCCCAGTGTTTGCAGAGCCGCTGGATCGTGCCGCATCCCACGAGGATGTCGCTGCAGCGCTTTGCTTCAAGGAGCTGTGGCATCCGATCCTTGCCCTGCGCCGCGGTCCTTCTCAATTCGTACCGAATGACTTCGAACTGGATGCAGCGAAACATCCGTCCATGGTGCTTACGGGTCCGAATATGTCTGGCAAGTCGGCACTGCTACGCCAGGTCTCTATTGCAGTCATTCTTGCACAAATGGGATGCTATGTGCCAGCGAGCAATGCATACATACGGGTGCCCGTCGACCGACTATTCACGCGAATCGGGGCTCGCGATCGCGTCATGCGCGCGCAGTCCACGTTCATGGTGGAGATGCTCGAAGCCGCTGAAGTGCTCAACCATGCAACGAATCGCTCGCTAGTCGTTCTCGATGAACTGGGACGGGGTACCTCCACTTTCGACGGATACGCTATTGCGTACTCAGCGCTGTGGTATCTGACGTTTCGGACTCGCTGTCTGACCCTGTTCGCGACTCACTACCACATGTTGGCGACAGAGCCGCTGCTCCGCCCAGCGCATCATCATCATCATCATCGTAGTGGTGATGATGACGATGATGCTGTTTCCGTTGTCTTTGCCCACATGGGCGCCCGCGTCGATACCAACGCCCACGAAATCGCATTTCTCTATAGGTTGCGACCCGGGGTCGCAGCGCATTCGCGAGGAATCGAGTGTGCTCGCCTCGCCGGCATCCCAGAGGACGTTATCCAGCGAGCCGAGTTCCATGCGAGAGCCTTTCTTCAGGACACCTCGTGAGCACATCTCTCCTGCAGGGAAACGAAGAGTACGCTGTGTACCCGTCATCAAATGTTCCGATGGTTTCATCGTCGGATGACTCGCGTCGCGATGCCCCGTGTGCCCTGGTTACCCGCCTGGCAAAAGCGTGCACTATGGAATGCGATTCGCGCACGAATCCATACCTGTTTCCGTGCCGGTTTGGGGTGAATCGTCGCGCTCGCCTGCTCTACACCCGATCTCGGATGAAACTGGTCATCATGTGGGTTTGCATGCAAAGCCGCCTGTTTACGGAGCTAAAGTATGCTCGAAAGATTCTGGTGCTGCATCCTGATCGATCGTTCTGCGAGGAACGCGGCCCACGACGATGTGTTTCCGACTCAGAGCGGGTGTATCGTGTCGGCTCTGAACGGAACCGAGTCCGACGCGAAGCTGCAGCCCCGTGTTTGTGTGTATGACATCTCTCGGGTTCGTTTCGGAAACGATCTGGCAGAACATCTGGGCGCGGAAGTGTCGGACTTTTTTCTTCTGATCGACAGAGCGTTGACACAGAGACCAGGCAGCGATGATTGTGCGATGGCTATGGGTATTCAGAAAAACATCCATCATTCAAAAGCCTACCTCCAAGTTTTTTTCTGTGATCGGATGTGCTGTTGCTGAATGTGCACCTGCACGCATCCGCGAACGCTCCTTGCGAGCATTTACACACGGCGTATTGGACCGGAGGCGTCCACGCGAGGATGTGGAGTACTTGCGGCGGCAAACCCGCGGTGTTTGTGCACGTGCGGGAATCCAGTGCGATTCGTGGACTCAGGAGCTTCACCATATCGCTTCTGCGGACACTGTCCTGGTTCACGCGCCGTCATCGTGCACGCTGCTGCTGCTGCTGCTGCTGCTGGTGGTGGTGGTGGTAGTTCCAGTAGTAGTGGTATTGTAGCCTGTGCGCGAGACGCGGGCTCAGAGCCGGGTACAAGCAGCGCGACACATAATTCATGAGCGTCGACTGCGTATCCGCTGCCGTGCGTGGGTGATTACGTATTTTTTACAATGTATATTCGATGGGTCTCACTGGGCTCCCTTGAACGCGAGCGTGATGCAAGTCACAAAGTCATGAACCTCGCTTGATCTGTGAACAAGTTCGCGCCCCGGCACCCGTAGGGACACGGCTCTCATCCAGAGCGGATGCTCCATCATGCCAGGGACACCCGCGGTACCAGGCTCGGTGTCGGTGCTTGCCGCTGCACTCGATGCAACGCCGTGGACGTCGCATAGGTCGTGGCGGCCTTGACATGGCCTTGCAGACGTTCGCTCGGGGCTCGGCTACGCAACCGCTGACAAACGCGGCATCGTGAAGCGTGCCGTCGACGGAGCGGTGCTCCAGAAGCGACGTCACGCGCTCAGCGCACGCCTAGGACGCTACCGAACTGGAGTCAAGATAGCGTGCGAACATTCACAATGCCCCGCGGTTTCGATCGACGGACCGTATCTGTAGACGGGGCGCCCGCTTGGGCAATGGATATCAGCGACTGGAAAAGCGTCCAGCATTCCACGCCTTGTTTCCAGGTTCCGCAAGCTACCATGCGTACTTGCTCTGGGAGATTCTGGGCATTTCGGACGTTGGAGACGTCCACGACGAACCCGTCACTACCGATACTCGCGCTCGAAGATACGCGTCATTTCTTGCGTGCGTTCCCCTCGATACCCACGTTAGAACGCAATCGAACGGGCTCATGTTGGCCAACCGAGATAGCACTCTAGAGTTGAGGTGACCACCCTCGGTTATCGACGCAGGTCTTTGCGGGCATTTGCTGCGACTGCTTCCCTTGCTCCTCGAGTGGCTCAGGCTTTCAACGCGCCGGTCTCTCCGTGCACGCAGCTCCACAGTACACAGTCCAAAGAGATTCGTGACTGCATTCAAGTCCCGATGTCGCTGCTCACGGCTGGTGTCAATGAGTCTGACGCCTGAAGCGCAGTTCCGATCTACGCTTTTGTTGCGCATGTCGTCTCCTGTGCAAAAGTCCCTCTTTGCGCCCTTTGCACCAGCGTTGCACCTTTCACCGCTCGGTGGTTGCCTTTAATCAGTACACAGGGCTCCTATGGATGTCGTCTTCGGTTTCCACGCCCAGTCTATCCTACCCTACGATCACAAGTTCCTTCCCGTCACGTAAAGCGTGTCCGAGCTGAAAAAGATTCGAACCAGCTACCACGTAAAGACATTCGAGAATCCGGAAACTGCTTCTCTCTCCATCCGCCCTTGATCGCTGCACTTGGAACGCAGACACTATACACTTATCAAAACCCTTGAAAAATATGAAATCAGGAACCTATCGATCAGTCCAGTGTTGCCTTGTCAGCTGGTAGACAGGCGTCGTCCCTGCGCTCGCTTGCTGCCGCGCTGCGCCGCCTAGAGCAGGCGTTGCCGAATCGTCGACGCTGGCGCCCGCAGCTGCCGTTGCCGAATCGACGTTCATGGAGGCCGCCGCCGCCGCCGCAGCCGCAGCCGCATCGATCCCATCCATCGGGCCAGTTCGAATGATGCGCTCGCGATTTGAAATCCCGCTGTGCGCAGTGTTCGCTGCCCGGTCGCGCTGGCAGAGCGTTTCGGCTGCCGCTTGTGGGGCGACGCTCGTTGCGCGGCTTCCGGGTATCCAGCCAGCTGGACCAGTGTTCAGGCGGGACGAGACCTACGAACGACCTTTAACTGCTTTGCATACGCCAGTTCAGTGGCTGGACTACGGTTGTGATCAGCAGAACGTTCAACTCGGGGATTCGCTTTGCTCGCGTTTCGCAGCGTCGGAAACGGTCAAGTAGATCGCATTGGGTGTTTCAAGAAACAGTGCAAGCGTAGTGCAGAGCAGGGCTTGATTTTTGTGCAACTAGACGAGGGACAGCTTGCTTTATAGCTGTAGCACGCGAGGACCTGCGCGGGCACTGACGAACAAACGCAGGGGCAACTCGGCAGCGGTTACGTATTGGCAACAGGGGGAAGCGTCCACAAGTTTGGTGCCTAACGGCTGCGTTGACGTGTCAGGCTGCCCGCTATGGAACCCATTCGGCGGAGTCGAAGAATTCTTGGAAATATCTCCAATACAGTCCGACAAGATGTGAGTTCCAGTGTTGCCGGGAGCGAGGGCAGCAGCGCCCTCAGCGGCCGTGGTACGCTGGCAACGCACGCTGCCCAGGTGCCAGAGGCGCTCGCAGCAGCCGAGTGCGAATCGAGTGCCCTCTCAAACGAGATGCTCTTGCAAGCGCTGCTCCCGCGGCAGCTACCTGCATTCACCGGAGTGGTGAGACCTATCGACTACAGTTGCGTGCGGCACGTCGACTCCCCGGATCGGGAAAATCACCTGGCAGTCTCTTTTCTGGTCAACGACATCTATACGTACTATCGGCATTGCGAAATCAAATGGATGCCAAACCCGAATTACATGTCTTTACAGCGAGACATCAACGAGCGAATGCGAGCGATCCTCATCGATTGGCTTGTTGACGTGCACGAGCGCTTTCGCCTGGTTCCCGAAGTACTCTACCTGACGGTGAATATCATCGACCGATTTCTCAGCGAGTGCGCGGTCGCTCGGCAGAAACTGCAACTCGTCGGCGTTACCGCTATGCTCATCGCGAGCAAGTACGAGGAAATATACGCGCCCGAGGTACGTGACTTTGTCTACATTTCCGATCGTGCCTACGAACGTGAAGAAATCCTCCATATGGAGGCCGTCATGCTGAATGTCCTCAAATTCGATCTGACGATACCATCTGCCCTCAAATTTCTCGAGCGCTGGCTCAAGGTCGCCGGCGCTTCCGAGCGTGAACAGTATTTTGCAAAGTTTTGCCTCGAACTGTGCCTCGTCGACTATCGGACGCTACGGCACGCCCCCAGTATGGTTGCCGCGTCATGCGCCCTGGTTTCCCGGCGGCTGATCGCGCAGCGTGAATGGGACGAAACCCTCTACGCCCACACCGGCTATCAGGAGAGCAACCTCGTCGACTGCATTGACCTGGTCACGGAGCTGCTGCAGAGCAGCAAGCGCTCCAGCCTCACAGCAGTACGTAGGCGCTACGTATCCAAACGATATCTCGGTGTCGCGAACCTGTTCTAAGTCGAGACCGCTGCGCTCCGCTGTGGCGCTCAGGCCTCCCGTCCAGACCTAAACTTCGTCTCTGTTGAAGAGTCAAAGCGTGCGCTCGCTGTCCAGAGCGCCCACATAGCACCCTTCTTTGCTGTTGGTAGCAACGCAGCCCAGCTTTGCCACGAGCTGAGCATGCGAGCTCCAGTCGCGTGATCACGTCCCTGTTTGGCGCGAGCCTCGGTCGTGCAGCGCTGTTCTGCTGCATCAACGTCGTCTTCACGATGCGTTACGGTGTTTTGTCTGGAAACGAACGAGGTCGTCGCCAGCGTCGTTCCAGGCACGTTGCAGCGCCCAGCTACCGCAGCTGAATGGTCAGCGTGCGTGCGTGCGTGCGTGCACTGGGATACACGGATGAACGGACGCATCTACAGCCACGTGTGCCTGATCATCTACGCCTATACCATCAAATACAACTGTACCCATACATACGCATCAATTCAAGAATCCAAACGTATCTACCGCCAAGCACACGACTTACGAGACACAGGCAGGCAGGCAGGCCAAAGTCGACTCCGACTAGGTGCCTTGAGCAGCCGTCGAGGACGCAGAGGCGCTGCGGCGCGTGCGCTCACCGCTCTCCGAAATACCACCGCGCCCTGCAGATGCCTTGACCTGCTATGCTGTAGCAGAGTGCCCGTTGCTATGCTATCGTATTGCCTAGAGCCATATTTGGACGAGTTAAGCCGTTCTGTACGCAGTGGCAATGAACTCGCTGTCGTTTCGGTTATCGAGCAGTTGCGACTGCAGGCGCGGGCGCTGCTTGCTCGAACACCAGCCTCGCTGGCGGTGAGCTCTGAAGCAGCGGTTGCTGCTGGGCCAGCGGTAGGTGCTGAGACCTGCTCCAGACCACCGCTTCTCGTTTCGTCATCGATTGAAAACACAAGTCTACTGGAACTGGTGAGCAAGCGTCCACTGTGGCTGCTACGCGAGCACCGTGATCGAGACGGCCACACCGCGCTGCACTGGGCTGCGCTCGAGGGAAGGTGCCAGACCGCACAGCTCCTGCTCGACGCAGGCGCCGAGGTCGATGCACGCTCCCGTGGAGACGACCAGCGGGGCCAGACGCCACTCATGTGGGCGGCAGTTGGCGGACACGTTTCCGCTGCGCAGTTGCTGGTGGCTGCAGGCGCCGACCCGGTCGCCACGGACGCTCGGGGCTACGCACCCATCGTGCACGCTACCCAGTACGGCTTCCTGGACCTGGTGCACTGGTTCGCTGCGATCTACGATGCATCAAGAGCGGACTCCGACGAGGATTCGTCCAACGCTAGCGCGATAGCAAACGCTGGCTCAGGACGTGGCGCGCTTTCCTGGAAACAGCGTTCGCTGGACGCCATCCGAGACCGCGAGCAGCACACGCTGCTGCACTGGGCTGCGTACCGCGAACACCTCAACTTGGTGCAGTACCTGCTGGTGGTGCACGGGTCGGATCCGAACGCAGTGGATGCAAGTGGCATGACTCCATTACACAGAGCGCTGCAACGAAACAACTTTCGTATCACGCGAGCACTCATGCGGCGTGGTGCCTCGCCCGGAATTCGCAGCCGCACCGGTGTACTGCCCCATGAACTGGCTCGTGACCGTGGCCACGTGCGCCTTAGCGAATACGTGGAAGCGTGGCTGCGTCTAGGCCAAGAGCCAGACCTCTTCTCAGCAGTCGCAGCGCGAGCACTCACTCGTGACCTGCACTCGGAGCAGGCGTCGAGCCGCTCTGGCTGGCAACGACGTGCGCTGGCGCTGGGGCAGCGCCTCGTGACGCTGGCTAGTGAGCGCGTTCCTGCGTTACGTCCCTGGCTCCAGGGTCTACGTGAAATTGTGATCTACGGACGCTATGGGTTGTACCTGCACGGACTCGTTTATTTCTACTACTATCTAATGATCGCGTCGACGAGCGTCCTCTACAGATGGTTATGGCGCTACTACGGCGGGTTCCACTCGAGGAGCTTCTGGTTACTGAACCTCATGCTGGTGGTGAACGCGCTCGCTTCGGTCTCGACCACGTATAGGGATCCGGGGTCGCTGGCCAGCATCTCGCCACTGACGCTTGTCCGGGCGATACCGCCTTCGGAGCGGAAAGCAGGTGCGGTCGAGCAGTTAGCCACGCTGGTGCAGACACTCTCGCCCGGCAGCGACGCGTACGCCCGGGCGCTGGTGCTGGGCATGTTTGATATCCTTACAGAACCGAGGCTTATTGAGCGCTACTTTTGCTTTTCGTGTTTGAACGTCCGACCGCCGCGGGCGAAGCACTGTATTGTGCTGGATCAGTGCATCGCTCGCTACGATCACTACTGTCCATGGATGAATAATACCATTGGGGCGTCGAACCATCGAGCGTTTCTGGTGTGGCTCTGGTCGCTGCTATGGCTTGAGACTTCTTACACGTCCTTGTTGGTCCGTGCTGTGTTTTTCGATCCGGCCTATGCGTGGAGCGTGTACCAATTGGGGTTTGGCGGGCTTGTGCGGACAATGCCGCAGACGCTGCTCCTGCTGGTGTGTCATGTGGTGTTCCCTTTGCTGGTGTTTCCGCTGGCTGCGCAACAGGTTTACTTCTACTTTTGTGCCGACCTCACAACCAATGAGAGTGTGAACTACGAGCGTTACTCTTATCTGACGGATGCGCAGATTCGAGCAGCCGTACTCTCCCAGTGTGGATGGTGGACCCGCCACGGACTCTGTGGCTGCGTCTCCACCCTTAATCGTCTCGTTTCACGATGCCATGGACGTGCCGCGGCCCTGCTCCGTCGTAAAGTGAAGCGAGACGAGACCGCAGCAGACTCTGCGCTGCCGGTGTGAGTCATGGCCGGACGAGACGTCGTCGCCAGGTGTACCTTTTCGTTGACGAGTCTGTGCACCAGTTGCTCGGCACCGTGGCTGGGTCGCTAGTGCGACCCCGACGTATCGTGCTGTAACCCAGCGTCACGCAGTGCGCAAAGAGAGGATCGTGCGGGATACGGGGCGCCTGTCGCTTGCACTGGATGCGTCCTGGTGCACATCTATGAAGCTCAGAGGCAGCTAGCGACGAAACCGGTGCCGCACCTGGTTCGAATTTTTACCAGCAACATGTTCATTATGGTCGAATGCATGCCAGTAGGGAGAGCCATTTGGCCACCAATCTCTATTACGGAGCGTATGGCGTCTGCTAGTAGCGAGCATTTGCGAACGAGCATTGGCTGAACGAGCCGGCCCCGGTGGACGAGCGTTACGCAGCCTAGTCCGGTACCTGAGCGCCGACAATAGTTCCCTATCGCTTACGAACGGGTCAAGCCGAATGTTGCGACAGTAGCTACGCGGCTTTTTCAATATGCAACGGAAGCGACTCGGAGCTGGCTCTACTTCCGCCAAACCAAATCGCATCCTCCGTGAAGCGTGCACATATGGTGACGTCCCGAACACTACATTGCCTGCCGAACCTGCTAGCCGATACGCCGTCAACTGCGCTGTGTGTGAGCAAGCGCGTAACGCCTCCAAGTGCGTCTCCCGTCGCAACGCCTGTTCGAGCAGAGGTCCAGGGTCGGTGGGGTTCCGGCGCTCCCGAACGGCTGCAGGGCGGCGCTTCTCGGCCACTTGACTCGAATCGATACGTTTGTCCCTATGGACGACACGCGTCTTCAGACGCTCCTTGGCCGATCCATCGCTTGCACGTTGCACCATGGAAGCCAGTGCCAAGTCGTATGCAGTGCGCGAGCGAGAAACCCGAAGCCACCGTCCTATGCACACGACGCATACGCCGTGTCGGTCGGAGGTTCACGTCCCTCACGCCGCTCCTGTGTTTCGTGCACTTTGTTTACACGTGACGGTTTGCGTTTTCGAGTGCTGCCTTGTGTTTTTCAGCACAAGGCTCGTGCCCAAGACGCCGTGAACAAGGCCGCGCGCAAACCACAGAGCAACGCTAGTCGTTCCGACTCACCTGCTGTAGGGCAACTTCAATATCGGGCAACAACGTCTGCAGCGATCGAAACTGCTTCATCGTTAAAGAAATACCCTTGCGTCCAGGCAGCTCCTCTCCGGTTTTGGCGTCGCGATAGTACTCTCGAATGTCGACGAGTACCTGGCCGCGGTACTTGCGCACCATGACCCGACGTAAGCTCCGCGGATCGCCTAACCTCCAGTACGTCTCTCCTTCGGGTGTCTGGAACGGCCCGAGTGCAGCCCCTGAATCCACTTGTTCTGTGCTCGTATGGAGTTCCTCGTTGTCCTGCATTACCGGACACCCGCGGGGAGCGCAGCGTCTGCTTCAGCTGCGGTGTCCACGAAGCGCGCCATGCATCCATGCGAATGCGTGTGCGTCGATTCATGCATGCGAGATGTCACGCTGCGGGGGGCGCTCGCCGTCACACGGCCTCGGCAGCGAAGCGCGCGCGAAATCGGCGTGTGTGCATGGATGCGTGCATGTGTGCGTATGTGCCTCGCCCCGGTATCGCGCTCGGATCCCGCGCTGCAGCCTCCACAAGGACACGTGTCCAGGGCGTGGACGCTCAAGTCGACGTTCGCATGGCTGGCGCACCAGCGAAGGCATCCTGCGTCCAGCGATATTCGCTGAACAAAGTGTTCATTAGAGTGGTACGTGCCTGAGACGGGCTGCGTGCTCGCGATGTTGCTGAGTCAGGTCTTTATTCGCTGACATAAATTTGGACAGGCAGTGGAAGAACGAGGAAGCGTCTGCAGATGATGTGCGAATGGCGTCGTGCTACCGGGCGGCGCTCGCGTGTGCGGATACGTCTCGTTCGATTGGGTGCTCCTGTGCTATGAGACGTTGCGCCTATGGTCTGCGACGGCAACGCCCCGCCGACAACCACGTGCAGCACATGCAGTGCAAATGCATCCCATTGTCCTGGGTACACAGCAAGGCGCAACCACGGGGGAGCTTGTCGATCTGATGCGTCCACCACCGCGCAGGAGAAAGAAGGCCCTGGAGTGCGGTTGCAACTGCGCCAGGATGAATTGGGACGAGGCCCTCGGGCGCCCAGCTACGATTTCATTGAGAGCATCCTCTTATTTTTGACATACGCATCGAGGCGAACTACCTGCCAATGCCGACTCGTGAGCTCGAGGCCCTTGGATCCCAGTAGCGTGGGGCACCTGCCGAACGCATTGAGCGTGAGCCCGAATCGTGTCAAAACCGTGTCGAAATCTGTGCTGTAGCAATGAACCCATTGCTCCCGGGCACTCGTGCGCATGGTTTACAGCATCAACAGCGTAAAAATTGTCAACCGTCGAAATTCGGATACAGAGCAGAAAGGCACAGAAAACGGCTCCGAGGAGAACGCGCATCGCCATCGCCGCCGGCCGCCGGCCGCGTTCCCCGCACCAAGTGCTCTGCGATCCGGTGCTGCGGGGCAGCCTTGCGCGCCATTGTACACAGACACGCGATGGAGGGCATCGCTACAAGTGCCCGGGCGCCAGCATCCGGATATCCGCGGAAGCGTTGCCAAGAGCGGCGTACCAGTGTGCTGCACAACGACCGATCGCCTGGTACCGACGACCGGAACGGCTGTTGCGCATTGCCGTCTACGGGCGGGCGTGCGTGCATAGTCTTTCTCTTCGGTGGTTATCAGCATAGCGCTGCTCTACCCGATTCTGAAAACTAAGCGCAGTGCAATCCATAAACACCGCCGCTGCCGCAAACGCATCCGCATCCGCGGGACGTGTGCACATCGCGCTGGAGGCGCGGTGCTGTTCACCGTCACCGCAGCGTTGGATCGCTTTCGACGGACGGACGACGAGAAACAATTCACCATAGTGATGATGGGTTCTCTTTTGTAGCATGATCTATTGCAAAAAAACGCTTGACTGTTCCTGGTCATATACAAACACCATGGCGATGCAAACACGCATCTAGATATCACGAGTCGCGCGTGTGCTCTCTGCAGCACACACGCGCCACTGGAATCATCCTGTATACGCGTGTGCGCTGCGCTCCCTGAAAAAGAACGCTGTCCGAGTGACGGCTATCAGTTTGGCGTTACCGCCGACGCGGATCAGTCTTGCATCCTGCCTGCCATGTATTTCTTGATCAGCGTCTCGGGCAGAATCGGTCCCTTACTACCATACGGATAGATAACTGGCTGAACTGGTGGATCTCGCTCCAGTTCTTTCAGGGCAGGGTCGAACAGCTCCCATGCGCGCGATATCTGGGCGTCGCTGATGAAGAGTGTGCGGTCGCCCACAATGGCGTCCGAAATGAGCCGCTCGTAGGCGTCCGGCATGTCCTGGGCTTCCGCACTGAAGCTCTCGTTGTAGACCAAGTCGAGCTTGGTTTGGACAACGCGTCCCTCCAGATCGGGAGTTTTGGTGATAAAGCTCAGCTCGACCGCGGGACGCGGCTGGATTTCAATGTAAAACGTGTTGCGCTTGTCACGCAGTTCCTCCGGTATAAACGTATGATTCGGTGTCTCGTGGAACGCGACCTTCACGTAAACCTTCCGCTCGTCGAGCGCTTTCCCAGCGAGCATAACAAAAGGGACACCTCGCCAGCGTTCGTTATCGATCTGGACAACACACGCTGCGAACGTGGCGGTGCACGAGTCTTTCGGCACGCCTCGCTCCGACCGATATCGATCGTACTGGCCGATGATAAAATCCTTCGCATGCAACGGTTTGATGTCGTACAGTAGCCGGAGTTTTGCCTCGTTGATATCGGCAGCGTGCGGCGACGCCGGCGGATCCATCGCAATAATGCTGAGGACCTGCAGCAAATGGTTTTGGAGGATATCTCGAATGATGCCGTATGCGTCGAAGTAGCCGGCGCGACCCTCGACCCCGAAATCCTCCTTGAACACCACTTGCACGGATTCAATGCAGTGGCGATTCCAGAGTGCATCGAAAACAAAGTTGCCAAGTCGAAGTGTCGTCAGGTTCGCAACCAGTGGCTTGCCCACGTAATGATCAATGCGGTAAAGTGCCTCCTCCGGAAAGCATTCTGCGACTAGGTCACGTAGCGCCATATAGGACTCTGAGTCTCGCCCAAATGGTTTCTCGACAATGACTCGCGTCCAGGCGCCAAGCTCCTCGGGTGCCATGGCGCCGCGACTGATACTGCGCAGCGTTTCCGCGAATACCGACGGCGGGATCGCCAGGTAAAACAGGCGCCCGGGCGCGCGTCGTGCCCCCCGAGTTGCTATGTCGCTTTGGTTCATACGCGGCTCGATGTCTTCGGAAAGCCAGCGATCAAAATTCAACCAGTCTTCCAGAGAGCCATACTGCCCAGAGAAGTAGAAGCAGCGTTCGAGAAAGGCCCTCGTCTTCGCCTCACAGCACTCGCGATCTCCGACGCGACAGACTAGATTCGAGCTCACTGAACTTCGAAACTCTTCTACGGAGAGCTTTGAGCGGGCATATCCGACGACTGCGAAACTGAGCGGCAGCAGGTTGTGGTAGAAGAGCGAGAACAAGGCCGGCAGCGTCTTCTTGCGGGCCAGATCTCCTGATGCACCGACCACAACGACCACGACCGGGAACTCCTTACAGTCTTCTACAACCTGAAGCTCAGAGTCCAACAGCGACAGGTTCGGGTTCGACACAAGCGACAGCGCTGACGACGCGGACGCGACCCGTGTCAGACCCCGGGATGCTCGTTCGTATCCACGACTGCTGTTGGACAGGCTCCGCCTTGGTGAACACGAGTTTGACGGGTCGATATGGCTCCCGTCATCTCCGACCACCGGTATTTCCGTACGTTCCCTCAAACTCATAAGCCGTGACGAAGTTGGCAGTGACGACATGGATACCGTACCTCAAGAATCGTCACACCGAGGACACGAACAGAGGCCGTTAAGCGCTGCGGATGATGCTGCAGCCGCTGCAGCCGCTGTATTGTGTGCGCGCAGCGCCTTTGTGGAGGCGAATGGGCGTATGTTTCTTTTCACACTTTTCTTTGCTCACTGTTTTTTACAGTGCGCGGCGAAGTATCCATAAAAACCCCTCCCTCCAAGTTAGATTACCTATACTTCTTCTCGGATATTCTGGTCGTTTCATACGTCCTATTGTGTGTGCCTTGTACCTGCCCCTCCGTATCCGCCTTTGCGCCTTAAATGCTGGAGCAGATAGTTCATAGAGCTAGAACAGCTTTTCTATACCTCAGAGGGCGTCGGGTCGAGACGTGCTTCACCCGACGTAGAATCGGGTCTCGTCGTCAGTTTGTGCTCGGACAGTCTGCGGATGGAGGCTTGTCTTCGCTGCACGACACGCTGGAGAAACTTGGCTGTTAGGATATATCCTGGGAGCCGCCTCTCTCCTTCCTGGTCATGCATGGAGCGCGTTGTTGTCGGTTGGCAATGCGGGTTTGTGCTTGAAACCCACCACAGTGGGTAGACGCAGAGAGCACTGGACCCGTATGCGCATCCGATCCGCTGGACCTTCCGCCTAGAAGGTAGCATTTGCGTTTGTTCGCCATTAATGAGCGCTGAGGCTCCGTTAGCGGACCAGCAGTTACCAGTGCTACACTCCGAGTGAGTGTCTGGCCTTCGGCTATCATGGTGATGCCCAGCTGCTGCTGTCCTCCAAGGAGCTCGCTGCGCTCCTGCTTCCAGCGCGGGCACTGTAGGCCTAAATGTGTCAGCGTCTCGGGGGCTCTCGTCTCCACAGCAGGGACAGTGTGACTCCCAGTGCGATTCCAGTGTTCCTATACGGCTTAGAGACGGTGCTGCCAGCCGGAAGCCACCAACGCGGATTTTGGCGAGCCACTGGGTACCTCGAGCAAGTCCCGGGAATTCCAGCCTCCTACCAGTACTTGCATGTGTATGCTAGGTTGTCGTTCCGGTATAGAGTCAAGCCGGCGTTACTGGCGCGACTGGTTCCGTGTCTACTTTCCCATATTGTTGTTCGGACCGTTCGCTTCAGGCGTCTGAAGTCTTCTACATTCCTGGGGAACGATTCGAGCGCATTTTCGCCTAAGAGGCGCTTCAGCCAAATATGCGTTGGTTTCATCCAAGTGATCTTGCGGTGCGTTGGGGTTTGCATGAAACTCCGACTGAACCAGGTGCGCTTGGTGGACCCTTTTGGCCCATATACGTGCCCGGCAGCCTGCTGCTATCGCTTCTATCGAGGGTATTTGGAGTTCAAGTCCGAGTGCCAGCGCGGTGGTTGCTCTGCTCTGCACTGAGCATCAAACAACGACAACGAGTCGCATTGCCATGTTGGCGGCTGTCTGCAGACGCGAGGCATTTGGGTGCTTTATGCCGCACCATTCAGCACCCCAGGTCGCAGGCTGGATGATACACATCCTTAGTGCGCTGGTACGGATTGCTAAGGGGATAGAGGGGTCGGATAAGAATGGGCGTGCGATCGCTGTACGTCTATGCATCTTGGCGATCATCTCGTCGACGTGTGCCTTTTCGTCGAGCGTCGGCGTTAGACAGACCCTAGGTAGCGATAGTTTTCCCCGATCGGAATTTCCTGATTCTGCAACCGCCACGAGCGATTGCGAATGCGCTGCGAGTCTCCATGGATGGCCATGACGCCGCACTTCGATGCTCCTATGCTCATCTCTCAGCGATCGGCCCAGGCGCTGACTTGTTCCATGCTACCCGCAAGTGTTTCCGGGGCGGGTGCCAACAGCACGACACCGTCCGCAAATAGAAGGCCTGCGAGGCGGTTCCTATGTGAGGGCTCCTCATCGGGCATCTCCACAGTCTATCCACGGCACCTCAACCACGAATTGTCTGCAGTTGTTCAGCAGATCGTTGATGAAGATGTTGAAAAGGAGCGGGGATGCGCGCTCGCCCTTTTGTAGTCCACGACGGATTCTTATACAAGGGGTTCTTGAGCTGTCGCCCAGTCGGATGCGCATCCACGAGTCTGCATAGAGCGCACGGAAGAACGCTAAGCACTTTCCGGAGACTCCGGCTCGTTCCATCTTCAAAAATAGAGCCTCGTGCGGGACCGTGTCAAAGACCTTTCGGAAGTCGGTGAAGCATACGTAAGTTGGTTGTCGGTCACGAATAAAGCGACGTTGCGCCACTTCAATGAGGGTCAGGGCATGGTTCATGCACTCATCGCGGCTCCGGAATCCAGCCTGTTCTGGGGCGAAGAACTTGCGTTCCTCGAGGCCCCTCTGGATCCAGTTCGTGAGGATGGCGCAAAGTAGCTTAATGATTGACAGGATGAGGCGAATAGTCCGGTAGATGTTCATGTCTTTGTGTGTAAGAGTCCTTTTTGAGGATCGGTACGACCTCGGCAGTCCTCCGTACATCTGGGATGCACGCTTCTTCAAACATGCGTTGAATGAGCTCCAGAAGGCGTTTGCATAAGATTGTGTCAGGTTCATCTGGTATCGATGGTGTCCCTGTTGTCCCGTCTTTTGGGGTCACCAGTTTCATCCACTCCGCAGGGATACCGTCAATGCCAGGTGTTTTGCGGTTGCTTGAGCATAGTAGGGCCCGAACAGATTCAGGCCAGAAGATTGGCTCGTTCCATTCCGGTACCGGGTCGAGGCGCGGTACTTCTCCAGCATATTGGTGCCAATAGATTCGGTCTTGGCAGTTCCCAGTTGCGTCTTCATGCAGCTCTGTCCCGTGGTCCGTCCAGGCCTCATTCACTGAGGCACGCTCCGTCCTCAGCGCTTCCTTACAAACGATTGATGTGAGCCGCAAGCACTTTTTTGGTGGGTCCAGTCTCGATCGAATGGAGCGCTAGGTCTCATCTTCGTTGGTGCTCTCGAGCATAGATTCCGTCATGGAGTCGATTTTGCGGTTTCGATCCTCTCGTTTGTCTTCTCTGGAAAGTTTCTTCTTTCTTTTGATAGCGTCCTCATGTTGCGCCTGTAGCGCCGGTAGCGCTGCCTTCGCTTCCTTGTCTCCGGCGTTGGCGCGTATGGCGGTGCGGTTGAGGATCTTGTTGAGTCGGGGGCATTCATCATTCCGAGTTTTGGTACGTCATTCCAGGTACCGCGGTTTGCAACTGTTGTGTTCTGGTGCAAGCAGTCCCAGTTCTCTGGCAATCTTCTGATTCCCATCTACATACTCGCGTGCCAATTGGTCAAAAGATTTGTATGCACGGCTTTTCGGATCTTCAGCGCTGTGAGCAGGTGCCTGGGTTTGGCGACGGCTTTCTTGGGTTCCCGCTGGGGTGCCCTTTCGGGGGATCACTTGCGATGGGCTCGTTTGGGGGGTCTTCTTTCTATTCTTCTGTTTTTTCTTGTCGGTCTTCCTCGTCTTCTTCGGGCTCTTTCCTGAGCTGCTTTCTCTGGATATTTTGCATCTAAGTGGATCATGAGGTTTCTGTGCCTCCTTCTCCGTATCTGGTTGGGTCTCTTTACCTAATGCAGAGTCCTCCACTTGTATCAGTTCTTCGTTACAGTACTGGTAATTCGAAATCTCGTCGTCTAGTATCGAGGCCGTCCCACAAATATTCCATGATACGAAACCTATCGAGTCATAGCGCATACGGGAATAGGAATAGCGCTACGGTACTCCAGAGATACGTTGTCGATTTAGATACACGCTCCACGAGGTGTGTGAACGTACATGCCACCATTGCCCTCTGCATTCCAGTCGTTCATTGAGTGTCTGCCGCAGCGCTAGCGTGGAATCAGAAGTACATTAGTAAAGGTCGATTCGAATGCGACCTTTATCTTGCCGGACGCGTGTACCTCTCCTCAACCACAGGGGATACTCTACGAACCAACCTTTCAGCGGCTTCGTATCCGCTCCCCAAATACATAGGCGGGCAAGTCGCTTACTCCACCTTCGACAGTGAACATACTGGCAGCCGTCTTCAAAAGTATCCGCCGAGATTGTTTCCAAAGTTGAGGTAGGTACGCAAGGTAGGAGGTACAACTGAGCCCGAGTTCGAGGATAGATCCAGTATTTGCGCCGGAACCTGCAGCGTTGATTCGGGAGGGGCGAATGACTGCTCAGAACTCTCGTCAATATTTTCTGGTGCTACTGCCTCCGCCCCTCCGTTCGTTGCGGTCAAGGTCCCTGGCGTGGGCTTCCTTCCCCGTCGCTTAAACACCCCGCGTTAACCCATTTTCAGAGCTTCTCTGGAAAATCTAGACCTCTTAGGCGAGGGTGGTGTGTGGGGCTTTTAAGATAGTGGTTCTTTGATAAATAGTTTGCGACTAGTTTGCATCACGCTCGGTGAGTGCACCTGGGGGATCTGGCAGACATGAGACACGACGCGTATGTCGCCGTTGAAGGGAAACTCGATTGAGATCAGTAGCGTGTTGTTCAGCTGTAAAAGTCGGATTCCCGTTGAGATCTTGGCAACGTATAGTTTTCAGTTCATTTTTGTGTCAGCTCTCAAACAAGTCTAGTCAAGTGTTTTTTCGCAG
>Ga0078972_1004567_pt1 | contig 37431 bp, 35 predicted proteins | sample YelNatPaOPGAMG01_FD_67568 | JGI IMG/M metagenome (GOLD analysis project Ga0078972, IMG submission 67568) | Hot spring thermophilic microbial communities from Obsidian Pool, Yellowstone National Park, USA - OP-RAMG-01 (SPADES assembly) (version 2) | ecosystem: Environmental > Aquatic > Thermal...
CCCCGGCTCTCCCTGTGGATCCTTTTGATGAGACCGGTGAGGGCGCGTCGTCCCTGTCCCTCTTCGACGGTCCTCTGCCGAGCCAGACGTAATAGCCGCTCGAGGAGACCCCCAGAAGACGACACATCACGATCACCGGGTGCTGAGCCTTCTCGTCGTCCACGAACCGGTAAACGACTACCGGCGGGTCTCCTGGGCGAAGAAGGCGGCGGCCTCTTTTAAGATCTCCCGCTCCTACTTCAGCACCCGGTTCTCCCGTTCCAACTGACGGAGCCTCGCCCGCTCCTCAAGCGTCAATCCTTCCCTCTTCCCCTCCTCGATCTCGGCCCGGTTACGCCACCCTCGGAGCGACTCGTAGGACACCCTCATCCCCGGCTTCGGGGCCGCCTCCTACATCCAGTTCATCGAGAGCCAGCATGGCGAACACGTCTCGGGTCCTCCTTTTTGGAGGGGTGTCGGGTCTGGAGATCTCCCACCTCTATGCCTTCGGCCGGGGGGGGGGGGCCGGTTTGCGGGGGTGGGGGCAGGGAGGGGATGCCCTCGTTGGAGAAGGGACAGGGGCTCCTTTCCAGTCGTGGAGGGATCTCATGGACCCGAGAGTCGAAGAACTCGCCCGCATCGTCACCGACCACTCGACCGGGATCACAAGGGGCGACGTGGTCGTGCTGCAGGGTGCGCCGCAGACGCGCCCGCTCCTCCTCGCCATCTACCGGCGGGCAGTGAGAAAGGGCGCCCACGTCACCCTGAACGTCCAGATCGGGCAGGACCGCCTGTTCCTCAGGGAGGCGGAGGACAGCCTGCTTGAGGCCCTGAACCCCATCGACGAGGCGATCTTTTCAAGGGTGACCGTCCTCGTGAATCTCCTCGGGCCGGAGAACACCAAGTCCCTTGCTGGCATCGATCCCTCCCGCATGGAGCGCTGGGGAAGGCTCATGGAGCCCTACGCCCTAAGGCTCAGCTCCGGCGAGGTCCGCCTTCTGGTGTGCGCATATCCGGCCACATCGCTCGCCCAGGAGGCCGGCATGGACCAGGAGGACTTCGCCGACTTCCTCTATGGGGCGACAAACATCGACTATGAGGACCTCCGAAGGCGCGGCGAGAGAGTCCGGGCGATCATGGACGAGGCGGAGGACGTCCACCTCACGGGCCCCTTCACCGACCTCCACCTGCGCCTTGATCACAGGCCCGGGACGCTCACCTGGGGCAAGACGACCCTGCCGGACGGCGAGCTCTTCTACGCCCCGGTTGAGGATGCCACCGAGGGCTACATCACCTTTGATCACCCCGCCATGCTGCAGGGAAGGGAAGTGAACCGCATAGGCCTCACCTTCCGGGGGGGAAGGGTCGTCGAGGCGACCGCCGACTCGGGCGAGATGTTCCTCCTGAAGGTGCTGGAGTCGGATCCGGGCGCGAAGGTCCTGGGCGAGTTCGGCATCGGGCTCAATGACGGCATCTCTGCCCTCACGAAGAACATGCTCTTCGACGAGAGGATGAGCGGCACGGTGCACCTCGCTCTCGGTCGGCCGGAACCGGGGACGGGCGGGAAAAACCTGTCCGCCATCCACTGGGACATGGTGAAGGACATGAGAAATGGTGGGACAATCAGCGTGAACGGCCGCGTCATCATGAAAGACGGACTGGTCACAGCATGAGCGCCGGGACGCCCCGAAGGGCGGGCGCGCCGCCATCGGGGAGGTCCCTGGGGGCGTCCTTCGTGGCGCGCCTTGGGCGGGAACTCGGGGAGAAAGGGGAGGCGTGAGGGGCGGGGCCAGCTTCGCCACCTCGGGTGCCCTCATCCTGAGCGAAGGGATCCCTGTGGTTTCGAAACGCCCTGTTCGAAGGCTGACGCGTAGCCCCCAGGGGAGGCTCCGGGCCGCTTTTGGCTGGGAGAGGCCGGGCCCTGGCGGCGAGGGCGGGGCTGCCTCCGCATAGGGCACTGCGCCCGTCGCCGGTCCCCATTTCGTCTCTTCACGGCAACCGACGAGGCGCCCCGTCGCATACGGGAGCCCCTTCCACCCCAACCTTGGAGTGGGGGAGGTCCATTACGAAGCCCACCGCCTTCGTGCTGCCCGTGATCCTGGGCATCTCCGCCGGCGTCCTCGGCCGCACGATCTCCATGCGCCGCGGTGCCCACAACTTCCCGACCTGGCCACACGGCACGATCATCCATCTGTTCTTGGGTCTCGTGGCCTCTGTCCTGGGGTCGTTCCTGGTCGTCGCCATCGCCACGATGAACGTCACGGGCGCCGTCTTCCTCGGGCTCGGCACGGCGTCCTTCCACTCCCTGCGCAGCATTGAGCGGGAGTACCTCGCCGAACTCGACAGGGAGGAGGTCGTCCCGAGGGGACGCGGCTATGTCGAGGGTATGTCCCTGGCCTTCGAGGCGAGGGACTTCCTGGTCTTCACGGTCGCCGCGGCGACCACGGCCGTGGCCGCCTTCGTCACCCCGTGGCTGGGCATCGCCGCCGGCGGCATCGTGGTCCTCGCCACACTTCCCCTGATCCGGGGCCACACGCTCCGGGACGTCGCCACCTTCGAGCGGGTAGAGGTCGGGATCGCGGACGGGCGCCTGTGCCTCGGCGGCGTGGAGGTCCACAAGGTGTCGCCGGACGACGCATCGGTGATCGCCAGGGGGTTCGGCTGCGCCATCGTGCCGAAGTCGTTCGGGGACTGGCTCACCCTCCAGAACCTCGGCCAGCAGCAGGCGATCCGGCACGACTTCGCCGCCCGCTTTGGACGCCACGGTGCCACCGCCCCTTTCTGGCCGCTCGTGGCGCCGGACTCGAAGCGGCGCCGGCTCCTCTTCTTCTCCGTCGCCGAGGAGGGCCATCCCGGACTCTGGCTGGGTGGCCTCGCTTCCTTCACGGTCCTCGAGACCGCCTATCGCTCAGGGAAGATCCTGCATAGCGCCACAGCCTGATCATGCGCCCCGCGCTTGCCCCGCCTTCCGCTAGAATGGAGGGGAAGACAGGCACGGAGGCGCTCCATTGGATCTGAATCCCGCCCAGGAACAGGCCGTCCGGCACCGGGGATCGCCGCTCCTCATCATCGCCGGGGCAGGGTCGGGCAAGACCCGGGCCCTCACCGAACGCATCGTCGACATCGTCCGCTCGGGCGAGGCGCGCCCCCATGAGATTCTCGCCATCACCTTCACCAACAAGGCGGCCCGGGAGATGCGCGAGCGGGTCGAGAGGGGCCTTGGCCCCGCGGCCACCGGCATGTGGCTCATGACCTTCCACCGCGCCTCGATCGAGATCCTGCGCCGGGACATCGACCGCCTCGGCTATCCGAAGAATTTCACCGTCTACGACACGTCGGACCAGCAGGCCGTCGTGCGCCTTGTCACGCGCGAGATGCAGCTCGACGAGAAGCGCTTCCCGCCGGCGAGGACGCTGCATGCCATATCCGCCGCCAAGAACGAGGGCGAGGGGCCCGACGACATCCGCGCCCGCGGGGGCTTTTTCGAAGACCGGGTGGCGGCCGTCATGGAGGGGTACGAGAGGCGGCTCTTCGCCCAGGCAGCGCTCGACTTCGACGACCTCATCCTGAAGACGACGGAGCTCCTCTCCCGCTTCGACGATGTGCGGGAGAAGTGGCAACGACGCTTTCGCCACATCCTCGTCGACGAGTACCAGGACACCAACCCGGCCCAGTACCGCTGGCTCAGGTTGCTCGCCGCCGGCGGCGCCGAGGTGGCGGTGGTGGGGGACCCGGACCAGTCGATCTATGGATGGCGCGGCGCGGACATCCGGAACATCCTCGAGTTCGAGAAGGACTTCCCCGGCGCCGATATCGTCATCCTCGACCAGAACTACCGATCGACGAGGACCATCCTCGATGCCGCCAACGCCGTCGTCGCCGGCAAGGGGGCGGGACCGGCGAAGGAGCTCTGGACCGACGGGGGAGAGGGCCAGAAGATCGTACGCATGGACCTGCCCGATGACCGCGAGGAGGGCGAGGCCGTGGCGCTCGAGGTGAAAGACCTCATGGGGCGGGGCCTGAAGCCGTCCGAGATCGCCGTGCTCTTTCGGGTGAACGCCCAGTCCCGCAGCCTCGAGGAGGCCTTCCTCCGCCACGGCATCCCGTATCGGGTGCTGGCCGGCGTGCGCTTTTACGAGCGCGAGGAGGTGAAGAACGTCATCGCCTATTTGCGCCTCATGGTGAACGACCGGGACGAGATGGCGATGAGAAGGGTCATCAATGTACCCCGGCGCGGCATCGGGGACAAGACCCTGGAGAGGCTCGCCGAGGGAGGGGCGCTCAAGGACGGCCGGGCGGTCGGCCAGGCTCTCTCCGGATCGGCACGGGACAAGGTCATGGGCTTCTTCGCCCTGCTCGACCGCCTGCGCTCCGAGGTGGCGGGCATGCCGCTCGCCCGGGCTGTGGAGGCGGTGGCCGAGGGTTCGGGCATCCTCGGGGCCCTTCGTGCCGAGGGTTCGCCTGAGGCTTTGGCCCGCATCGAGAACGTCGACGCCCTGGTTGCCCGTGCCGCCGAGGCCGAGGAGGAGGGCGACGATCTGGAGTCCTTCCTCGGCCGGGTGGCGCTCATGGCCGACGCCGACGAGGTGGACGACGAGGCGGGGGCACTCACGCTCATGACCCTCCACGCGGCGAAGGGACTCGAGTTCCGGTGCGTATTCCTGGTCGGGCTCGAGGAGGGGCTCCTGCCCCACAGCCGGGCGCTCTACGAGGAGCGGGAACTCGACGAGGAGCGCCGGCTCTTCTACGTCGGCATCACCCGGGCGATGGAGCACCTCTACCTTTCACACGCCATGAGGCGCATGTTGCACGGGCAGTCCGAACCGACGATGCCGTCGCGTTTTCTCGAGGAGGTGCCGGACCACCTCGCCAGGGACTGGGCGCCGCCCGTCGGCGCCCGTCGTCCCGGGATCACCCGGCCGACGCCGGGCAGGCCGTCCCAGGACGGGATCCGTCCTGGCGACCGGGTCCGCCACGCCAGCTTCGGCGAGGGCACTGTGGTCGCCGCAAGGGGCGACGGGGAGAGCGCCGAAGTGACCGTGGCGTTCGACGGCAGTGGACTCAAGACGCTCGCCCTGCGGTTTGCCGGACTCTACCGCCTGGGGGCCTAGATGGACGAGACGACGCGCATCCGGGACCTCAGGGCGACGCTCGAGGGATACAGCCGCCAGTACTACGAGGACGACCCGGTGGTCTCCGACGCCACCTTCGACGCCCTCATGCGCGAGCTCATCGAACTCGAGGGGCGGCACCCCGAACTCGCCGACCCGAACTCGCCCAGCGCGCGGGTGGGGGGCGTGGTCTCGAAGACGTTTCGCCCCGTGCGCCACAGCCGCCCGGCGCTCTCGCTGGCGAACGCCATGACGGAGGACGAGCTTCGGGAGTTCGACCGGCGCATCCACGAGGAAAGCGGCATGGCGGGCGAGCTCGCCTACGACGTGGAGGCCAAGATCGACGGGCTGTCCGTCCTCCTGCGCTACGAGGACGGCGCCTTCACGGTGGGGGCTACGCGCGGCGACGGCATCACAGGTGAGGATGTGACCGCAAACCTGCGCACCATCAGGAACCTGCCGCTTCGCCTCACCCCGCCTTACCCCCCGTTTGTCGTGGTGCGGGGGGAGGCGTACATGCAGAGGAAGGACTTCGAGCGCCTGAACGAGGAGCAGGAGCGAAAGGGAGAGCGGCTCTTCGCCAACCCGCGCAATGCCGCCGCCGGCTCGGTCCGCCAGCAGGACCCGAAGGTCACGGCAGGTCGCAGGGTGCGCCTTTTCGCATACGAGATCGTGGAGCCTGTCAGCACAGCGAGGACCCAGGCCGAGGCCCTCGAGCGGCTCGCCGCCTGGGGGTTCCCTGTCGAACCGCACCACTCCACCGTCAAGGGGCTGGCCGGCCTGGTCGCCGCCGTCCGGGAGTGGGATGGGCTGCGCAAGGAGCTCGGCTTCGACTGCGACGGGGTCGTCTTCAAGCTCGACGACCTCGCCGCCAAGGAGGCGCTAGGAGCCACGGCCCACGCCCCGCGCGCCCAGATCGCCTTCAAGTACCCGGCCGAGGAGGCCGTGACGACGCTCGAGGGGGTGGAGTGGACGGTGGGGCGCACCGGGGCCGTGACGCCGACGGCCGTTCTCCGGCCGGTGCGGCTCGCCGGCTCGACCGTCGGCCGGGCGACCCTTCACAACGAAGACCGGGTGAAGGCGCTCGGCGTGTGCGTCGGCGATGAGGTGACGATCCGGAAGGCGGGCGAGGTGATCCCCGAGATCCTGGGCGTGGCTGTCGCCCACGGCGGCGCCCGCGTCGACATCCCCAAGTGGTGCCCGGCCTGCCACACGCCGCTTTGGCGCCGGGAGGGCGAGGCCGCCCTGCGCTGCCCCAACCCCAAGTGCCGGGGCCAGACGCTCGAGGGCCTCATCCACTTCACGAGCCGCGCCGGCATGGACATCGAGGGACTCGGGCCGCGCTGGCTGGACGCCCTCATGGAGGCGAACCTCATCGATGCCCCGCCCGACATCTTCCGCCTCACGCCGGACGACCTGATGACCCTGCCGCGCATGGGCGAGGTGCTGGCGAAGAAACTGGTCGCCGCCATCTCCCATGCAAAGGAGCGCCCGCTCGACCGGTTGATCGCAGGGCTCGGCATCCCGCACGTGGGGGAGCGGGCCGCAAAGACGCTAGCCCAGGCGACCGGATCGCTCGAGAAACTCTTCACCACCACGGAAGAGGAGCTCACGGCCCTGCCCGACGTGGGCCCCGTCATCGCCAGGAGCGTCGCCCTCTGGTGCGCCGACCCGGTGCACCAGGGGTGGATGAGCGCCTTCGCCGAACTCGGTGTGCGCCCGGCGCCGCCGGAGGCGCCGGGCGGATCGCGCCTTGCCGGCGAGGTGCTGGTCTTCACCGGAACCATCTCGATGGCGCGCTCCGAGGCAAAGAGGATGGCCGAGGCAGAGGGCGCACGCGTGGCTTCCACCGTCTCAAGGCGCGTCACCCATGTCGTGGTCGGAGAGAATGCCGGATCGAAGGCCGAGGACGCACGTGCTCTCAATATTCCCATATGGACGGAGAACGACTTCCGCACTAGGCTTGGAACATGACGTGAAAAGGAATCGCCCGTGGCTCGTCGAAAGCAAACGATTCGTTGGGTGAGAGGGGAGACGTCGTGGCCAAGGACCTTCTCAGGGTTGAAAACCTCAAAACGTACTTCTACACCGACGAAGGAGTCGTTAAGGCTGTCGACGGTGTGGACTTCGAGATCAAGGAAGGCGAGACGCTGGGTCTGGTGGGCGAGTCGGGCTGCGGCAAGTCCGTGACCGCCCTTTCGATCATGGGCCTCGTCTCCCATCCCGGGAGGATTGCCGAAGGGCACATCACCTTCGAGGGTCGCGACCTCGCCAAGCAGACGGGCGAGGAAATGAGAAAGATCCGCGGCAAGGAGATCTCGATGATCTTCCAGGAGCCGATGACATCGCTGAATCCGGTGTACACGGTGGGCGACCAGATCGCCGAGGCGATCACGATCCACCTCAAGAAGTCGAAGCAGGAAGCCCGCGAGATGGGCATCGACCTTCTGCGCCGGGTCGGTATCCCGGCGCCCGAGAAGCGCTACGATGACTACCCGCACCAGATGTCCGGCGGCATGCGCCAGCGCGTGATGATCGCCATGGCGCTCTCCTGCAACCCGAAGCTCCTCATCGCCGACGAGCCGACCACGGCCCTCGACGTGACGATCCAGGCCCAGATCCTTGAACTCATGAAAAAGCTCAGGGATGACTACGGCATGTCGATCGCCATCATCACCCACGACCTCGGCGTCGTGGCCGAGATGGCGGACCGCGTGATCGTGATGTACGCCGGCAAGATCGTGGAAGAGGCGCAGGTGAAGGATCTCTTCCGCCGTCCCTGCCATCCGTACACGGAAGGGCTTCTGGCCTCGATCCCCCGCCTCGACCAGAAGCGGGGGACCCTGCACATCATCCCCGGCAGCGTGCCAAGCCTGCTCAATCTGCCGCCCGGCTGCCGCTTCGCCTCGCGCTGCCCGTACGTGCAGGACATCTGCCGCGAGAAGGAGCCCGAGCTCGTGCCGGAGCCCGAGGAAGGGCGTCTCATCCGCTGCGTGATTCCGCCCAGTGAGCGTCGCCAGGAGGTGGCCTCATGAGCGTCCAGGCTGTGAAGAGGCCGATTGACCCGGCCCACGATCCCGCGAACCTCGTCGAGGTGCGCAACCTCGTCAAGCACTTCCCGGTGATGGGCGGGTTCTTCCGACGTCAGGTCGCGTCGGTGAAGGCCGTCGACGGGGTCAGCTTCGACATCAGGAAGGGCGAGACGTTCGGCCTCGTCGGCGAGTCGGGCTGCGGCAAGACTTCGACGGGGCGCGTGGTGCTGCGCCTTGAGCCCGCCACGTCCGGCAAGGTGCTCTTCGAGGGCGAGGACGTGATGAAGGCCACCCCGAACCGGGTACGGGAGATGCGCCGGGAGATGCAGATCATCTTCCAGGACCCATACGGCTCGCTGAACCCCCGAATGAACATCGGCGACATCGTCGGCGAGCCGCTCGTCATCCATAAGCTCGCCAAGGGAGCGGAGCTGACCAACAGGGTAGCGAAGCTCCTCGACGTCGTCGGCCTCGCCAAGAGCCACATGTACCGGTACCCGCACGAGTTCTCCGGTGGCCAGCGCCAGAGGATCGGGATCGCTCGGGCGCTCGCCCTGAACCCCAAGCTGGTCGTCGCCGACGAGCCCGTCTCGGCGCTCGACGTGTCCATCCAGTCGCAGATCCTGACGCTGCTCGAGGCCCTGCAGAAGGAGTTCGGGCTGACCTACCTGATCATCGCCCACGGCCTCAACGTGGTGAAGTACATCTCCGACCGGGTGGCGGTCATGTACCTCGGCAAGGTCGTGGAGATCGGGACCTCGGAAAAGCTCTTCGCATCGCCGCAGCACCCCTACACCGAGGCGCTCCTCTCGGCCATCCCGATCCCGAACCCGGAAGCCAAGAGAGAGCGGATCATCCTGGAGGGCGACGTGCCCTCACCGGTGAATCCGCCGAAGGGCTGCCGGTTCCACACGCGTTGCCCCTATGCATTCGACCTGTGCCGCGAGAAGGAGCCGGAGCTCCTCCAACTCGAAAACAACCACTGGGTGGCCTGCCACCTCAGGACGGAGAAGATAGCCGGCTGAGGAAGGGCACCGCCCTGAGGGCGGTGTTCTTCTTTCCGGGGCTTCATGTAAGGGGGCGCGTTCGCCTGGACGAGGCGACGCTGAGGCGCGTGGCCGAACTGTCGCGCCTTTTGCTTTCCGCTGACGAAGAGAAGGGGATCGGACGCGACCTGGCCGAGATCCTCGAGAAGGTGAGGCAGCTTCGTGCTGCACCGTCCTCTCACGAGGCACGCTTCTGGCCCGAGACACGCGCCTTCCAGGACCTCAGGGAAGACGCTCTTCGCCCGTCGCTTGGGCGCGAGGCGCTGCTCGCCAGCGCCCCCCGACGCGTGGACGACCTCGTCGAGGTGCCGTTCCCGGGGGAGGCCACATGACAACCGATCTCACCCGCCTCACGGCGAGCGCCCTTCACGATCTGTTCGAGCGCGGCGAGGTCTCCTGCCGCGAGATCACGTCCGCCCACCTCGAGACCATCCGCGCCCACGACGCCAGATATGGGGCGTACCTCCACGTCCTGGGGGAGGGGGCGCTCCAGGCCGCCGACGAGGTGGACAGGCGCCGGCTCGCCGGCGAGGAGATGGGGGCGCTCTCGGGAGTGCCGGTCGCCCTGAAGGATGTCATCGTCCTCGAGGGCGTTCCCGCCACGGCCGGTTCGCGCATCCTCGAGGGCTGGATCGCCCCGTACACCGCCACGGCGGCCCTGCGGCTCATGGGCGGTGGCTCGCCGGTTCTCGGCAAGACCAACTGCGACGAGTTCGCCATGGGCTCCTCGACGGAGACCTCCGCCTACTTCCCCACGCGGAACCCCCGCGACCCTGAGCGCGTCCCGGGCGGCAGTTCGGGCGGATCGGCGGCGGCGGTGGCGGCCTTCGAGGCGCCGGTCGCCCTGGGATCGGAGACCGGGGGCTCGGTGCGCCAGCCGGCCGCCTTCTGTGGTGTGGTCGGCCTGAAGCCGACCTATGGTCGGGTGAGCCGCTACGGCCTCGTCGCCTTCTCGTCGTCGATGGACCAGATCGGGCCGCTCGGCCGCACGGTGGAGGACACGGCCCGGCTGCTCGCCGTGATCGCAGGCCGGGACGCCCACGACATGACCTCGTCGCCCGCTCCGGTCGGGGACTACCTCGCCGAACTCGACAGGAGCGTCGCCGGCGTGCGCTTCGCCCTGCCGGACGCCTTTCTCGACCACGCCGGGCCGGCGCTCAGGGAGGCCACCGAGAACGCCGCAAGAGCCCTCGAGGCAGCCGGTGCCCAAAGGGTCGAGATAGACCTGCCGAGCCTGGAATTCGCCCTCGCGGTCTACCACATCGTCTCCCGGGCCGAGGCTTCGTCGAACCTCGCCCGCTTCGACGGGGTGCGCTACGGGCCGGGAGCCCCGGCCGACGACCTCCTCGACCTCTACCTCGAGAGCCGTGGCAGGGGATTCGGGCGCGAGGTGAAGCGGCGCATCATGCTCGGCACCTACGTGCTCTCGGAGGGATATTACGACGCCTTCTACATGAAGGCGCAGCGTGTGCGCTCCCTCATCGCCGAGGACTTCGAGCGGGCCTTTCGCACGGCCGATGTGATCCTCACGCCGACCACGCCGGACACCGCCTTCAGGCTCGGGGAGAAGATCGACGATCCGATGGCGATGTACGCCCAGGACATCATGACGCTTCCCGCCAACCTCGCCGGTATCCCGGCCCTCTCCGTGCCCGTCGGCACCTCGCGGGGGCTGCCCGTCGGCGTGCAGGTCATGGGCCGACCGTTTGAGGAGGGGCTCCTGTTTCGCACGGGGCGCCTCTTGGAGACACTCTCCGGGGAGGACAGGGCTGATGCCTGAGGCCGTGATCGGACTCGAGATCCATGTGGAACTCGAGACCCGGACCAAGATGTTCTGCGGTTGCGCCAACGTCTTCGGGGCGCCGCCCAACACCCACGTCTGCCCCGTCTGCATGGCGCTGCCGGGGGCCCTCCCGCTGCCAAACGCCGAGGCGGTGAGGGGAGCGATCTCGCTGGCGCTGGCGCTCGGAGCGGAGGTGGCGCCGGAACTCACCTTTGACCGCAAGAACTACTTCTACCCCGACCTGCCGAAGGGCTACCAGATCTCCCAGTCGCGCCAGCCGCTGGCGCTGGGCGGCCGCGTGAAGGTGGGGGAGCGGGAGGTGCGCATCCACCACCTGCACCTCGAGGAGGATGCGGGAAAGCTTCTTCACCTCGGAGGACGGGCTGGCGTCGACTTCAACCGGGCCGGCGTCCCGCTCGTCGAGATCGTCTCGGAGCCGGACCTGCACTCCGCCGAGGAGGCCCGCGCTTACATGGAAGAGGTGCGGCGCATCGTCCAGCACGTAGGCATATCCGAGGTGCGCATGGAGGAAGGGCGGATGCGGGCGGACGTGAACGTCTCTGTCAGGGGGTCGGAACGATCCTTCGGCGCGCGTGCCGAGATCAAGAACATGAACTCCTTTCGCGCCGTGGAACGGGCGGTCCGCTACGAGATCCAGCGCCAGATGGCCGAGGTGGCCGCGGGAGGCGGGGTGCGCCAGGAGACCCGTGGCTTCAACGACGAGACCGGCGAGACCTATCTCCAGCGGCTCAAGGAAGAGGCTGACGACTACCGCTACTTCCCGGAACCGGACCTTCCCCCCGTGGCCCTGACCGACGAGGTGATCGGGGAGATACGGGCGAGCCTGCCGCCGCTTCCCGATGAACGGCGCCGGGCCTTTGCGGGCATGGGCATCGCTTGTGACGACATCGCCCTTCTCCTCGACGAGAGGTCCCGCGGCGACCTCCTGGCGGCCGCTGTGGAAGCGGGCGGCGAGGCGCGGGCGATGGCCAACTGGATCCTGGGAGACGTGATCCGCATCGAGCGGGAGAGCGCGACGGCGCTTGCGTCCTCGGGGCTCACGGCGGGCCGGCTCGTCGCTCTGCAGGCCCTCCTTGAGAAGGGAGAGATCAGCGGGCCCGCGGCCAAGAAGGTCCTCGAGATGGTCTACCGGACAGGTGAGGAGCCGCAGGAGATCGTGCGCAGGGAGGGCCTCGCCACCCTGGCCGAGGATGAGCTCGGCCAGGAGATCGCCGCCGTGTTCGACGCCAACCCCAAGGCCGTCGCCGATCTGGCGGGCGGCAACGAGAAGACGCTCTTCTTCCTGGTCGGCCAGCTGGTGCGGCGCACCGGCGGCCGGGCGGACCCGAAGCGGGCGGCGGCCATGATCCGGGAGCGGGCACAGGCGTGGAAGCCACCTTCCTGATCGAGGACCTCGGCCAGGAAGGCGAGGGGGTCGGGCGCAGCGGCGGGAGGGTGCTCTTCGTCCCTCGCACCACGGTGGGCGACGAGGTGCGGGCGAGTTTCCCGGACGACGGCAAGCCGTACGCGAGGGCCCGACTTATCGAGATCGTGCGTCCCTCTCCGGAGCGCGTGACGCCGGAGTGTCCGCTCTACGAAACCTGCGGCGGCTGCCAGACGATGGATCTCAGCTACGGGGCGGAGCTTCGGGTGAAGGAGCGGCGCCTGCACGACGCCCTCCAGCGCCTTGGGGGTATCGCCCGGCCGCCTGTGGAGCCTATCGTCCCCGCCCCACACACGGCCCACTACCGGATGAAGGCGACGATGCCGGCGTCCCCTTCCGGGAGCGGCCTCATCTTCGGTTACTACCGGCGGGGGAGCCACCATCTCGTCGACGTCAGCGACTGCACCGTCCTCGACCCTGAGGTGCAGCGCACGGCGAACATCATCCGGGATGCCCTGCGCCAGGCCGGAGTCCCGGCCTGGGACGAGGCCAGACAGCGGGGTGTGGTGAGAAGCCTCATGGTCCGGCGTTCGCACTCGGGAGGCGGCATGCAGGCCGTCCTCACCGTGACCCGGTCGCTCGCCGACGACTGGGCGCGGGGCGTGCCCGAGGCACAGCCCCTGCTCACCGGGCTTCTCGTCGCCGTGGAGCCCGTCGTCACGAACCGCCTCGTCGGGGATCGTCCGGAGGTCGTCTGGGGCGAGCCCACGATCCGGGAACACCTTCTCGGGAAGACCTTCAGGGTCTCTCCCACAGCTTTTTTCCAGGCCAACCCGGAGATGGCGGAGGCGCTCTTCACCTCGGCTGCACAGGCCGCAGGCGGGGAGGGGACTTCCCTCCTCGACCTCTATGCGGGGACCGGGACCCTCGCCATCCTCCTCGCCGAGGGCCGGGAGAGCGTCGAGGGCATCGAAGTGATAGGCGCCGCGGTGCGCGATGCACGGGCGAATGCCCGACTGAACGGCCTTGGGCATGTACGCTTTTTCTCGGGCGAGGCGGCCTCGGTCTTCAGGGACAGGATCTCCGCAGGGGTGCGCTACGACACCCTCACCCTCGACCCGCCGAGGAAGGGGGCGCAGGAGGCTGTGCCGCTCATGCTGGAGGCGCGGCCCACAAGGATCATCTACGTGTCGTGCGATCCGGCGACGCTCGCCCGCGACGTGGCCCTCCTCGGCAAGGGGGGCTACACCCTCGTCTCCGCCCGGCCGTTCGACCTGTTCCCGCGCACCGTGCATGTGGAGGCGCTTGCGGTCCTTGAGCGGGCACATGGGTGAGAAGGCGCCCGCATATGGGCGAATGGAAGCAAAAGGATCGTGGCCCCGCCCTGCCGAAAGACGAGGAGACGAGGGGCGCGGCCCTTCTTCCACCTGTCGAGAGAAAGGAGGTTAAACGATGCCGGAGGACCCCAAGCGCGACACGTCGCATCGCTGGTGGTACCTCATCCTCGTGTTGCCGTTCATCGCTACGCTCTTCCCCCAGATCTACAACTCACTCACGCCCGCCCTGGGCGGGATCCCGTTCTTCTACTGGTACCAGCTCCTGTGGGTCATCATCACCGGTCTCCTGACGCTCATCGTCTACGCCGTCACCCGGGAGCACTAGCCTTCCAATAGCTCTCGCAGGAAAGGGGGGTTCCTTCACCGTGGCCCTTATTGTCTTCATCATCCTATTCGCCTTCGTAACAGTACTCGGGTTCATGGCCGCCCGCTGGAAGGCCGGAGACCTCTCCCACATCATGGAGTGGGGCCTCGGCGGGCGCCAGTTCTCGACCTTCGTGACCTGGTTCCTCCTGGGCGGCGACCTCTACACCGCCTACACGTTCATCGCCGTCCCGGCGCTGGCGTTCGGAGCCGGCGCGCTCGCCTTCTTCGCCGTTCCGTACACCATCGTCGTGTACCCGTTCATCTTCGTGGTCCTGCCACGGCTGTGGTCGGTCTCGAAGGCGAACGGCTACCTGACGGCCTCGGACTTCGTCGAGGCCCGTTTCGAATCGAAGGGTCTGGCCCTGGCCGTGGCCATCTCCGGCATCCTCGCCACCATGCCCTACATCGCCCTGCAGCTCGTCGGCATGCAGGCCATCCTCACGTCGATGGGCTTCTCCGGTGACATCCCGCTGATCGTGGCCTTCATCATCCTGGCGCTCTACACGTACAGGAGCGGCCTCAGGGCCCCGGCACTCGTCGCCGTCGTGAAGGACACGCTGATCTACATCACCGTCATCGCAGCCCTCATCATCATCCCGGCCCAGCTCGGCGGATTCGGCCACATCTTTGCGGCAGCCGCACCGATCCTCGCCGCCAAGACCCCGAAGCCGGGCTCGGTCCTCCTCACACCGGCCTCCATCTCCGCATACTCGACGCTGGCGCTCGGCTCTGCCGTGGCGCTCTTTTTCTACCCGCACGCCCTGGTCGGCGTGTTCTCGGCGAAGAGCCGGGACGTCATCCGGAAGAACGCCGCCTACCTGCCGCTCTACTCGCTGCTCCTGGGCGGCATCGCACTCCTTGGCTTCATGGCGCTGGCAGCACACGTGAACGTGCCGGTGAGCGCCACCGGGACCCCCAACAACAACCTCGCCGTGCCCCTTCTCTTCCAGAAGTCGTTCGCCCCCTGGTTCCAGGGCTTCGCCTTCGCGGCCATCTTCATCGGCGCCCTGGTGCCCGCCGCCATCATGTCGATCGCGGCGGCGAACCTCTTCACCCGCAACATCTACAAGGCGTACTTCGTCAAGGACGCCACGGCGCAACAGGAGGGCCGCGTGGCGAAGATCGTCTCGCTCATCGTCAAGCTGGGCGCCCTGATCTTCGTGGTCGGCATCCCGGTCACATTCTCCCTCTACCTCCAGACGCTGGGCGGCATCTGGATCCTGCAGACGGTGCCGATGATCGTGGGCGGCCTCTACACCCGGTGGTTCCACCGGACGGCGCTCCTCATCGGGTGGCTCGTCGGCATGGTGCTCGGCACCCTCATGGAGTACTCGGTCGGCTTCGCCAGCTCGTTCTTCCCGCTGGGGACGAACCTCGGTTACGCCGGCGCCTGGGCGATCATCGCCAACCTCATCGTGGTTGTCGTGCTCACGCTCGTCTTCAACGCCGCCAAGGTCTCGAACGGGACCGACGCCACGAAGCCCGGAGACTACTTCGTGAAGGGGGACGAGCCCACGCTCGGCGCCTCGGCCTCGACCGTCTCCATGTAGGACTTCCCCGGCTCCGACGGAAAACGGCACCCTCCTTGAGGGTGCCGTTTTCCCGTCCGTGGGACCCCTACTCCACCGAAAGCGTCGCTTCCGTCTGAGCGTCTTCGGGCGGGGCGAGCCGGCCCGAGAGCCAGTCGGCCACGCAGGCACCCGAGAAGTAGAGGGCGGCGATGACCCCGGAGGCGGGGATCGAGGCGCCGAACGAGAGGTGCAGCATCGCCACGTACGTCAGATGCTGGCCCGGGGCGAGGAATTGGTAGGCCGGTGCGAAGTTGGCGCCTGGGATGAACGTCATGACGAGGATCATGACGACGAGCACGCCGACGGCGGCGACACCGGTGCCAAGCGGGTGGCGCAGGGGGGAATCGTCTTCTGCCAACCAGGGGTAACGTGCTGCAGCGATGAACGACGCCACGCCCACCGCCGCCGCAAGGAGGATGCCGAAGAAGGCGAGGCCCGCCAGTCCGTAGAGGAGGGCGAACGAGACGCCGAAGGCGGCGCCCGCCCCGGCGAACGGCCAGGCGCGGGGGATCAGACGGGCCCAGTCCACGCCGGATGTGATGGTCCGGTGTGCGCGCAGGGCGTGAAGGAGCGAGGAGAAGGACCGAAGGTGCACGAGCCCCCACGCGCACGACCAGACGAGAAGGAACACGGCGGTTCCCGTCTCAGCCCCGGGAACGCCCATGCTGCCCAACGCCCACAGGAGCCCTGCGACGGTTACGGCCACAGGCCACAGGGGACGGTGCGGACGGTCGAGGTCATGGAAGTGGCGGGCGAGGACGGCGGGAGGCCCCAGGACCTCCATCGCCTTCGCCTCGGCGTCCGCCGGGAGCATCCCCTCGGAGGAGAACTGGTCCCTGAGGCACAGAAGATGGTCCCTGACCTCCCGACGGACTTCGCGGGCGCGACTCCGGCTCCGGATGTGCTCCGTGATGTCCTCGACGTAATCATCCCAGAGCAAGCGAGTGTCCCTCCGTTCCGGCCAGCACGGCAGCCGTAGCCCTCGTTTCGGCCTCGTAGCGGGCGAGTTCATCGTCGTAGCGGCCCCGTCCCTGCGGCGTCACGGTGTAGACCTTTCGCCGGCGCCCCTCGGCGTCTTCCCAGTGGCTTCTGATCGAGCCCTGTTCCTCGAGTTCGTGCAGGAGCGGGTAAAGGAGTCCCTCGCCAGGCTGGAATACTCCTCCCGAGTCTTCCGTGATCCTACGGGCGATGGCGTAGCCGTGCAGAGCGCCATCCCTCAGGACGCCGAGCACGAGAAGGACAAGCCGCCTTCCGGACGCCTTGCTCACGTTGCGCATCCCAACACCTCCTGACCGGATGCATATAATATATAGGTATTGGTGGGCGATGTCCACCTGAGGCGCCTGCGGGCACCATGCGCGATGGAGAGCGGGAAGCGGCACTCCTCAGGGAGTGCCGCCTGTGTCCCTGCCGGACGAGGGTGGGCCCGGTCAGTCCTGAGGGACTCCGTTCGGAAAGACGTGGCGCTCGAGACGGGCCACCCGTCCTTCGAGGGGGGAATACTCGCCGAGCGCCCTGATGCGGGCGTGTGTGTCCTCGAAGAGGACACCCATGTGCCGGCGCAGTTCCTCGAAGCGCGCGGCCACCTGGTTCTCGAAGGCGGTCATCCGCCCGTCCAGGCGTCGCCCGATGTCGTCGGCATGGGTGACGGCCTTCTGGTGGAGGTCCTCGGCATGGGTGACGGCCTTCTGGTGGAGGTCCTCGGCATGGGCGATGGCCTTCTGGTGGAGGTCCTCGGCATGGGCGATGGCCTTCTGGTGGAGGTCCTCGGCATGGGCGATGGCCTTCTGGTGGAGGTCCTCGGCATGGGCGATGGCCTTGTGGTGAAGGTCGTCCATACGCGACGAAAGGCGCTCTTCCATCGCCTCAAGGAAGGTTCGCAGTTCCTGATCCATGGTCACGTCGCTCCCTCACCCTGTCGTTCGAGCAGGATCGTCCCCGTTCCTTCGGGACGGATCCGAGACCGTCACGCCGCCGGCATGGCTGGCGACGCGGCGGACCGGACGCAGGCGACGGATGGTCGGTGACCAGGCGCAGCACAGGACACGCACCGTCGGCCGCACCGATCCGGCGATGAAGGGACAGGCGCAGGGGAGGGCGTGTCAGCAGCCATACCCGAAGTCTAGGCGACAAACAGATGTTTGGCAACATCCTGTCGCCCTCCGGAACGCCCCCTGCGGGTCCATGGAGCGTCTGTCATCCATTCTTCAGCCTGGCGAAATCGGTCGGGAAGCGGATGCTCGTAGGGAGCTTTCGGTGAGGGGATGGATTCGCGGGGGCGCGGCCCCCAGGCTTGCGACAGACGAAGGGACGTCCGCATGTCCCGGGTAACGGGGCCCATGGGACGGGGCCGTCCGGTGCGATCCGGGAAGCGATGCCGCCGGTGCGCGGGCTGGCGAGGCGTCGGTTCTCTCAGACCTCCTTGATATCCTCGGCCCCTCCCCGTCCCGACCGGATCACGGCTACCGGGTGACATGCAGGGTGCCCGGCTGGCGCTCCTGCCACCGGCCCGCTTCTCTCCCTCCGAAACTCCCTGTTGAAAGGCCCGGACCAGCCAAACACTAACCAACGTCCGCAAGACCAACCATCCGGACCTGGAAGGGACGAGGCTTTGGTGACAGCCCTCGGACTCGCCCGGCTCCAGTTCGGGGCCATGACGGTGTTCCACTTCTTCTTCGTGCCGCTCACGATCGGACTGGCCTTTCTCCTGGCGGTGAGCGAGACCGTGTATGTCGCCCACGGGGCGAACGATCCCTCGCGGAGGAAGGGCATCGACTTCTTCGGCAGGTTGTTCCTCGTCAATTTCGCCATCGGCGTGGTGACGGGCATCTTCCAGGAGTTCCAGTTCGGGATGAACTGGGCCAGCTACTCACGCTTCGTCGGCGACGTCTTCGGGGCGCCGCTCGCCGTGGAGGCTCTTCTCGCCTTCTTTCTCGAGTCGACGTTTATCGGCCTTTGGATCTTCGGGTGGGATCGCCTCTCGCCGAAGCTGCATGCCGCCTCGATGTGGCTGGTGGCTGCGGCCACGGCGATCTCCGCCTACTGGATCCTCACGGCAAACGCCTTCATGCAGGAGCCGGTGGGCTACGCCCTCGCCCACGGCCACGCCGAGATGGTGAGCTTCGGGGCGCTGCTCACGAACCCGCAGCTGTGGGTGGAGTTCCCTCACGTGCTGTTCGGGGCGTTCGCCACGGGGGCGTTCTTCACGGTCGGGATCAGTGCCTGGTTCCTCCTGCAAAGGCGTCACCGGGAGATCTTCGACTTCACCTTCCGCCTTGGCATGGTCGTGGCGCTTGTGGCGAGCCTCCTCGTGGTCGTCACGGGGCACGCCCAGGCACAGCACCTCGTCAGGGCGCAACCGATGAAGATCGCTGCCTCCGAGGCGCTCTGGACGAACTCCGGGTCTCCGGCAGCCTGGACGCTCTTCGCCCGCATCGACCCGAAGACCCATGCGAACTCCGATGTGCTCGCCGTGCCCGACCTGCTCTCGATCCTCGCTTACAACCGGACGACCGGCAGTGTGACGGGGATCGAGGAACTCGAGGCCCGCTACGCCGCGAGGTATGGCCCGGGCAACTATGTGCCCCCCGTGGTCGCCACGTTCTGGAGCTTTCGCGTGATGGTCGCCGCCGGCATGCTGATGCTTCTTCTCGCAGCCTGGGGAACATGGATGGTGGTGAAGGAGCGGTATGGGGCGGCGAGGAGGTTCCTCAGGATCCTGCTTGGGGCGATCGCCCTGCCGTATGTCGCCAACACGGCGGGCTGGATCATGACGGAGGTCGGCAGGCAGCCCTGGATCGTGTTCGGGTTGCAGGTCACGCCGTCTGGAGTCTCCCCCACCGTCACCGCCAGCGAGGTGTGGATCACGCTTCTGGGCTTCGGCCTCGTCTACCTGACGCTCGCCGTCATCGGCTTCTCTCTGGTGCGCCGCATGGCCGTCGCCGGTCCCGACGGCGCCGACCACGACCCCGGCCCCCCCGGCTCCGGACTGTCTGAGGAGGGTGACGCGTGAACCTCAACGTGCTGTGGTTCGTGCTCATCGCCATGCTCTTCATCGGCTATTTCTTCCTCGAGGGCTTCGACTTCGGGGTCGGGATGCTTTTGCCGTTCGTGGGGCGTACCGACCAGGAGAGGCGAGCCGTCATAGCGACCATCGGTCCGGTATGGGACGCCAACGAGGTCTGGCTGATCACGGCCGGCGGATCGATGTTCGCGGCCTTCCCCAACTGGTACGCCACGCTCTTCTCGGGCTTCTACCTGGCCTTGGCCGTCCTCCTCATGGGTCTCGTGCTGCGGGGGGTGGGACTCGAGATGCGCAGCCGTCGGCCCGGTGCCTCATGGAGACGCATCTGGGACGGCGTCATCGCCGCCTCGAGCTTTGTTGTGCCGCTGATCTGGGGCGTCGCCATGGCGAACCTCCTAGCGGGCGTGCCAATCGATGCCCACATGAACTATGTGGGCGGCTTTTTCAACCTTCTTGGCCCCTTCGCCATCGTCGGTGGGCTCACCGCCGTCTTCCTCTTCGCCCTTCACGGGGCGCTCTACCTCACGCTGAAGACCGAGGGGGAGGTCATGGAGCGGGCACGGCGCCTCGTGATGTCGACCGGGGCTGTCGCCACGGCGCTGTTCATGGTCTTCTTCATCGCCGCCTACTTCTACACCCCGATCGTGGAGCGGCTCGGCGTCGACCCGGGAATGGTGCCCCTTCTGGCGATCCTCACCATCATCTCGGTCCGCTTCCTGACCCTGCGTGGCGCCTTCGGCTGGGCGTTCGCAATGAACGGCGTGGGCATCGTGCTCGCCGTCGCCTCCGTGTTCCTCATACTCTTCCCGGACGTCATCCCCTCAAGCCTCAACCCGGCCTTCTCGCTCACCATCTACAACGCCGCCTCGAACGCCTACAGCCTTCGGGTGATGACGATCGTCGCCGTTTCGGTGCTGCCCTTCGTGCTGGCCTACCAGGCCTGGACGTACTGGGTCTTCAGAAGGCGTGTGAGCCTCAACGACACGTTTCACTACTGAGATGAGCGGGTCGAGGGGTGCGTCTCGGCCGAATCGCCCCTTCGCCGTGGGTAGGGCCGTGCTCCGGAGGGTCCCTAGGGCGTGGGCGCCGCTTCGCCTCTCGCTCGTGCTGGCCGTCTTCGGGACGTGCTTTCTCATCGCCGGCTTCGCCTTCCTCTCGGCCGCCGTCGCCGCCGTCTTCCTGCGCCATGCGACCCTCGAAGAGGTGCTCCCGGCCATCGCCCTCGCGGCGGGTGCCCTGGGGGCTCGGGCCGTTCTCGATGCGCTGGCCGGGCATGAGGCGGCGAACGCCGCCCTCGCCGTGCGCCTTGCCCTCAGGGAGCGCCTGATCGGCGCCCTCTTCGCTCTGGGGCCGTTGGCCCCAGACGCCCAGGGTACGGGGGCGCTCGTCACGACCCTGATCGAGGCGACCGATCAGCTCGCCATCTTTGTGTCGACCTACCTGCCGCAGGCCGTCCTGGCCGTGGCGGTGCCGCTCGTGGTGCTACTGGCGGTGGGCTCGCGGCTGGCGCTGGCAGCCCTCATCCTCCTCGTGACGGCGCCCCTCGTCCCCCTCTTCATGCTCCTCATCGGGCGCACGGCCGAAGGGCGGGCGAGAAGGGAGTGGGACGCCCTCGAACGCCTCACCTCGCACTTCCTGGGCCTCGTCGAGGGTCTTGTCACGATCCGCCTCTTCGGAAGGGCCTCAGACCAGGCGGAAGCGGTCGTGGAGATCGGGGAGGCCTACCGGGACCGCGTCATCGGCACGGTGCGGGTGGCCCTCCTCTCGGCACTCGTCCTGGAACTCGCCGCCTCGCTCTCGACGGCGGTCGTGGCGGTGGCCGTCGCCCTGCCGCTCATGTCGGGGGGGATCGCTTTCGCCCCGGCCCTCTTCGTGCTGATGCTGACGCCGGAGTTCTACCTGCCCCAGCGCGCCCTCGGGTCGGCTTTCCACAGGGCACTCACGGGGGCCAGGGCCGCCGAGACCGTGTTCCATCTGCTGGACCGTCCGCCGGGACCAGACGGCGGGCATCGCCCCCCGCCCGGACGCAGGGCGCCCATCGTCGTCAGGGATCTCGTCTTCGCCTATCCTGGCCGCGGCCGACCGGACCTCTTCCCGATCTCGTTCACGCTCAATCCGGGCGAGCGTCTCGCCATCATGGGTGAGAGCGGTTGCGGCAAGACGACGCTCATTCTCCTCCTGCTCGGCTACCTGAGTCCGGTCGGTGGGGCCATTCTGGTCGACGGCGAGGACCTCTCCTGCTTCGACGCGGACCTCTGGCGGCAGGGGATCGCCTATGTTGGACAGAGGCCTTACTTCATCGGCGGCACCCTCCGGGAGAACATCCTGCTGGGCGGTGATGACCCGGGGGACGAGGCTTTGTGGAATGTGCTCGAGCAGGTCGGGGCCAAAGGCTTTGTGCGGGGGATCCCCGGCGGCCTGGACGGAATGGTCGGGGACAGGGGGACACGCCTGTCGGGCGGGCAGGCCCAGCGCATCGCCCTCGCCAGGGCGCTCATCAGGGAGGCGCCGCTGGTGCTTCTCGACGAGCCGACCTCGTTTCTCGACCCCGCGCTTCGGACAGGGATCCTCGTCGAGCTAGGCCGCCACCTTGAGGGCAGGACCGCCGTGATCGTGACGCACAGGGCCGACGAGGCCGCACTCGCCACGCGAAGATTCCTCGTGGCCCCCCAAACAGGGTGGCTGAAGGGGGTCACCCCGTGAGGATGGCGATGAGGGCGCTCCTTCCCCCGTGGCGGGAGATCTGGCCGTCAGTCCTTCTTGGCTTCCTCACAGTCATCGGCGGCGTGGGGCTTCTGGGGGCGGGGGCATGGCTCCTGAGCCTCGCTGGAGGGCGCCCGGCGTCTGTCCTCCTGCTCGTCGTCCCGATCACCCTTGTGCGGTTCATGAGCCTGATGCGATCGACAAGCCGCTACGGCGAGCGGATCGTCTCGCACAGGTCGACGCTGTCGCATCTCGCCCGCCTGAAGGGGAGGGTCTTCACCTCCCTCGCCGCCCGCACGCCCCCGGAGATTGCCCATGGGGCGAGCGGGGATTTCCTGCGCCGGATGACCGCCGACGTGGACCGCCTCCAGAACCTCCTCCTCGATGCGCTGGCGCCGCCCGCAGTCTTCGCCCTCGTCTCGGCGGCGGCCGTGGGCGTCCTGGCCTGGCTTGTCGGCTGGGCGGCGGCGGTCATCCTCGGTGCCGGTCTCCTCGCGGCGGGCGTGGCGGTCCCGGCCTGCGGGCTCATCGCCACATCCTCCGGGCGCGTGCGCCTGGCCAGCCAGGGCGGCAGGGTGGCGGGACGCCTTGTCGACGCCGCCCAGAGCATGGCCGACCTGCTCATGACACCGCTTGGAGGGAGCGTGAGGGCCAGTCTTGAGAGGGATGCCGCCGCCCTCGCCGTGCGACAGGCCGACCTCGACCGGGCTTTGGCCACCGTACGGGGGGAGGCGCTTCTCCTGGCGCACCTGACCGCTGTCGCCGTCCTCGCCTGCGCCGTTCCGGCGGTGCGGGCAGGAAGGCTCGACGGGGTGCTGCTCGGGGCGATCGTGCTCGGCACCAGCGCCACCTTCGAAGCGGCCGCCCCACTCCTCGGTGCCATCCCGGCCGCCGCCGAGGACGCCGACGCGGCCCGCCGGATCCTGGTGCCGGCGATCGTGCGCCCGCGCGGGGCCGCTTGCACGGGGGACACCGGCATCGAACTGAGGGGTGTCGGATTCGCGTACGAAGGCGGGCCACCGCTCCTCGGGGATGTGGACCTCATCCTGTCTCCTGGCCACCACGTGGCCGTCGAGGGGCCCTCCGGGGCGGGCAAGTCGACCCTCGTTCTCCTCCTGGCCGGCCTCCTCAGGCCCACGGCAGGCCGGATCACGGTGGGCGGCGTGGAACCGGCGGACCTTGACGAGGGCGAGCGGGCACGCCTCATCGCCGTCGTCCCGCAAAGACCCCAGCTCTTTTCCGGCACGATCGCCAGCAACATCGCCCTTGGCGCCCCGGGGACAGGCCGCGGGGAGATCCTGGCCGCCGCCCGGGCGGCGGGGCTCGGCCCGCTCTTGGCGACCCTTCCGAAGGGGCTCGGCACCGAGGTGGGGGAGGGGGGGCTCCGCCTGTCGGGTGGCGAGATGGGCAGGGTCGCCATCGCCCGGGCACTTGTCATGGAGGCCCCCATTCTCCTTCTGGACGAGGCGTTGACGGGCCTCGACGATCAGACGGCCGTCGAGGTCGCCCGCGCCCTTGCTGCCTTCGGACGGGGGCGCAGCGTCCTCGCCGTGCTGGGCGAACGGCTGGACGCCATGGGCTTCAATGAGACGTGGCGGCTTGCCGACGGCACCATGCGGCGGATTGACCTGCCTCACACCTCCCCGCGTCCCTAGGACGGGCCTCCCGGAGTCGGCGGGGATGCCTATCCGGCGGCCCCGGGACGGGCGTTTGTGAACGGGACAGCCGTCGCCAGCCTCCCCTCGCCGCACACCCGGGGCGAGGCCCCGGACGGGAATGTTTCACCGCCCGGAAGGGGCCCCGGGAAGGGGATCGAAGGATTCAGCATGACGCGAAAGGTTTGGGTCTGGGCCCTCCTCGGGGCGCTCGGCTGGACGCTCGTCTACGCGGACCGCGCGGTCTTCGGCCCGCTTCTCGCCCCGATCGGGCGCACGTTCTCCGTCGGCCCGGCTGCGCTCGGAGTCCTTACGGCCGCCTTCTTCGCCTCCTACACCCTCCTCCAGATCCCCGCCGGGGTGCTGGCCGACCGGAGGTCGCCGCGCCTCCTGCTCGCCCTCTCCTTTCTCGGCTTCGGCGGTGCGGTGGCCCTCTCGGCCGCAGCACCCTCCTTCATCATCCTCGTCGCCATGGTGTTCATCTCGGGCGCCTTCCAGTCCGTCTATTACCCCGCCCAGTACGCCGTGACGGCTCGGGCGGTCCCCCGCCCGCTGCGCGACCGGGCGACCGCCATTGTGAACGGCGGCATGGGGATCGGGGTCGCCATAGGCTTCGGGGTCGGTGCGGCACCCTTCTTCCTCGGCCACTGGCAGCTTCTCGTCGCCATCGCCGGGGTCGTCACGGTCGCCGCCGCCGTGCCCTTCCTTCTCGTGGCCCCGAAGGAGGCGGCTCAGGGGGGGGGAAGGCCCGGGCCCGTCCCCTTCACCAGGGACCTCATGCTTCTTTGCGTCGCCAACTTCGGCTCGCTCTTCGGCTTCTTTTTTTTCCTCACGTGGTTCCCGTACTATCTCGAGACCACGGCCCGCCTCTCGGGGGGGCTCCTCTCCGGTCTCTCCGCCGTGGCGCCCCTCATCTCGGCCCCGGCGGGAGTCCTGTGGACGCGGCTTCTGGGAGAGAGGCGCCTTCTCGGCATCAGGGTGTTCCTGCCGGCTGCGGCCCTCGCCCTCGCCGTGGTCCCCTTCATCCACTCGCCGCTCCTTCTGTTCATCCCCCTCATTGTCTATGGCCTTGTCGGCAAGCTCCCCACCGATCCCCTCATCCTCGGCGAGACGGCCTCCCGGCTGCCGGCCGAGAGCCTCGGGGCGGGGTTCGGCATCCTGAACTTCGCAGGCATGATGGCCTCCATCGCCGCCCCTGCGGTGTCGGGTCTCCTCGCCGAGCGCTCCCATGACCTGGGCGCCGCCTTCCTTGTCTCGGCGGGGCTTCTGGTGCTGGCCCTCGTCGCCACGCTCGGCCTCTCCAGGCCCGGGCCTCAGTCGAGCCCGGCCGAGACCTGAAGGGCGAGGTGGGCAAGTCGGCGCAGGGCCGGATGGGATGGGGGCGTGCCCCTGGTCACGAGGGCGATGGCCCGCGAGGGGAGATCGCTCGCGACCGGAACGACCACGAACCGTCCCTCTTGGATCTCGCGCCTCACGGCGGGCAGGGGGAGAAAGGCGGCTCCAAGCCCCTCGGCCACCATCGCCTTCACCCCCTCCAGGCTGTCCAGTTCCATCGCCACCCGCCCCTTGGCGCCCTCCTTGCGCACGGCCACGTCCAGGTCGTGCCAGAAGGGTGACGTCCGGTCGTAGCCGATGAAGGGCCCGGAGAGCCAGCCCAGGGGACCTTTTGGCGTGGCCGCAGGCGAGGCCACGAGCACAACGGCTTCCCTCGCGATCACGGTCGTTTCGAGTCCGGGCGTTTCGGCTTCCGAGCGGATGAAGCCGGCGTCGGCCTCCCCCCGGGCGACAAGCGAAGCCACCTCCGCCGAGCGGGCGACGTGCACGGAGAGTTCGAGCCCCGGCACCTCCCGGACCAGGGCGCCCAGGATGGCGGGCAGGCGGTAGGCGGCGACGGTCGGTGCCGAGGCGAGGAGGAGAGGGCGGCCGGGTGGGGAAGGCTCCCTCACGGCGGCCATGGCCTCATGGGCCGCCCGCACGGCCGCCACGGCGTGAGGCAGGAGCCGCTCCCCGGAAGCGGTCAGCACGACGCCCTCGCGGCGGCGGTCGAAAAGGGCGGTGCCGAGCTCGTCCTCCAGGCGCTTCAGGCGATGGGTGGCGGTCGGCTGGGCGATGAAAAGCCCCTCCGCCGCCTTCGACAGCGAACCCTGGCGGGCTATGGCGACAAAGGTCTCGAGGTCTGAGAGTTCCATGTCATCCTCCCGGCGTCGGGCGGGACCGCCCCTCCTTCCGCCCCGGTCCCCCCGGCTCCTCCTTCGGAAAGGGGCAGCCCCTTGCACGTCGTGCTCGTCGAGCCCGAGATTCACCAGAACACCGGATCCATCGCCCGCACCTGCGCCGTCACCGGTCAGTCCCTGCACCTCGTGGAGCCGCTCGGCTTCTCGCTCGAGGACCGCTACCTGAAGCGGGCCGGCCTCGACTACTGGCCGCTCGTCGACCTGTCGGTCCACCCGGACCTCGACTCGGTGCTGGAGATGGCGCCCGTGGCAAGGCGCCACCTCTTTGCGAGCGAGGCATCGCGCCCCTACACCGAGGTCGCCTTCACACCCGACGACTGGCTCTTCTTCGGGCGCGAGTCGGTCGGCCTGCCGGAGGGTTTCATCGCGAGCCACCCGGAGCGGGTCTGGCGCATCCCGATGCGTCCGGTCAAGGGGGCCCGTTCCCTGAACCTCTCGAACGCCGTCAACATCGTGCTCTATGAGGCCCTCCGCCAGGAGGGCTTCCCGGGGCTCACCTGATGGGCCGCCTCGTCCAGCTGCCGCCGGGCCCGATCGGCCTCGTCGGCGACACGCACTCGAGGGGCGGTCTTCCCTCCTGGCTCAGGGACGCTTTGGCGGGTGTCGTGGCCGTCCTTCACGCCGGGGACGTGCTGACCCCGGAGGTGCTGGAGGATCTCTCGGGGGTGGCGCCCGTCTTCGTCGTGCGCGGGAACAACGACGCCCATCCTTGGCCCCTCGAGCGCACCCTCCTCTGGCAGGGTAGGACCATCCGGCTCCTGCACGGCCACCTGGGCGCCGCCACAGCGCGAGAGGCCGCCCGGGCCGGGGCGAAAGACGCCGAGATCGTGGTCTACGGGCACTCGCACAGGAGCGAGAACACCTCTGAGGGCGGCGTCCTCTTCGTGAATCCCGGATCGCCGACCCAGCCCCGGGGAGGTCTACGCCAGGCCGCCGTCCTCGTCATGGGGGAGCAAGGCCCGCACGTGCGCTTCTTCGGGCCCGGGCCTGCGTGATGGCCACTCCTGCCGTCCTCGTCGGGCGGCCGAGGCGATTTGTGGTCTTAGCCCGACTCGGCTCGGGCGAGCTGGTGGAGGCGCACCTTCCCTCCACCGGCCGCCTCGGCGAGATCCTCGTCTCCGGGGCGGAGCTCTCGCTGCACCCGGCGGGCGCCACATCCCGCAAGACGGCCTTCGACGTCTTCGCCGCCCGCCATGGGGGCGAGTGGGTGTGCCTCGACGCCCGCCGCGCCGCCCCGTGGGTGAGACGGGCGTGGAGGGAGATCCCGGGCGTGCCGCAGCGCCCCCTCGTCCCCGAGCCCCGGGTGGCCGACGGCCGCTTCGACTTTGCCATCGGGAAGGATGAGGGATATGTGGAAGTGAAATCCTCGACGCTCCTCGATGGGGAGTGCGCCCTCTTTCCCGACGCCCCGACGGAGCGCGGGAGGCGGCAGGTGGCGACGCTTGCCGCCCTCGCTGCAAGAGGCGTTCCGGCGTACCTCGTCTTCGCCGTGCTGCGCGCCTCGGCCCGGGCCTTCAGGGTGCACCGCCAGCATGACGAAGCCTTTGCGGACGCTGTCGAGGCCGCCCGGGGGGCCGGCGTGCGCATCATCGTGCCGGCGTTCCGGGTGGGTATGGAAGACGCCTCGTACCTGGGACTTTTGCCCTATCTTGGCACCTGAAGGAGGGATGAGGGACGCGCTGCCCGCACTGCGGCCTTCTTGACACCCGGGTGCTGGACTCCCGCCCCACAGACGAGGGGAGCGCCATCCGGCGCCGACGGGACTGTCCCGCCTGCGGCAGGCGCTTCACGACCTACGAGCGGATCGAGGAGATGCCGGTCTGGGTCGTCAAGAAGGACGGCAGCCGGGAGGCCTTCGACCGCACGAAGATCCTGAAGGGTGTGCTCACGGCCCTCGAGAAGCGACCGGTGGCCCTCGAGGCGGCCGAGGCGCTCGTCGAGCGGGTCGAGAGGCAGGTCCGGGAGATGGCCGAGCGCGGCGAGGTGGCCTCGCAGGCGATCGGGGAGATCGTGATGGAGGAACTCCGGAGCCTCGACCAGGTCGCCTACATCCGCTTTGCCTCGGTCTACCGGGCGTTCACGGATGTGAAGGGGTTCACCGAGGAGATCCAGAGGCTCGACGGGGGAGAGCGAGAATCCAAGGATGGTTGACGCAGTCATCTTCGACATCGACGGCACACTCGTCGACACGCTGCCCGTGATCTACGACACCATGAACGCCACGCTCTCGGACATCTGGGGTGGGCCGAAGACCAACGCCGAGATCGAAAAGCTCTTCGGGCCGACCGAGGAGACCCTGGTGGGGCGCGAGGTAGCCCCGGAAGCGCTTGCGGAGCGCATGGCCCGCTTCTACGCCTTCTACCGGAGCCAGCACCACCGGGTGAGCCTCTACCCGGGGCTCGCTGACGTCCTCCGAAGGCTCGCCGAAGCCGGCGTGGTGCTGGGCGTCCTCACCAACAAGGGGCGCACCACGACCCAGATCACGCTCACCGAGATGGGCGTCGGCGACCTCTTCGCCGACATCCAGACCGGCACCGAGGGGGAGGCCAAGCCTGATCCGAAGGGGCTCCTCGCCCTCCTCGGGCGCATCGGTTCGGACCCGGCGCACGCCGTGATGGTGGGGGACACCCCCTCTGACGTGAACGCCGGCAAGGGGGCGGGCTGCCTCACGATCGGTGCCCTCTGGGGCCGGCCTGAGCAGGAGGGGAGGCTCGTTCCCCTCCAGCCGGACCTTCTCGCCCGCCACCCGTCTGAGATCCTGGACTTCGTGCGCCAGAGGCTCGGCGTGGCGCTCTGAGCCTGGATGGGGGGCCCAGGCGTCAGGTGTAGCTGATGCGGGGATCGACGAAGACGTACACGAGATCCGACAGGAGAGAACCGGCCACGGCGAGCGCCCCCAGCACGAGGGCGATCTCGACCGCACCGGCGTAGTCGAGCCCGATGAGGGAGCCGACGAGGCCCGAACCGAGCCCTGACATGGCGTAGATGATCTCGATCACGATGACGGTGTTGAGAAGGCTCGGAAAAGACATCCCGAGGAGCGTCACCAGAGGGAGCAGCGCGTTGCGCATGGCGTGGCGGACAACGAGGGCGAACTCGCCGACGCCCTTCGCGCGGGCGGTGCGGATGAAGTCCTGGCGAAGGACCTCGTCGATGTCGGCCCGGAAGTAGCGGACCCAGCCGCCGACCGTGACCAGGACCAGTGTGCCGACGGGGAGGACCATGTGGATGGCCCAGTTGGCAAAGCCGGGCGTGGCGCCGTTGGGGCCGGTGGCCGGAAGCCATGTGAGGAGATCGGCGAACCACCACAGGAGGACCGTTCCGAGCCAGAAGGCCGGCAGGGCGTAGAACAGGTAGGCAAGGGCGGAAAGGATCCGATCCGTGCGGCCACGGCGGTCCATCGCCTGGACCGTCACGGTGCCGAGGACGAGGGCGAGGGAGAGCGTCGACCCTACCACGACCAGCTCCATCGTGGCCGGCAGGAGGGTCACGACGATGTGCGGGAGGGCCGGCGTGGTGAAGGCGGCCCTCAGCCAGAGGAGGTACTGGGACCACACCGACAGGTTGTAGCCGCCGGCGGCGACGAGCCTTGCATAGGCCGCACGGGTGAAGTGGCGCCCCAGGAGCAGCACCACCGGATTGGTGTGCGTCGAGGCGAGGGCGACAAAGGCGAGGATGGACAGCAGCAGGAGAGAGAAGAGCCCCGATCCCAGGCGGCCGACGAGAAAACGCAGCATCAGCGGCCGCCCCCCTGCCGGCGGGGATCGAGCGCCTGGCGCAGCCCGTCGCCCAGGAAGAAGACGCCGATCTCGAGCATGGCGAGGCAGGCACCGGGCAGGAACAGGAGGAGCCAGTTGCCGCCCAGGACGTAGCTGGCGGAGGACTCGACCATGTGGGCCCAGTTCGGCGTGGGCGGCGGCAGCCCGAAGCCGAGGAAGGCGACCGTGGCCAGCAGCACAGCGGCGATGCCCACCTGGTCGGTGGCGGCGACGAGGAGCGTGCGCCCGACATTGGGCAGGATGTGGCGGGCGATGATGCGAGGGGCGGTGGCACCGGTGGCGATGGCCGACTCCACGAAGGTCTCGCCGCGCACCGCCAGCACCGCCGCGCGTACGAGGCGGGCGACGGTCGGCCAGGCGGTGAGGCCGATCACCAGCACCATCGAAAACGGTGTCACGAAGGCGATGACCGTCAGAAAGAGCATCGGCACGATCTGAGGCAGGCCGAGGATGGCGTCGACGAGGCGCATCAGGACGGCGTCGGCGAAGCCGCCGAAATAGCCGGCGACAATGCCCACCAGGGATCCGAGGAGGGAGGCGGCGATGGCTGCAAGGAAGCTGATCTCGATGAGGAGCTGGCCGCCCACCATGAGCCGGGCCAGGATGTCGCGCCCGAGGGCATCGGTGCCGAGCGGGGCCGCCACGGAGGGACCCTGGAGGGTCATCGCCATGCGGATGGCGTAGACGTCGCCGTGGTAGACCAAGGGGCCGACGAAGCAGAAAAGCATGAGGAAGGCAAGGAGGGCGGCACCCCACAGGGCGAGGGGACTCCCGGCGATGCTCTGCCAGGCCGATCTCGGAAGGTGAAGGCGCACCCCTGCGATGGGTGCCGCCAGGACGCCGGAGAGCACTTCGGGACTACCGCCAGGTGCGTGAGACACGAGAGGCTCCCTTCAGGGCGAAGGGAGCGCCCCGCCCGGGGCGTACCCTTCGCAAAGGAACGGATCCCATCTCAGTACTTCTTGAGAAGAGAACGCACAGCCTGTGCCAGGGCGAGGCCCTCATCGTGAGGCCGCTGCCAGATGTTGCGCCCAAAGATGAGGCCTGTGGCGCCGGCGTCCATGGCGAGCTTCGCCTTCTCGAGCGTGGCGTCGGCATCGCCGCGCTCGCCGCCGGCGAAGATCACGAGCGAGCGGCCGGCCGAGGCGACGACTTGGGCTGCCGCCTCCTCGAGGGAGGGCGCGAGCGAACTATAAGGGGCAGGGGCCTTTTGCAGCTGCGCCTGGTCGATCTTCGGCAGGTTGATCTTGATCACGTCGGCGCCGAGTTCCGAGGCGACCCTCGCCGCGTAGTCGACCGCATAGAACGAGTCCTTGCCGCCCTTATCGGCCACCGCCGAGCCGCGCGGGTAGGACCAGACCACGACCGGCAGGCCGAAACGGTGCGCCTCCTCGCGGATGCGGGAGAACTGCACGAAGTCCCGGTCCTGCGACGGTGACCCGACGTAGAGGGTGTAGCCCACGGCGTCGGCGCCCAGCCGCAGGGCGTCCTCGACCGAGGCCGTCTGCGGCGAGAAGGCGTCGTGGTCCGGGGGAATCTCGGTCTTGCCGTTCACCTTGAGGATGAGGGGCACCCTGCCTGCCCAGCGGGGGAGGTGCTTCTCGGCGAGCCCTATGTGACAGGCGATGGCGGAGAAGCGACCCTCGTCGGCGAGGGCGAACTGGAACTCGGGATCCTTGGCGGGCGGGTTCGGGAAGAAGTCCCGAGGACCGTGTTCCAGGCCTTGGTCAATCGGCAGCACGAGGAGCGTCCCGTTGCCGGGTCCCTTGTCAAACAGGAGCCGACGGAGATGGGCCCGCACGCCGATAGGGAGGGAGAGGTCGTCCAGACCGAAGCGGGGCATGGTTTCCCTCCTAAGGGGTGGATGGCAGAAATCCTCGTCTTCCATGATAGACCAACACGCCACATCTCTTCTTTTCGAACCCCATCGTCTCCTTGAGGAGAGTCGGCCGAGAACCTACGATGGAGGCAAGTGAGGGGGAACCCCGATGCCGAATCCCAAGTTCAACCGGGCCATGCGCGAGCGCTCGACGATGGCCCTGCCACTGGCCTTCCGACGTCCTGAAGACCCGCTTCTCGGCGCCGCCATGTTTTCGGCCCTGGTCCACGACGGGACGGCCGTCATGGACGAGGGGCTCCTGCACGGCCGGAGCGATATCGAAAGGGGGATCCGGTGGAAGGCCAGGCCGGAAGAGATCCCGGACGCCACCCACTATTACGTGGCCTGGATCGCCGTGAAGGGCGCCGGCCCCGAGGCCCGTTATACGGGCTGCACCGTTTCTGAGTTCTGGATCGACCGGCCGCGGCGACTGGGGGCGAAGGACCTGCCCGCGCAGGTGAACGCCATGAGTCGGGCGCTTGCCGGCAGGGTGGAGGTCGATCTGCTCCCGGCTGACGGGAGAAAGGCGCTTTCGGACCTCCTCAAGGAGCGGGCCGGGGCCGCTTGGGAGAACGCTGAGGCGGCCTTTCGGGAAGCGTTTGACTGAGCATGGGTCCATCTCCCGCATCCACCGGCTGCTGCTCGGCCGCTTCGGGCCGCAGGGCTGGTGGCCGGGGGACTCGCCGGCCGAGATCGCGGTGGGCGCCCTGCTCACGCAGTCGGTCAGCTGGCGAAACGCCGAGAAGGCTGTCCGCCGCCTCGACGAGGCGACGGGCCTATCCCTTCGCGCCGTGCAGGAGATGCCCTCCGCAAGGCTCGAGGAGGCGCTCCGGCCGAGCCGCTTCTACCGGCAGAAGGCCGCCCGCCTTCTGGCCTTCGCCGGCCTTGTCGACGAGGCCGCCCACGGCTCGCTCGACCTCTTCCTCGCCCGTCCGTGGCCGCTGACGCGCCCCCTTCTCCTCGGTCTCAGCGGGATCGGCGAGGAGACGGCGGACGCCATGCTCGCCTACGCGGGAAACGCCCCGCTCTTCGTCGTCGACGCCTACGCCCGTCGCATCTTCCGGCGGGTCGGACTCGAGTTCCCGCACGATTTGGCCCTCCGCCAGGCTGTCACCCGGGCACTTCCGGGAGAGGTCGAACTGCAGGAGTTCCACGCCCTCATCGACGCTTTGGGTCACCGCATCTGCAGGAGCGAGCCGAGATGCACCGCCTGTCCGCTCGTCCGGGTCTGCGCCACCGGGCGCCGGGCAACGCTAGGGGGGGAGGCGGCAGAGAAGATTGCCTCAAACGAAGGGACGCCAGACCCATCGGAAGAAGACGAAGCGCAAGACGGCACGTGACAGGCTGAAGGAGCGCATCGCGGCGGAGATCGGGCTTGCCGACAAGGTCCGGGAGGTGGGCTGGCGGGGTCTCAGCGCTCGCGAGTCGGGGCGCATCGGCGGTATCATGGGAGGCCGGAGGAAGGCAAGGGGAAGATGAAGGCTTGAGACTCCTCGCGCTCGACGTCGACGGCACCGTCCTTACATCTCGGGGGCATCCCGCCCCGGGGCTCCGGGAGGCGATCGCCCGCCTTCCCGATGACATGCGCGTGGTGATCGCCACCGGTCGGCGGCTCTCGAGCCTCTATCCCGTCCTCGGCCAGATCGGGCTCGACACGTCGACCGTCGTGGTCCTGAACGGAGGGCTCACCATCGACCTCGCCCGGCCCAGGGTCCTGGCCGCCCACCGGGTCGGGACGGAGCTGGAGGAGGCGATCCGGGGCGGGGAGGAGAGGGGGCTCCTCGTCGGGGCGGTGTTCCCGACGCCGCGCGTGGGCGATCTCTACGGCTCCGAGGGCCTCGCCCGGGTCAACGCCCCCGGCTACGCCGGACCCATCCGGCGTCCTCTCAAGGAGGCCTGCTACGTCGCCGCCTGGGGGACGGCCGAGGCCGCCACCACGTGGGCGGATGCCGTCGACCGGCGGGGGGACGTGCGCGTCTACGCATTCCCCGAGGGACCGAACTGGTACCACGTCGAGGTCACCCCGAAGGGCGTCGACAAGCAGGTCGCCGTCTCGGACCTGGCCCACAGTCTGGGCGTGGCACGCCGCGACGTCATCGCCGTCGGCGACGGCGGCAACGACACCACGCTCATCGCCTGGGCCGGGCTCGGTGTCGCCATGGGGAACGCCTCGCCGGAGGCCAAGGGAGTGGCGGACCGCGTCATCGGTCATGCGGACGCGGGGGCCCTCACAGACTTCCTGAAGGAGTTCCACCAGGACGCCGCCAAGAGGGGCCTGCCGGCGTGAGGGCGCTCTTTTTCACCAAGCCCGGCTGCACGCCGTGCGAGGCGATGCGCCAGGTCCTCCTTGAAGCCGAGGGGGAGTTCTGCCTTGATGTGGAAGAGAGGGACGTTACAGCCCACCCGGAGCTCGCACAGTTTGAGATGTCGGTGCCGCTCCTCTTTTTGGGGGAGCAGCCGACATTCCGCTTCTTTGTGACCCGTGAGGCCCTCGACACGGTGCTTGTGGAAAAGGGGTGTCCGAGACGATGGAGCTCGCACGTCGGACCCTGAACTGGAAGCCCTCGCCGACCATGGCGCTGAACGCCCGCGCCGCCGAGAAGGCCGCCTCCGGCGTCGATGTCGTGAACTTCACCGTCGGTGAGCCCGACATGGAACCCCCGGCGTCCGTACGTGAGGAGGCTGCCCGGGATGTGATGTCGGGGAGCTCCAAGTACACGCCCGCCCTCGGCATGCCGGACCTGCGCCGGGCCATCGCCGCCAAGTTTCTCCGCGATCAGGGCCTCCCGTACTCCCCCAAGCAGGTCGGGGCCTCGGTGGGGGGCAAACACGCCCTCTACAACGTCTTCCACGCCCTCCTGAACCCCGGCGACGAGGCGATCATCCCCTCGCCGTACTGGGTGACCTACCCGGACCAGGTGCTCCTCGCCGAAGGCGTGCCCGTCATTGTGCCGTGCCTTGCCGGGGACGGCTTCAAACTCACACCGAAGGTGCTCTCACAGGCCATCTCCGAGCGCACCCGGGTCCTCGTCCTGAACTCGCCGAACAACCCCACCGGCGCCGTGTACAGCGAGGAGGAACTGCGCTCCCTCGTCGACGTGGCGCTCGCCCACGGGCTCACCATCATCTCCGACGAAGTCTATGAGGCGCTCACCTACAGCGGGGCGCACCACGTCTCGCCGGCCTCGCTCTCAAGGGCGGCCTTCGAGGCGACCGTGATCGTCCACTCCGTCTCCAAGACGTACGCCATGACCGGCTGGCGGATCGGCTTCGTGGCCTCGGCCTCGGAGGACCTCGTGAGGGCGATCGGTGCCCTGCAGAGCCAGGTGACCTCCAACCCGGCGACGATCGCCCAGAGGGCGGCCATCAGGGCCCTCGAGCTCACGGCAGACGAGGTGCAGCCGCTCGTCGAGACCTTCGCCAGACGCCGTGAACTCATCGTCGGCCTCGTGGAGGCGATCCCGGCCCTCACCCTCGTGCCGCCCAAGGGCGCCTTCTACATCTTCCCGGATGTTTCGCGGCTCAGGGGACGCGAGATCGCGGGCCGCACCATCCGGGACGGCGACGACGTGGCGACCCTCCTCCTCGACGCCGCGAACGTCGCCGTGGTGCCGGGTTCGTCCTTCGGCGCGCCCGAGCACATCCGGATCTCGTTCGCCACGAGTGACGAGCGCATCAGGGAAGGGATGAGCCGCATCCGCGAGGTGCTGGCTTGAGCGAGGACGCCGTCCTCGTCGGCTTCGGGAGAAGCCATCGGGCCCTTCTCCGCCATCTCCTCGCCCGGGGATGCCGGGTGCGCGTCCTCGACCGGAAAGGCCGGGAGGAGCTCGACCCCGAGGCGCTCACGGCCCTCGAGGGTGCCGACGTCTCCTTCGTGGGCGGTCCCGGCTACCTCAAGCACATCGGTCGTCCCGACCTCCTCTTCCTCACGCCGGGCATGCCCAAGCACGCCCCCGAGATCGAGGCCGCCCGCCGCGACGGCGTGCGGGTGACCGGGGAGGCCTCCTGGGTCCTCGAGCACTACGACGGCGCCGTCATCGGCATCACCGGATCGTCCGGGAAGACGACCACCACGACGCTCGTCGGGGCGCTCCTCGAGGCATCCGGCACGGACGTTGTGGTGGCCGGGAACATCGGGCGCCCGCTCGTGGAGGCGCTGGACGGGAGGCATCCCGCCTGGCTCGTGGCTGAACTCTCGAGCTTCCAGCTGGAGACGGCGACGGTGAGCCCAACTGTCGCCGCCATCGTGAACTTCGCTCCGAACCACCTCGACGTGCATCCCAGCATCGAGGACTACTTCCAGGCGAAGCTCAACATTCTGCGCTTCCAGGGCCCTGGCGACAGCGCCGTCCTGCCTTTTGACGACGCCGCCCTGCGCCACGCCCAGTCCGCCTTCAAGGGACGTCCCATGACGTTCGGAGGCCCAGCCCGGGAGGAGGGAGCCTTCGAGGAGGGCGACGACCTCGCCGTGCGCCTCCACGGCGAGAGATACACCATCGCCCGGGCCAGCCGCCTCAGGATGCCGGGACGGCACAACCGGAAGAACGTGCTCGCCGCCTCGCTGATGGCCCTGATCGCCGGGGGACGGCCTGAGGTCTTCCAGGCCGTGAACGAAGGGTTTCCCGGCGTGCCGCACCGCCTCGAACAGGTCGCTGAGAAGGGTGGCGTCCTCTTCATCAACGACTCCATCGCCACGGCCCCGGACCGGACCGTGGCCGCCCTCGACGCCATGGAGCGCCCGGTGATCCTGCTCGCCGGGGGGTACGACAAGGGCCTCGACTATGCGCCCTTGGCGACTGCCTTTGACGGAACGAAGCTCGTGGTGGCGTACGGAAAGACCGGGCCAAGGGTGGCCGAGGTCGCCCGGACAGCGGGGCTCCACGTGGAGGAGGCCGACGGGCTCGAGGAGGCGCTCGCCATTGCGGTGGCGGCGGCGCGGTCAGGAGACGTCGTCCTCCTCTCGCCGGCCTCGGCGAGCTACGACCAGTTCAGGAACTTCGAGGAGCGTGGCGAAGCGTTCAGGAGGCTCGTGGCTTCGCTCTAGCGGCATCCGAATGCGCGGAAGGATAGAGACGGCGGTCTCGAGCCGGGAGCGCGTGTTCCACTGCTCCCAGAAGTTCGACCTCATCCATCCTCCTCGACAAGCCCTTCCTTCCTTGCGCGGCGGGCCTGCCGTTCCTCCCGCCGCCGCTTCGTCGGCAACATCCCGCAGGCCGACCCTGCCGGCGCAGGCGGCGCCCCGGACGCCCCTTCCGATTGAAGAAGTGTTCGCATCTCCCGCTAGTGGCGAAGGACGAGCCGTTCGAGAGCGTCGCCCAGATTTCTTGCGAGGTGCCACCTGCACGGCGTCCGGCGCTCCCAGCCTGACCGCCTCCGCATGGGCGCCAGCCCGATCGCGGCTGATGACTTCCACGCCGGGGTGTTCCCCCAGCCACCGGCGCACGCTCTCAGCATCCCTGCCGGGGAGGAGGTCCACCGGCCGGTGCGTGTCGAGGTCCACCAGGATCGTCCCGTAAAGTTCCCGCTTGCGGATCGCCCAGTCATCGAT